>ENA-OPWH01001803-OPWH01001803.1-human-gut-metagenome-genome-assembly--contig:-NODE-1803-length-12809-cov-56.164576_pt1 | contig 12809 bp, 14 predicted proteins | sample MGYA00241506_ERZ502004 | MGnify/ENA primary metagenome ERZ502004 (study PRJEB25962, sample SAMEA2043049) | human gut metagenome | biome: human gut; feature: human-associated habitat; material: faeces... | reverse complement strand
TTCGGGGCTGGCAGTATGAAAGTGCTTTTGCGCGCTCCCGCGGGGGATCGCCGGAGCTGCCGGCCGCTGCGGTTTCCCGCCGCTCCCGGCCGGCTCCCCAGGGGGCAGTGGTTGCTTCCTCGCAAGTGTGGTGTCTTCGGATTTGCTTGTCGTTCTCTCATTCCAAAGGATCAGCAGGAGCGTTCTTACATTGGTTAACCACCACATCGCCAGAGATTTCGCCTCCAGAAACATAGGCTTCAATCACAACTTTATATGTGCCAAAACCAGCGGTAGGACTATAATAAACTTCGCTATTCACATCGTTGGCATCTACACACATCATCGTCACATAATTTCTGCTACTCTCGTCAGTTCGATATAGATATACCCTAACATTCTGATCTGTTTTATTTTTGTGCTGGAAACAGATATAGTTCCCATTCGATGAAGTGGGAGTGAACTCAACAGACGACCAACCACCTCTGCGGGAGCTTGCCGTATCATCGAACAAATTGACCTTAACCTGATCTACCAACCCATCGTTATCATAGTAAACAATGATCTCCGTACCATCTTCCAGGACAAACACATCACCCCAAAAGCCGCTAAGTGTTCTTTGCGGCAATCCAAATTTTATATGAACATCATCTTCTGAATAGGTATGGTCTAAATCCAAAAACTCAGATATGAGTTGTCCCTCATTATTCGTTACCAAAGAAGGGTCTTCTTCAATATCCTCAGTTTCACCAGTTGGAGCAGTATTAGGTTCTTCATCATTATACTCCAAGTCAAAAACTTTCCCTTCCTCGGAACTTGTAAGTATATACTCAGTATCATCCATGATTATCTTACCCGCTTCTAACGAGTAAAAAGAGATACTTTCCCCTTCATTGAAATCTATAATTATTCTTGAACTCCATCCATCACCGCCTCTTACCGATTGCGTTTCTGTATATCTAAATGCATTCAAATAATCAGCAATTTCCGTTATTTCATCCCGATTGGAAACTATTGTTTTTTTCCCGGTATTTCCATTTTGAAATGTAACAGCGCTTATTTCATTTGCATCCAAAGAGAAAACCGGCGTACCTTCTCCTGTATCAAACTCTGTTTCTTGGCATCCAGCAAGGCAAATAGAAATCGTTAATATACATGCCAAAACAAAAGCTATTTTTTTCATTGTAGCACCACCTTTCTTGCTTATATTGACGGAATAACTATATCTTTGTTCCTTATCTATTCTCAAAAAATTTTCTAAACCAGCTCCGCTTTCCTCCCGGCTCCGGCTCCCGGCCCTGCTGATCCGCTCCGCTCTCCCCGGAAAGAAGCTGCTGCTTCATTGTTCCCGCGTGGAGTGCCTGGGCCGCTACCGCTGTCTGCTGGGCGGCAAGCAACGCCGAACTGACCTCCGCCAGCCTTGCGTTCAGTTCTTCGATCTGCTGATCCTTCACGGAGAGCTGCCCCTGCAGCGTGTCAATGGTGGCCTGTAAGACCGCCACGACGCCAGCTTCTTGTGACTGCTCCTGTACTGCTCCAATGGAGCGCTCCGTATGCGCTCCATTGGAGCAGTCATTTTGCAAAAAGTCTTGTTTTATCAGGGTTTCAGCCTGCTCCGATAGATACAAGACCCCCTGTACCGTATGCGCATACGGAGCGCAAACCGTATGCAGCTTACCCTTGTACCGCTTATAAACCGCCTGCTTTGATACGCCTATCTCGTCGGCTATCTGCTTTATCGTTTTTGCCACGCCATCACCACACTTTCAGCCGGCTCACATTTCAAAACAAATCGCTGTGAGATCCCGTCCTTATCAATTTCAAAACTAAGGTCTGCCGTAAAACCTTATAGACCAGCAACCAATCCGGCTCGATATGGCATTCTCTCATGTCCTTATAATTTCTGGAGTTCGTAAGCGCATGATCACGATATGCCTCTGGCAGCGGTTTCTCATTGCAGAGCAAAGCAATTACTTCTTCCAGCTTCTTTGAGTCGCAGCCTCTCTTGATTGCAAGCTTATAATCTCGTTTGAACTGCCCCGTAAATTCTGGCTTAAGCATTAAGCGCCCTCATCAAATCGGCAACGCTATCAAACGGGCCATACATATCCTCTCCCTTTTCAGCCGCTTCCATTGCAGCATAGGTAACAGCATTCGGCTCGTCAACCTTAACCTCAAAGGGAAGGCCATGACACCTAAGTGCCTGGCGATAAAAAATTCCCGTTGCCGTACTCAAATCCATTCCAAGAGACTTAAAGAGAGCTGCCGCCTGCGCTTTCAGCTCCGGCTCCATTCTCAGCGTCATATTTCCTTTAGCCATACATATAGCACTCCTTTCTTCGTCATTCTTAGCTTGCACCATTAGTATATTCAATATCCAGTCTATTTGCAAGTGCATTGCAAATATTTTATGGAACATTTCTGTGAACACAATTTTTCTATATAGTCACGCCGCAGCGTGCGCATTTAGGGGTTGAAAAAGCCTTAATTTATGCGGTTTCCCGGCCTCAAAAACAGAGGGGGCAGTATCTTTACCCTCACACCCTCAAAAACGGCGTAGAGGCCATTCTGGGGCGTTTACGGCCCCTTTCGCAAATCCTCCTGTATCAGATCGCTCAACGCCTGTGACGGGCGTATTTTAACCGTCAGACCGCTATCCTCATACCGCACCGTTGGAGGATTATCCCACCACTTATAAACTGTGTTCTTAGATAATCCTGTTCCTGCAATACACTCTTTCGGTCTACCATCCGGGTTCTGCTGCCTCCAGTCATATACTCGCTGCTGCGCTGAAGGCCGTCCATTTCCCCTTCTCCAATTCGGATTGGTAACTTTTTGAATAGCCCGCATAACCTCCATATGCTGTTCCTGTGTTCTTCCGTTTCTCTTACTTCTCTCAATACGGACATTGGTCAGCTTCTCAATATCGGCAATCGTGAAATTATAATACTCCTTGTCATATGCCTCCAGCGCACTCCGTATATCCTCCTCAGTCAATGCGTTCTCATGCTTCACCATCTGCAAGTCCTCAAACGCTGTCCGCATATCCTGCCGGAGCTGCTGCTTCGGTACATCGCATTTATAGGCATAGATGGCAAGGCACATCAGATAGAAATACCGATGGCCGCCCTCGATGCTGCCGATCTGCCTCAGCCACCAATGGTAAAGGGCATACGGATCATCGCCGTGTACCTTTCCGGCTATATCCCACTTCTTTTTTCTCTTATTGCCCTCTATCACCACACGCTGATACCATTCCGGGTATGCCTCCTTCGCCTGCGCCCTCGTCATTCTGGACGGATGAAACGGCTTATTTATATCCACCCGGTTCTCCGGCTTGATTGCGTAAGCGTTCAGATAATCCAGCGTCACACGCTCCCCTGTGCGGAAGGCCACCAACTCCGTACCGTACTTGGCGTTGATGCTCCCCACCATGCGGAAACCCTGATTGATGGACTGGTACTGGATCGCCTTTAGCTGTGATGTTCCCTTGTACTCCCAGATGCGGAATGTGAGGTCATATTTGAGGCTCTTAAGCTGGACTTTGATATTGGGGTATAGATCTATCGGCCCCTTGAACACATAGTACAGGTGCAGACCGTTCCCGGACAACACAAGGAAGGTCGGCATAGGCAGCCGCCGAACACGCTTCGGATCTCCGTCAAAGCGGAGAAAGAGATTGCGCAGCTCCCCAATACCTACCCCGTCCAAATCAAAGATAAGGGCATTCATCCGCTGTGCGTGCTCCAGCCGGTTCTTATTCCGGCGATAGACAAGACCGCTGCACAGTGTCAAGGGATTTTGCTCCACAAACTCCGTATAGTCCTGCTCCCATGTATCGTGATACATCTTCCGTCGATGAAGCCGCTCATCTTCTCCCTGATAGAGATACACAGCACTCGGATGAGAAAAATCATCGTACTTGACCCCGTACAGCTCGTTGTCAGGAAACAGCTCCCGGTAAAAGTCATATCCACCCACCTGCTCAAACTGAGCCGACAGGTACTCATAGCATCCTCTGTAATTTTCGGTCATGTAAAGCCACCTCCAAAAGAAAAAGAAGCAAAAAGAAAAATCGCTGCGGCGGGAAGGGGGAAAAGGGGGAGCCAAAGAGCGGCCTCCCGCTGGTCGGCCTTAAAGAGAAAGTCACCTCCCCCTTTTCCCCCTTGTTCCGGCCATGGAAATGATGGAAAACCCTAACGGGTTTACCACATTCCCACAGCCTCCACTCACCCCCTTTTTCCCCTCCGACTTTCTCCCTTCCTGAGAGAATATTTTTGGGTTTTTAGGGATACGATATAAGGGGCCCCTACCCCTTACAGGTCGCTTAGATTATCAAAACTTTTTTTGGGAAATTTCTAATGCCATTATACCGTGCCGGACTTGCGTTTGCAAGCCCGGCTTTTACCGGCTCATTCCGCCCATGCTCATACCTCTGTCACGCCTGTGCTCCTGCTTGGGCTCCGGCAGGATGTGCGCCCTTGCCCTCTGCACATATGGCCGAAACTGCTCCGGCAGCTTCTCTTCCAGGAAGGCCAGCGCAGCCTCCACTCGCTGCATCAGTCTCGCCATGAGATCCTTCTGACGGTTCAGCTCGTACTCCAGCGCCATGTTCTCGTCCTTCAGGTCAGACAGCTCCTGCGCCTCCTTCAGCCGCTTCTGTATGGATGGCCGGAGCTGCCGCTCCAGCGAAGTGATCTGCGCCTTCTGAAGCTCTATGGTATTGACCTGCTGCTTGACCGTCTGCTCGGCCTCTGCGCCCCGTACCGCCAATGCCTTTAGCTGTTTAACCTCTTTCAAGGTAACGCCCTTGATATTGCCCATCATCGTTTCTTCCGGCTTTATCCTCTCCAGATCCAGCGATACCTTTTTCGCCGCCTTTAACTCCTTGACCGTTCCTTGCAGCGTTTCCTTTTCTGCCTGCAGCTCCGACACTTCCGCCCTCGCTGCTTCTATCTCCTGCCTTGCGGTCTCCAGCTGCCTCGCTGCATCCTTGTACTCCGGCAGCGACATATGCGGTCTGCCTCCGTCGCCGTGGATCACTTCAAAGCTGTGCTGCTGGGCGATCTGTTCCAGCACCAGCTTCTCACTATTTACCCATGCATTCCATTCAGTCTGCCGTTTTGACTGGCCTGTAAAGCCCTGCTGCGCCAACGCCTGTTTCAGCGATACTCTTTTCGTAAGCCCTCGCTTCTGCTCTGTTGCCACAGGTACGAAGTCTATATGGATGTGGGGCGTGGCCTCGTCCATATGAATGACCGAGTTGAACACCCGCAGGTGCGGGTTCCGTTCCTGAAACGCCTCGGCAAACTCTTTGAGAGCTGCCGCAGCCCGTTCGCCCTCCGGCGTCTCGCAGCCGCAGTTGTCCTTGTTGCCGATCTGGAAGATGACCTCATGGAAAAGCCGCTCCTGCTTGCTCTTTTCAATGTGCCGATAGTAGTCCGGGATCTTATCTCTGGTCTTTGTTTTCTTTGCGTTGTACTCCGCAAGGGCTTCATCGAAAAGCTCATGGTAGACCTGTTTCAGATTTTCCCTGCGCAGCGTAATGTTCTGCTCGGTTCTGGCCGGATCTACATTCTCGGTAATGAACTTACGGTTATTATGCCCCATGCTGCCGGTTCCCATCATGCCGGATATTTTGACTGCCATACTCGCACCTCCCGTCCCGTTTATTATACCATAGTCTTCCGCTGAAGTCACCTCTTTGTTACTTTCTCTGTGAGAAAGTAACGCAAAAGCACTTTCACACCGCCGCCCTTTGTGGGCTGGCAGTATGAAAGTGCTTTTGCTCGCTCCCGCGGGGGATTGCCGGAGCTGACCGGCCGCTGCAGTTTTCCGCTGTGCTGGGTAACACTCCAGCAATCCCCCCACTTTCTACTCTTCAACTGTTCAAGACATACGGTATCATTTCTTGCAAACTCTCTTCTAATAACTTTTTATCAATACTTGAACTAATTATATATTTTACTCCTATGTCAGCAATACTTATTTCCACTGTATTTACACCATCTTTTTCAGAAAATTTTATGCCATTTTCAAGGTCATATAGATCAGGAGAAACTCCTAAAAATATATTGACTGGAACACTTTCATCAACATATTTTACTGCTAATACTTTTATCTGTTCTTTAGGCTCATGATAACCTAAAATTGTTAGACCATCATTGTTTTCCATATCATTAGGCAGATACAAGAAGTTCCCATAAACTTCCTGTGCTTCCGTGAAGGTTACTTCATTCAACGAAATTTCATCCTGATTAATATAAACTTTTTCATCTTCTAACCGTATATCCTTTTTTACAAAAGGATTTTCCGTGTTATTAAGATACTCTATATCACTGTTTTCTACCTGCTTATTTAACCAAACTTGAAAGTACAAATCAAATGCTTCATCTATTAGGGCATCATTATATTGCTTAACAACTGCTTGCCTATATTCTTCTCTCTCCTCATCTGACAAATCTTTCAAGTCAAATTGAGCAATAAAGTCCTCTGTTCTTAAATTTATTTTCCTTTTATCTATGGAAAATACCTGTAAAAATTCCGACTTAATACTTTCCTTTGCGATATTATACATCAAACGATACTTTATCGCCTCTTTTACTTTCTCATCTGTTCCATATTCAGCTAATGCCTTTTCGTAAAAAATATTTCCATTTTCCACTGTTTTTAGTAATTCATACTGTGACTCAACTTCTTCATCTGAAATTTGCTCACCAGTTTTCTCAAAGTATTGTAATACTATTTTTTCTTTTATTAGACCGCCTAACAAATCTGCATCTGATACATCCCTTCCGCTATATTGCCTCCTCGCCAAATCTATATCTGTTAAAAGAATATCGTCTCCATTTACTTTTATTATCACCGAATTGTCGTTTTCTGTGTTAGAGCATCCTGATATAATCAGAAACATCAGGCAGACCGCAATAATAAAATACATTGTTTTATTTTTCATATTATCTTCTCCAAAAAAAAAGGGACATGGAGAAAGTCTCCCCATGTCCCTCCATATTAGACATTATCCGCCGTAACTATCTTTTTTACTATCCCAAAAAGCGTGATCCGTGGAGCACAGGTGGTTAAACCATTTCCAGCTTGTATCTGCACCCTGGCGCATCACACAAGCCGAACTACTTTGACACTCATCAAGTCCATATGCATGACCAACTTCATGCTGCGTAGACTTGCAGTTCTGATAATAATCATGATCTAACAAAATACAGTATGGATTGCCTTTATAGGTCGCTCCAAAAATAGCCGAAGATCCAACATCTCCAATAGGTCCAGCAAACGCAATCATCAAATCTGCACTGCCAGTTCCATAACTATCAATGGCATCATCCAGCGCAGCTTGAACAGCATTTATCCCTGTTGCACTGGTACTAAATGACCAATGCGGTTGGCTCTTCGTGTAGAAATCAATACCGAATTCATCGCTAAGATAATCATCTACCTTCTCAACAATACGATTGGCCTCGTAATAATAGTTGCTATAAGTATTACGCCAGTCTGACTCAAGCGGACTATTAATATCCACATTAATCGTTAGGGCCTTACTTGTAACGAGGGAATCCTCATATCGAGGTTCAGTATTAGGCAGTACCAGTTGTGATTTCGCACCACTCTCAGACCATGCACCAGTTCCTACCCGCAAATCACTATCGTTGAGGGTTTCACTCAAAGGTACGGCTGTATCACCGGATGCCTGAACTTCCTCTGGCCACACTCCATAGCCTACACGAAGGTCACTTTCATTGAGCGTATCGGAGGTAGCCGCCAAAGCTGGCACAGACAAAGATGCTACCATCGCCATCCCCAATAAAATAGATACTACTTTTTTCATTTGGGCATTCCTCCTATCTTCTCAAATAATTTTCTATAACACTACTCATGCTTCTTAACTTCTACCTATCCACTTTCATTCTACTCCACTTTTGTCCTTTGTCAATAACCAACCATCAAGTTATTTAAAATCTCTGTCTTCATTGTTATTTTTTCTAAACCAAGCTCTAAACCAACTTCGCTTCTCCTGCCGTTTTAGCTCCTGATTTGGTAATTCCTCGTCGATGAAACTGGAGTGAAGTTGTTGTTGAATCATCCCCGCATGGAGGGCCTGAGCAGCTGCCGCTGTTTGCTGGGCGGTAACCAGAGCCTCCGTCAGCTTTTCAATCTGTCTGTCTTTTACTTCAAGCTGTCCTTGCAGCGTGTCGATGGTGGCCTGTAAAACGCAAACCAAATCGGAAACTTCGTGGTTTTCGGTTTGCGATTTAGTTTGCGTTTGGTTTTCGATTTCAGTTTGCGATTTTTCAGAAAAAGACTGTTTTATCAAGGCTTCCTGGTGTTCATCAATCGCAAACTGGTTTCCGTTTTTTCGCAAACCTGATCGCAAACCGAGGTTTGCGATTTGCTTATTTACTGCTGTCTTTGATACCCCTATCTCGTCGGCTATCTGCCGGATTGTTTTCATGCCATCACACTCCCCGCACTATCGCTGGCTGGTGTGTCCGGCTGCTCTGCTATGTATTGTTTCAGATCTTCATCAAGCTCAAAAGGGAGTTTCCCAAGGCGGACGGTTTCTTCAAAAAATAAAATTGTTGCCTGTTCCAAAGTCAGCCCATTTTCTGCAAAAACCTTTTCCGCTTGCTCTTTCAGCGCCACGTCGATCTCCAGCGCAACTTCAACCAACTGCCCCATTCCCATCACTCCAACAGCCGACCATAATCCCGTTTCGCATACACTACACGAGCCACTGTCACCAGCTTTTTTTCTTCATCTACCCAATAAAACATCAGATAATTTTGCACCAAAATTTTTCTGTATTCGTGCTTCAAGGGACGGATCGGCTGGTAAGTCGGGGTTGCATACGGAAAGAGCAGCACACCTTCCGCTGCATTGACCAACTCCCCCGCCAAGCGATCCGCTGCGTCCGGATTTTGAAGTTCTCGGCTGATATACCGCACGATTTCAAGCATATCTTTCCGCGCCACAGGCAGATACTCTAATTTATACAACCTGTTCCCCTCCAATAGCAGCTTTCATCGCTTTCAGCACATCTTTGGAAGAATAGCGTTGTTCCGTTAACTCAGCCTCTCTCTCGGCCTCTTGCAGCTTGAAATATACCTCGCTCTCAAATTGTAGGTTTTCAAACGCCTCCATGCTCAGAACAACCATATCTCCATAGCCATTCTTTGTCAAAAAAACAGGTTGAGCCGTTTCATGCACCGTCTTTGAAATGTCCGCAAAATTATTTCTCAAATCAGAAACAGGTCTAATCATATTCATAACATCAACCTCCCATGTTTTTATTTTAGCATAATTGCGCTAAAATATCAATATTCCTCATGTTAATTATTTTTCAGCTTATGTAGAACATTTAGAGGTCAAAAAAGTCTTGATTTATGCAGCTTTCCGGGCACGATAGAGAAGGAAGTGGTAAGTTACCCTCGTAGCGCTGGAAACGCCGTCCTGCGTCAATAAAAGCATAAAAATCAACCCTAATCTTCGCTCTTTTTCAAGGCATCCACCAGCAGATCACTCAACGCCTGTGACGGCCGTACCCGTGCCACCATGTGTCCGTCCTCCTGCCTCACCGCAGGCGGCTCGCTGTCCCACCATTTTCGGATCGTCTTAGGATCAAGGCCAGTATCTCGATGACAGTCCGCTTTGCGACCGGCTGGATGCTGCTGCCGCCATTCATAGACCTTCTTTTGAGCCTTTGGTCGCCCGTCCTTATTTCTCCATTTCCCATCCGGGTCATCAAACGCTTGTACAACCCTCGCTCTACCTAAATGCTCTGCCTGTTTACGCCAATTTCTCTTGTTAACCGGCATAGTCATCCCAGAGAGCTTGGAAATGTCGTCTCTCGGAAAGGTTACATAGTCCTCGTTGAACATCTCCAGAGCGCACACAATATCGTCCTCTGTGAAGCGGTTGATGTCCTCCTCACTCATATCATCGTAAGGCTTAAGCAGGTCAAAAGCGTCTCGGCGCAGCTCCGCTTCGTCTATGTTACATTTCTTAGCATAGATGGCTAAGGTCATAATGCCATAAAAACGGTGTCCTACCTTGATTTCATCTGCAATGCGGTGCAGCCACCAGTCATAAAGATCCCGCTTCACCGTCCAGCGCCCCCGGCGCTCCTTCTTCACCACCCGGCGATCATACCAGTCCGGATACTTCTCTTTTGCCTCGGCCAGAGACAGGCGGCTCTTTCGCATGAGTGCCTGTATGCGCTGCTGCTCTCCATTGCTGTCCGGGATATAGTCCAGCAGCTTCTCCAGCGCCACCGCACCGCCATAACGATAAGCCACCACAGGATAGTCCTTCCCCAGCTTAGAGCTGGTGCCAACCACACGGAATCCCTGTAAAATACCCTGCATTTGCGGCTCCTTGATGGACGAAGTAAACCTGTTCCAGATCTGCCGGGTAAGAGCGTATTTCAGTTCCTTCAAAATCTTCTGATTCTGCGGGTACATAGGAATCGGCTCCGTCAGCACATAATACAGATGCAGGCCGGTTCCGCTGTTTACCACGAAGGTAGCCCTGGGAATAATGTCCTTGTTCATCTGATGCAGCGTATCCCGGAGCTGCGGCATCCCTACACCGTCAAGGTCAAAGACCATCGCATAGAGATACCTGGCATTCTGCCCACGGCGCTGCCGTCCAAAATATGAGATAGGGGACATGATTGTAAAATCTGTGCCCTGGATCTCACTCAGTTCCTCCAGCTCGTCCGTAATCAAATGCCGTCGAGCTTTCCCATCTCCCTCAATTTCCAACGCTACACCATTTTCCCGGCTGTCCTGCTTTTTTGGAACAGTCAGCGCAATAGCGTTTCCCTTGGCATCTTCATAATGCCCTTTCCTCTCAAATGATCCTTCCGGGAAGATCTCTCGATAAAACTCATACGGCTCCACCGGCTCCAGATACTGCCGGAGGTGGGCATTCTTCTCCCGATAAAGTGCCTGCTGCCGCTCCAAAGCAGTCTGCTGATCCATAGCCATAAAAATACCTCCAATCCAGAAAAGAAAAAAGAAGCAAAAAAGAAAATCCGCTGCGGCGGGGAATCGCCTGCGGGCGGGAAGGGGGAAAAGGGGAGCCAAAGAGCGCCGCCTACGGCGGCTTAAAGAGAAAGTCACCTCCCCTTTTCCCCCTCGCTCCGGGGCATGGAAATGATGGAAAACCTTTCAGGTTTACCACATTCCCACACCCCTCCGCACACCCTCTTTTCCCCTCCGACTTTCTCCCTTTCTGAGAGAAAATTTCTCTTTTTTGTTTTGGGGCCAAAGGCCCTTAGGGGGGCATATATTATCAATACAGTAATTCCCTATTTTCGTCTGTTATTATAGCCTGTCCGAAAGCCGGTTGCAAGCCCCTTCGGACAGGCTATTTTCACAGGCTCATATCGCCCCAAGAATGACCTCTCTCGTGCTGTTTTTCCTGCCGGTAAGTCTGATGCTCCGGCAGTAGATCTCTCGCCTTATCGACGAGGTGGAGAAGCTGCTTCGGCAGGTGACGCTCCAGCATATCCAGTACCCGATCAATGCCCTCCAGCAGCCGATCTGAAAAGCTGCGTTCTTCCTCCAACGCCTCCTTCAGTTCCTCGTTTTCACTCCATAGCTGCCGATTTTGGCTTTCAAGACGGCTACGCTGCGCTGCCGCCTCCATCTTCTCATGGACGGAAGGAATCTTCTTTTTCAGCTCTGCTTTTTCTTCTTCCAGCACAGCGTTTTTCTTCTTCAGATCTACGACCGTCTGCTTTGCGGCAGCTCCAGTCATAGCTACATCCTTTAGCTGCCGGATCTGGTCCACAGTAACGCCCTTGACAGCCCCTGTGAGCGTTTTTTCCGGCTGGATGGTATCGAAGTCCACCCGCACCCGTTCTGCGGCCTTCAGCGCCGCCACAGTGCCGGAGAGCGACTTAATCTCTCCCTTCAGCTCCGTTTTCTTCTCCTGCATATCTGCCAGCTCCTGCAAGGCTGCCGCTGTCTGCTCCTGCACGGCCTCGGCCTCCTGGATCGCCGCCCGGTACTCCGGCAGCTCCATGTGCCGCCGGTTACTGCCGAGAGAAATAATTTCAAATTCATGCTGCTGAGCGATCTCCGTCAGCACTTCCTTCTCCCGATCCATCCAAGCCTTCCACTCGGTCTGTTTCCGACCAACACCTGTAAAGCCCTGCTGCTTGAGCGCCTGCTTCATAGACACTCTCGTTGACAGTCCCCTCGTCTGCTCCGTTGCTACCGGGATATAGTCTACATGAAGGTGCGGCGTGGCTTCGTCCATGTGCAGCACCATGTTGAACACATGGAGATGGGGATTCCGCTCCTGAAAGCTCTTTGCGTACTCAATCAGAGCCTCCGCTGCCCGCTGGCCGCCCTCCGTACCGCAGCCGCAGTCATTCAGATTGCCGATCTGGAAGATGGCCTCATGGAACAGCTTCTCCTGCTTGCTCTGCCGGATATGCTCGTAGTAGTCTGGGATCTTATCCCTTGTCTTTTTCTTCCCGGCGTTGTATGCCTCCAGTGCCTCGTCGAAGATCTCATGGTAGACCTGTTTCAGATCATCGTTGCAAAAAGTCACATTCTGCTCCGTCCGGCTCCGGTCTACATTCGCCGCTGAAAATCTCCGGTTGTTATGCCGGATACTGCCCCGGCCAGTCATGCCGGAAATAGTTGTACCGATAAAATCACCCACCCTTTCTATCGTCTAAACCTCTTACCAATCCCATCTTACCATAGCCCCTGCAAGGGGGCAAGACCTCTTTGTTACTTTCTCGGTGAGAAAGTAACGCAAAAGCACTTTCACACCGCCGCCCTTTGTGGGCTGGCAGT
>ENA-OPWH01001786-OPWH01001786.1-human-gut-metagenome-genome-assembly--contig:-NODE-1786-length-12868-cov-1.816202_pt1 | contig 12868 bp, 10 predicted proteins | sample MGYA00241506_ERZ502004 | MGnify/ENA primary metagenome ERZ502004 (study PRJEB25962, sample SAMEA2043049) | human gut metagenome | biome: human gut; feature: human-associated habitat; material: faeces... | reverse complement strand
GAAAACAGCTCAGTTAAAACTACGTAATTTGTCCAAGAACTTAATAAATTTAGAAGAAAAAGAAAACCAGGCATAACCTGATTTTCAAATTTAATTCCTTAATAAATGTCCAAGTAGTTATCAATTTCCCATTGTGAAACAAAGGTAGCATAGCTTGCCCATTCCATACGTTTCGCATCAAGGAAGTTAGTATAGATATGATTACCCAAAGCTTGACGAACCACTTCATCTGTTTCCAATGCTTTAAGAGCGTTACGAAGTGTTGATGGCAAATCAATAATACCTGCTTCTTTACGTTCTTCAGGAGACATTGAGTAGATATTTGTTTCAACTGGATCTGGAGCATCAATCTTGTTAATAATACCATCAAGACCAGCTTCCAAAAGAACAGCAAGTGCCAAGTATGGGTTTGCCATTGGGTCTACTGAACGCAATTCCAAACGTGTACCCATACCACGAGACGCAGGAACGCGGATCAATGGTGAACGGTTGCTACCTGCCCATGCAATATATACAGGAGCTTCATAACCCGGAACTAATCTCTTATAAGAATTTACTAATGGATTAGTAAGTACCGCCATACCCTTTGCGTGCTTCATAAGTCCTGCTATAAAATGATATGCATCCTCTGACAAACCAAGTGGGTCATTCTCATCAGCAAATATATTCTTTCCGTCCTTGGCAAGTGACATATTAACGTGCATACCTGAGCCATTAATTCCATACTTTGGCTTTGGCATAAATGTTGCATAAAGTCCGTGTCTTTTAGCTATAGTCTTTACTGTAAGCTTAAATGTCATTATATTATCGGCTGTCTTTAACGCCTCATCATATTTAAAATCAATCTCGTGCTGTGCTGGTGCAACCTCGTGATGTGAAGCTTCTATTTCAAAGCCCATATCTTCAAGTGTAAGCACCATATCTCGTCTTACATTTTCACCTAAATCTGTTGGACCTAAATCAAAATATCCAGCTTTCTCGTGTGAAAGTGTTGTTGGCAGTCCGTTATCATCTGTGTGGAACAGGAAGAATTCACATTCAGGTCCTACCTCGAATACATATCCCATATCCTCAGCTTCTTTAATTACTTTCTTAAGAATCCAGCGTGGATCACCTTCAAATGGCTTACCATCAGGTGTATACACATCGCATATAAGCCTTGCAACTTTGCCCTGCTGTGGTCTCCATGGGAATATCTCAAATGTATCATAGTCTGGATAAAGATACATATCCGACTCTTCAATTCTTACAAATCCTTCTACTGAAGAACCATCAAACATACATTTGTTATCAAGTGCTTTTCCTAACTGGCTTGATGTAATAGCTACATTTTTCAAAACTCCGAACATATCAGTAAACTGAAGTCTGATAAATTCAACATCTTCTTCCTCAACCATTCTGAATATGTCCTGCTTGGTATACTTTCCCATATCACTCTGTTCCTTTCCTGATTAAATGATAAGCATAAGCGTTATTATAATATTCACCAGTGCACATTTTACGCACCCTCAACTAATACGCCAATACAGATAATATACTACATTTACCTTTATCTTGTATACATTGTTTTGTCAAAAACTAATAATGTAAACCGTCATATTAACTTTGACTTTAACATATAATATTCCAACAATAAGTGCCTGTATCATACAGAAATGAGGATTACAATGAAGATCAGCCATTACAAATTATCAGTATTACTTTCCATAATACTTCTTAGTCTTGCAACTTTTTTCTACATATACACGACAATATTCACACCACACGGTGCATATACCAATAGTTCGGCTATTATTAATGGAATTGGCGGAGGTAATATAACTGGTGATTGTCAGGCAGGAAAAAAAGCACTGCCAATATACTGCGTGCAGACTGACAAGAAACAGATTTCGATATCTTTTGATGCTGCGTGGGGTGCTGACGATACTATCCAGATACTGGACGTTTTAGATAAACATAATGTAAAGACTACATTTTTTATGACGGGAGGCTGGGTATCAACTTATCCTGATATGGTTAAAGAAATATACAGCCGCGGCCACGACCTTGGAAATCACAGCGAGAACCACAAACAGATGAGTAAGCTTGATACTGCCTCACAGAAAGAGGAAATTATGTCTGTACACCAGAAAATAGAAGAACTCACAGGATACAACTGTTTCCTGTTCCGCCCTCCTTATGGTGATTATAATTCTGAACTAATTAATACTATATATGGCTGTAACCACTATCCTGTACAATGGGACGTTGACTCTCTTGACTGGAAGGACTACGGCGTTGAAAACATTATAAAAACCGTCACCACGCACAAAGCACTTGGCAACGGCTCTATAATTCTTATGCACAACGGTGCTAAATTCACGGCTGATGCACTCGATACCGTCCTTACTAATCTTGAACAGCAAGGGTATGAGATTGTTCCTATATCACAGCTTATCTTAAAAGATAACTTCCATATGGATAGTACCGGACGACAATTAAATGATTAAAAGTTACATAAACCTCATCTTATAACCACCGCTGAACACTTTCCCAACTGCAAGCTTATTGCCCCACTCCCTGTCTGTAAGCCTGCAGTTAAAATCTACTGCATCAGCACGTCCATACCAAGGCTCTATGCACACAAAAGGTACTCCTTTTCCTGCTGATGACCACAATCCAAATACCGGTGTATCAAATATAACCTCAACAACCGGTTTGCAATCTTTACAAAGGCTTACACATTTTATGTCGTTGTTCTCAATAATATAAGCATCCTTATCAAAGAAATTCTCTGTCAATGTCACATTTTTATTAGTGATTGGCATATAGTGGATATCTGGCTGTACAAGTCCATCCTTTGATAACAAATGATATTGTATTCCATTCTCTTTGGTTTCGAATCTTACCTGTGCTCCAATGGCATTTTCACCACACACAAAAGCCGGATGTCCACCAATGCTGAAATACATCTCTTTATTATCCTTATTCACAACTTCCCATATAGTTATGACATTATTATCTGCCAGTCTGTGTGTTATCTTTAACTCAAAGTCAAAAGGATATACAGCTTTAGTGTTCTCATCAGACTCCAGTTTCATAACCACGGCACTATTATCCTTCATAACAAGACTAAACTCCATATCTCTTGCAAAACCATGCTGTGTCATATGATATTCTTTTCCCTCGTATATTGAAGTATCGTTCTTATACCTTCCAACCAGCGGGAATAATACTGGTGTATGTCTTTTCCATATGTCTGGCTGTCCAGACCATATATACTGCTTATTATCGCTCTTTCTAATAACTGATACTATCTCACAGCCCTTACTATCTACAATCACCTCAAAATTATCATTACTAAGTGTATACTGCATATATTTCCTCTCCCTTATGTTTATTTGCAGTTACCTGCCTTATTATCTGTCGTTATTCATCCTCCAGTCTATGCATCTTTGGAGATATTCAACATATTCTGGATTTTTGCACATACCCTTTCCCGGATTATCTGAAATCTTAGCAACGTCCATTCCATTACATTTAGTAGTCTTCATTACTATATTAAGTGCCGGAACATCTGTATCATTACTTATATATGTTCCTATTCCAAATGCAACCTTAGCTTTTGCATTAAAGTATCTGTAAAGCTTGTCAGCCCTGTCAAAGTCAAGGCTGTCACTGAATAATAATGTCTTATTAGCAGCATCTATCCCAAGACTCTCATAATGCTTAATCATCTTATCCCCCCATTCGTATGGGTCGCCGCTGTCATGTCTTACACCTCCAAAAAGTGTTGCATAAGTAAGCTGGAAATCCTTTAAGAAGCAGTCTGTTGTTATCGCATCTGTAAGTGCAATACCATTAAGAATTCCATATTCCCTTACCCAGGCATCAAGTGCATACCAGTTAGAATATGCCGGATTGTGCTTATGGTTGCCCTGTCCTGTACACATTATCCACTCGTGTGCCATTGTTCCAACAGGTGTAAGATTATATTTCTTGGCAAGATATACATTACTTGTTCCTACGAACAAAGAATTACCATTATAGTCAGCCTCTGCAAGTGTCTTAACCGCAAGTTCCTGTGCCTCTGATGATAATCTTCTTCTAAGTCCGAATTCACTAAAGCTTCCAAGCCTGTATACATTCTTTCCTTGTGCTTCATCAGCCTCATCGGCCTCAAGTGCCGCAACCTTGGCACTTAATCTTTCCTTAAAGCTCTTAAGAAGTTCATCATAATTATATGCCATTCTGAAATACACTTCATTGACAATCGCAAGTGTTGGTATCTCATATAATGAAGTATTAAGCCACGTTCCAAAAGTTTCTATGCTAAGTCCACATTCTGCATCAGTTGTAATCTTAAAATCAGCATATCTTGCCTGCCATAATCTTAAGAAATCAACATAACTTCCTTTCATCCACTTAACATTTTCAAGATAATCAAGCTCGTCCTCTGTAAATCTTAAAGTACAGAAATGCTTTATCTGCTCTCTGATTTCTTCTACCATCTCTTCTGTAAAATGTACATCTTTATTCCTGCACTTAAATGTCCAGGTTGTCTTATAATCAGAGAACTGGTGGTAAATTGCCTGTCCCATACTGAACTTGTACATATCTGTTTCCAAAAGACTTACTATAATTGGATTTAATTTCATAAATAATCCTCCGTTCCTGTGCTGCTACACTTACTCCTGACTGTCATTACTGTATACATATAACTCTGATAATTTATTGCCTGTTATTGATACACCTTTTTTATTAACGGACTTTATTTTATCATTTATACTTCTTTTAAAACTTGTCTTATACAACTGCTTTCCAAGTATAATCTCGTACACTCTCTGCAAATCTGGAAGTGTGAATTCCTTATGCATAAGATTAAATGCAACATCACTATATTGTGTCTTATTCCTTAATCTCATAAGTCCCTCCAGGATAATCTGGGCGTGGTCAAATGCTAACGCCTCATAACTTATAAGTTCCGGAATGTAACTCTTCACGCTGATACAGCCATTTTTAAATGTCTTTTCCTTAAGCGAATATTTAATCGTAATATTTTTTTCTTTATTAGCAAATGTCAATATCTCATCATTAAATGTTATATCAAACCATAATGCTTCACTCGCATCATCTCCAGCCTGCGGCTTAATTCCATCAATTGGAATAAGTGTCATATACGCTATATCTATAACCCTCATTCTTGGATCTCTGTCCGGCTGGCTCATTGTATAGAGCTGTTCCATATATATATCTTTAAGTCCTGTTTCTTCTTCAAGCTCTCTGCACGCTGCCGTATACGCTGATTCTGTTATATTAACAAAACCTCCCGGAAGTGCATAACAATCTATATATGGATGATTATTACGCTTTATAAGAAGTACTTTAAGACATTTTAAATCCCTGCTCATGCCAAAAAGAAGCATATCAACCGTAACACTAGGTCTTTCATAGTGTCCCGGATTATATTGTTCAAGAAACTCCTTTTCTGTAAGCCCATCTTTATTTCTTCTTTCAGCTCTTGGTATATACTCATTATTATTGCTAATTTCACTCATAAAACCTATACCTCTTATTAAAAGTAGCTTTTTGATACTTTTATATATACTACTTTTGTACTAATATGTCCAGTATTTTTTACTAATCAGCCGCGTTCCTGTCTTATCCCACTCCGATTTTTTATTCATTATCTACATAACCATTCCCTGCAATAACATAAAAATAAAGCTGTCACACTAAACTTAATCTATACATTATGCAGCTGTAAGCATACGGCCTTCTGCCTGCATATTATACAAATTACCATTTAGTGTAACAGCCCAATTACCATTTAATTATAGCTTTCTTATAATTGTATCATTCTTTAATTATAATTGTTAAACATTAATATCCCAACGACTTTAAAGTACTATAATCACTAAGCTGCATATAATACTTAACATTATTATAAGTATCCTCATCATAATAGCTTACTGATAATATAACCTTATCAGTATCAAAGGTCTTATCAAATGGATTGTCAAGTGCTTTTCTTATTTCACTGATAAGAGTCATATCTGATATATTACTGCTGTCCATATAATAATAATCGCCGTCTTTTATTGAATATATATACAATGTAAAATCATCATCATTGTCCGATTTATTCAATCGTTTACTTTCAAAGTTATCAAGATACTTTTTAAGCTTATTACTTGTCTCTGATATATTCTGTGATGCTACTTTATTAACTGCATTATAATAAGCATTTAAAGTCTTAGGAAGCTTATCACCTAATAATATCTGTGCTGAGTATGGTATTCCATTTCTTGTAAACGAAATGTATATATATGGCATACCACCCCTGTATCTTGATGAAATATCATTAATACAGCTATAATACTGTGTAAATGGAATACTGTTAATTTCATTAATGAAAGTTTCATACACTTCTTTAGCTGCTTCCTGTGTAAATATGCTATCCATAAATGAAAGCTTTGCATCTTCAAATGCTGGAAAATTCTTATATTCCTTACTTATATCCTGCATATTCTCGAACTTAGAAGCAAGCTTAACAACCTCTGACTGCTTAATGAATACTTTTCTGTATCTTCCAAATATGCCGTCTTTAATATACACATTATATTTTATATATTCTTCATTTTTTCTTCCATTATTATAATAACCTGCACTGATATCCTGTATATTCTGTAAATTATCCTCAATACTGTCTGCTACAAGCTTTATAACTTCTTCATCTGTTATCTTGAGTCTGCCTAATATATCCTCAAAATAATCTTTTTCTTCTGAATAACTGTATGACAACATATTGTCGTTTACAATTGACATCTTTACATACTTTACCTTTGAAGTATCTGGAACGTACGAAAGCATCTGCCCAATTCCTGCATTAACAATCACTCCAAATACTGCCGCAAGGACGTAAGCCAGAATAATTGAAGGCATTGCTTTTATTATTCTGTGAAGTTTCCTGCTTGATATGACTTCATATATTATTACAACAAATGCAGCCACCACAAATGAAACCACTATATATTCAAGAAAATATCCTCTGTAACCACTACGCTTTTCCCTTATATAAAGCATAACTCCAAGAACACTTATAACAAAACCGATTGCAGTTCTTATTGCAAACTGTAACTTCCAGCCGAGTGCCGGCTTACCTGCTGTCTCACTCTTTCTCTTAGTAAACAGTACACAGCCAAGAACAATATAAATAACTGCAAGAACCAGTGTGTATATATTAGAGGCGATCGACAAAAGCATCTGTGAAACACTTGACGATGTAATATATAAAGGTTCAAATGCACCAAATACCTGTGCTGTAAGCATATTATAAGAATTATCAAGTATCCACACAGGACATTCCATAGTCGCTGTAGCAACTGAATCTGTAACTGTACTTGCGATAAGCAGTATAATAAATCTTGGTAGAAATACTATAAGTCCTGACACACATATATTGCTGAATATATTACCTGTTATTGAACAAGCCAGTGCAATTGCCGCACTGCAAAGAAGTGCACATATAAATTCTGCAACATATATATGAATTGTTACACCATAATCAACTATAAAATAGTTCCTAAAAATGTGGTAGCCTATAAAGCTTGCCACAAAAGCTGTCAGCATTGATACTGCCTGCCAGAATGTAACTGCAGCGAACTTACTTATAAATAATGCCTTTCTTTTGTACGGAAGTGAATGGTAGAAATCACTTGTACTTCTTTTATTAAGAAATGACCACGCATAAAGAGCAAGTATCGGTGTTATAACCAATACAACAATCAGCAGCACTCCTTGTGATGATATCGGTGACACCAATGATGTATAAGGCGATGACATATTAATAACTTCTGTGCCACTCTCTGCTGCAGCATTAGCGGCATTTATCATTTTTTTAATATTAAGTCCTTCTATGATAATTGGAAATCCTGATACAAATGCCACAACTGCTAAAGATATAAATCCAATCACCTTTAACTGTATTACTGTCTGCCAGAACAGCTTTAAACTAAATACATTTTTATTATTAGTATTGTCCATCAAGTTCCACCTCCAATGCTGTATCAAATTCATAACCTAACGCTTCCATCTCATAAGTAAATACTTCTTCTAATGTAAGCGGAAGCACATCAAGAACAAGCGGATTTAACTTACTAAGCTTCTCAACAGTTGTATCTCTGTCGCCATTAATAATCATATTGGCAACAGAACCTTCCTGTCTGTATCTTATTATGTTAAATTCATCAAATGTACTTCTTGAGAATTCATTCCTGAATGCAACCTGAATTTTAAACTGTGATGTCTTTAATTCAAGCACGTCACTGTCAAGTACAAGACCTCCTCTGTGCAGTAATGCAAGATGGTCACATATATCCTCAAGCTCCCTTAATGAATGTGAAGTCACAATAACAGTTGCATTATATTCAATAACATCATTGCATATAAGCTTTTTAACAAGATTTCTCATAACAGGGTCAAGCCCGTCAAATGTCTCATCAAAGAACATATACTTTGCCCTTGTAGACAATGCCAGTATAATAGCCGCCTGTCTTTTCATTCCTTTAGAAAAATTACCTATTGGCTTTGCTGGATTTAACTCGAAAAGCTCTGTAAGCTTATTAAATCTTTCCCAATCGAACTTTTCATATATTGATGCATACAGCTTTGCCATTTTATTCATATTCGTACCTGGCAGAAAGAATAATTCATCTGCCACAAGAACTACATTTTCCTTAATCTTAGGATTTTCATATATTGGGGCATCATCTATATATGCCTCACCCTTTTCCGGCTTATATATACCTGCAAGAACTCTTAAAAATGTTGACTTTCCTGCACCATTAGAGCCGACCATTCCGTATATACAGCCGTCACTGATGTTACAAGTAATATTATCAAGTGCAACAAAGTCTTCAAAATTCTTGCTGACTTCCTTAACCTTAATCATCACAAGCCCTCCCTTATTTATTCTATTTCTTCATATACCTTATTAACATTTTCAATAATCTCATCTTTAGAAATACCTGCTAATGCAAGCTCCCTTACAATCTGGTTTAACTTAGGAAGCTTCTCCCTTACATTAACTCCCAAAGCTTCAAGTGCGTCAGGCGATATAAATGACCCTTTACCCGGAACTGTGACTATCATCTGTCTTCTGTCCAGCTCTGAATACGCTTTCTGAATTGTATTAGGATTAGTTGACAGTTTAACTGACAGACTTCTTACAGATGGCATTTTATCTCCCTCTTTAAGAATTCCAGTCATTATCTGCTCCTCAACCTGATTTATAATCTGTTCATATACAGGCACTCGCGACATGACATCTATAACGAACATCGTATTACCAATCCTTTCTAATGTTTAATTCATATTGATTATAATTTATCTATAATTGTTATTAACTATCATAAGTCTTATAGATCTTATAATTACTACCAGTATTCTATACCAGTTATCCATTGCAATGTATTAACTGTACTATATTAATTAGTACAGTTGTTATGATTAATATATTATATACCTTGAATTTTGTCAATATGAAATTAATTAGTATATTTGCATAACATCTTCCTCTTTGATTAACACTTAAATTATGCTACAATAATTCTAATTATGACGTGTCACAGGTAAATATGCTTTTCTTCGCTAAGAAACCGCTGTTTATGCCCCTGACACTCACATTATTAACAATTATTAATACAGGAGGATTATCTAATGAGCGAAGCATGTTCACATAACTGTTCAAGCTGCGGTTCTGACTGTAGCGAAAGAACAGCACCACAGAACTCAAGAAATGATAATAATAAAAATGTAAAGAAAGTTATAGCTGTTGTCAGTGGTAAGGGCGGTGTCGGAAAGTCACTTGTAACTTCACTTCTTGCAGTTAAAGCACGCCAGTCTGGTCTTAAAACTGCCATTCTTGATGCTGATATAACAGGACCATCTATCCCTAAATCTTTTGGTCTTTCAGGCAAGGCAACCTGCAATGAAGAAGGTACAATAATATACCCACCAGAAACCCGCACCGGTATCAAGACTATGTCACTTAACTATCTTCTTGATAACGAAACCGACCCTGTTATATGGAGAGGTCCTGTTATCGCCAGTGCTGTTAAGCAGTTCTGGGAGGAAGTAGCATGGGAAGATACAGACTGTATGTTCATCGACTGCCCACCTGGAACTGGCGATGTTCCACTTACTGTATTCCAGACACTCCCGGTTGACGGAATTGTTGTTGTAACATCACCTCAGGATCTCGTATCTATGATTGTTGAAAAGGCTGTTAATATGGCTAAGATGATGGATATTCCTGTTATCGGAATTGTAGAGAATATGTCATATTTCAAATGTCCTGACTGTGGCAATATCCACTACATTTACGGAAAAAGCAATATTGATAAGGTTGCCGAAGATATGGGCATTAAAAATGTTGCTAAAATGCCTATAGACCCACACGTTGCTGAATATATCGATGCAGGACGTGCTGAGGAGCTTGATGCCTCTGCACTTGATACTATATTCAAAGATATTTAAGGATTATATTATGAAAAGGATAATAATGTTTAAAGGTGGAGTTGAAACACTTGAGTTCTTCTCTGTTGAAATAGCTGAATATTTAGAAAGCAAGGGATACGAAATATTCTGGTACAACCTGCTTTTATCAAAGAACAGCTTTAATGAGCTTATGCACTATTATAATAATCACTGCAATGAACAGCTCTATGCAATTACCTTTAACTTTGAGGGACTTGAGGGCGAAGAAGGGTTATATAACAATGATGGCTGGAACTTCTGGGACTATTCTGGTGTTACAGTTATTAATATCGTTGTTGACCACCCTTTATATTACAATCAGTTTCTTAAAGCTCTGCCTGAACATTATCGTCAGGTCAATATTGACCATATGCATATTGATTATATGAAACGCTTCTTTCCCGATGTTGATGTATATTTTATCCCATCTGCCGGAACCGAGCTCAATAAACACAGAAAGCTTATTAAAGATTATGATTACCTGCCAATGTGCCAACGTCCAATCGATGTAATATTTACAGGCAATTACACTCCTAAGCATATTCTAAGAAAGCAGCTTAATAATATGGAACAGGATTATATTGATTTCTATGAAAGTGCCTTAGAACGCCTTATTATGTCACCAGACCTTACTATTGATGAGCTCTCAGAAATGTGTCTTAAAGAAGAATTTCCAGAAATAACTGATGAACAGCTCGCCAACTGTATGCCGCCAATGATGTATGTTGACCTTTCTGTAAGATTTCACTACAGACAGCTTGTTATCCGTATGCTTGCAGACTCTGGAATAAAGCTTAATACATATGGTTCCGGCTATAATTATATAGAATGTAACCACCCTGAGAATATCATTATGCACGGCGGTGTTAATTCCCAGAAATGCCTTGATATGATAAGCCAGTCCAAAATATCACTTAATGTAATGCCCTGGTTTAAAAATGGCATTCACGACCGTATATTTAACAGCTGTCTTAATGGTGCTGTCAGCCTCTCTGACTCATCTATATATATTGATGAATTATTCACTGACAGACAGAATATAATATTGTATGACCTTAATATGTTAAGGGATTATGAGCTTTCCGGGTATGACCTTAATATCACCAAGCCTCTTACAGACTATATTAAAGAATTATTAGCAGACGACAATAAGCTTCAGGCTATTGCTGATAACGCTTACAGCCTGTGCCATAACAGACACGACTGGAAAAACAGAGCCTCCATTATAGAGGCCCTGTTAAGATAAGTTGACTATTTTTTTATTATATGTTAAAGTAGTATTCGCTTGCGGATGTGGCGGAACTGGCAGACGCGCTAGATTTAGGTTCTAGTATCGTACGATGTGCAGGTTCGATTCCTGTCATCCGCATTTTTTATTTTAAAATATTTATATTTTGATTATATCTTTAATTCTAATTATATTTTAGTATCCTTTGATTATCTTATGTATTACAAGATACTCTGCCACAAGCGTTACTGGTGCAAGTATTATACACCACAGCGATAACACGATACATTCCTTCATACAGATTTTCTCTATTACTTCCCTGTCTGCACCTGTATTCCTCATAACACGTATTATATCTTTATACTGTTTCATTCTCGTTACAAGAATAACCAGAGATACTGCTATATACACGAATACTGCTGCCGCCAGAGATACTCCATATAATATGTAATTGACTATTGCTTCCCTTCTGGCATCATCTTTATCATCTGAATACACATAATATGAAAATCCTGCTGGTCCAAGATATGATTGCAGATTATTGCCTGTAGAAAGATTTACCGAATCTAAGCTGTACTTTACATTAATCTGGTTGTATTTCATTGCAAGTGTAATTGTTTCTGGTAATTCTTCCATACCAAGCAGATTTCTAAGCAATTCATTCTGGCGGTCTACGGCCCGTTGTCCAAGCTTATTAGAAGCTACCATCGTATATTTGGCATACTCAGGTATATACTCTTTTAATCTTTCCTTTATTTCATCATTAACATAGACTACATTAGCAGCCCTTGTCACTGCCGCCGGTGCAAAAAGAGTATCATATTCATATTCATTTAAAATAAATCTTTGATCATGATATGGCAGATCTGAAGTTATAAACAGTTTGTTTCCTTCTGTCTGTACATTACGGATTTCATAATCCTGTCTGAAAAGAAAATCTTTTACAACAGAAATCCGTTTTTTCCCAACGTCACTTGAGCCACTTCTTTTCACACGATAAGTGGCACTGATCTCAAAACACTCCCGAAATTGCCTGATTGGGATAATTTTAAATCCATTGGTGATAAAAAATCGGACATCTTTTTTTCGATAATGTTCTGCAATCCAGTCTGCAAAAATCTC
>ENA-OPWH01001776-OPWH01001776.1-human-gut-metagenome-genome-assembly--contig:-NODE-1776-length-12904-cov-2.043038_pt1 | contig 12904 bp, 8 predicted proteins | sample MGYA00241506_ERZ502004 | MGnify/ENA primary metagenome ERZ502004 (study PRJEB25962, sample SAMEA2043049) | human gut metagenome | biome: human gut; feature: human-associated habitat; material: faeces... | reverse complement strand
CGCTAAGTGGAATGAGCGGACGCCAGAAGGGAAAAGGCGCAAGCAGATGGCGCAGATGAATCTGGAAATAGTATCAAGGTTTCTTGCTGGGGAAGCGGGGAAAGGGGTGTTTGCCACGGCGCACGAAGGAGCAGCGCAGTACTGCCGCAAAGTGGACAAGCGTGAAATTCCGGTCTGTCCGATTTTAGGGGTCAATATTGCTGTCATCAACATGAATTGGCTGCTGAAATATTTGGCGCAGAATATTCATCAATTGCAGGGAGATTACATCTGCGTATCGAATGTACATACAACCGTCGTCAGTTACGAGGATGCGGACTACCGTGCCGTGCAGAACGGCGGTTTGATGGCGATTCCGGATGGCAATCCGCTGGCGCAGGAGGCGCGGCGGCGCGGGTATCCGCAGATTCAGCGGACAACCGGGCCTGACCTGATGATGGAGGTCTTTCGGCAGTCCACGGCACACGGCTGGCGGCATTATTTCTACGGCAGCACGCAGGAAGTGCAGGAGAAAATGATTACGCGCCTGCAGCAGGAGTATCCGGGGCTGATAATTGCGGGCACAGACGTGCCGCCTTTCCGCGAACTGACACCGAAGGAAGATGCGCTTGCCGTGGCGCGCATCAATCAGGCGCAGCCGGATTTTGTGTGGGTCGGGCTGGGAGCGCCGAAGCAGGAGCGCTGGATGGCGGCGCACCAAGGGCGTGTGCATGGGCTGATGATTGGCGTCGGCGCGGGCTTTGATTTCTTTTCGGGCAACGTGAGGCGCGCCCCGTTATGGATGCAGAAGCACAGCCTGGAATGGCTCTATCGCCTGATGCAAGACCCGAAGCGGCTATTCCAGCGCTACTGGAGCACGAATCTGAAATTCATCTGGAACGCGACCATCAGGAGAAAGTAAATGCAGCAAGCGACAAAACAGCCCGCTGTACTGCTGGTACACGACTATTATCAGGTTCCCGGCGGCGAGGATGTCGTTGTGGCGAACGAGAAGCACCTGCTGGAAACGCACGGTCACGCTGCGGCGCTGTATGTGCGGCGGAACGAGGAAATTTCGCGCATGGGAGCGCTGGAGAAAATCCGCAGTTCGCTGGGGATGTTTTTCAGCATCCGTACATACCGCGAGGTTCGACGGAGCATCCGCGAAAACCGGATTTCGCTGGTGCATGTGCACAACACGCTGCCGCTGATTGGTCCGGCAGTGTATTACGCGGCATTGCGCGAGGGCGTTCCCGTGGTGCAGACGGTGCACAACTTCCGCCTGCTCTGCCCGAACGCGATTTTCTACCGCGACGGCCATATCTGCGAGGACTGCACGAAAAAGGGGCTGCACTGCGCGGTGAAGCACCGCTGCTACCGCGGCAGCCGCCTGCAGACGGTGCTCTGCGTGCTCAGCACACGTTTGCACCGTGCCCTCAAAACGTACAGCCGCCTGCATTACATCACCCTGACGGACTTCAACCGGCAGAAGCTGCTGGCGCTTAAGCAGATTCCGCCGGAAAACGTGTCCGTAAAGCCGAACTTTGTGGAACCGCCGGAGACGATTGTGCCATATGCGGCGCGCGAAAATCAGGTGGTGTACATCGGTCGTCTGGATGCGCTCAAGGGCATTCGGCTGCTGCTGGAAGCGTGGGCGCGCTACGAGCGTTCAGGCGGGGGCATGAAGCTAATCATCTGCGGCACAGGGCCGGAGGAAGCATGGTGCCGCGAATATCTGACGCGGGAAAAGCTGAAGCAGGTGGAGCTGCGCGGCTTTGTGCCAAATTCGGCGGCACGGGCGCTGATGGGGCAGTCCAAGGCGCTGATTCTGCCAACACAGTGGTACGAAGGCTTCCCAATGACAATTGTGGAAGCCTTCAGCGCCGCCACGCCGGTGATTTGCTCGGATTTAGGCAACGCGGGTTCCCTGATTTCGGACGGCGTGACAGGCTTCAAGTTTCCGGCGGACTCGGCGGAACAGCTGGCACAGACGCTCAATCGGCTGCAGCACGCGGAATCCGTCAGCGAGGGCGCGCTGAAAACGTATCAGGAGAATTTCACGGCGGAAGCAAATTATCGTCAGCTGATGGCGATTTACAGCAAGGCGATGCAGAAAAGCGGCGAAAGGAGCGAACCATCATGCGGCTGATTGTGGCAGATGTACGGAGCACCAGCACAGACGGCATTGCCGCTGGGCATTATTTCACCGTCGCGCAGAATTATCTTGACCTGTTCGGCGCGGAGATGGATGTGCGCATTGCGGGCGGGCCGGTGTACGGCGACCGCTTCGGGGACAAGCTGATTCGTCTGCCGCATGATTACATCGTGGGCAGTTCGGCGGTGCGTAACAAACGCGCCGTGTTCCAGAACGTGCGCGCGCTGCTGCGGGAAGCGCAGGATGACGTGATTGTCCTCCAGTGCAGCGCCGTCGCAACAGCGTATCTGGGGCTTGCACTGTTCAAGAAGAAAGAAACGCGGGTCTACGCCATCCAGTACAGCACCGACGGCGTCAATTCGCTGCTGAAGCGGGGGCTGTATGCGCTGTGCAGGCGGAAAATCAGCGGCGTTATCTGCCCCAATGCAGCCATTGGCGCGGCGTATGGGCGGCCGATGTGCGTCGTGTCCGATTACATCAGCACAGGAACGATGCAGCCGCCTGTGCCGTATGCGCAGAAGTGCTATGATTTCGGCATGGTCGGGCTGATTACGTCGGACAAGGGCGTCGTTGAGGCGGCAAAACAGCTGCGGAACACGCCGTATCGGGTGCTGATTGCGGGTCGGGTGCAGGAAGCGCCGCTGGAAACGGAACTGCGGGCAGTCTGCGCGGGGGCGAAGAACATCGAGCTGCGGCTGGAATACCTGTCCGAAGCGGCGTATGACGAGGCGATTCGCCAATGCCGCTACTGCATCCTAAATTATTCGGAGAATTACTCCCTGCACAGCAGCGGCGTTGTATTCGATATTCTCTTCCGGGGCGTGCCGATTGTGGGCAGCCGCTGCGGGACGCTGCAAATGGTGGAAGCAAACGAATTGGGCAAAACGGTATCCAGCATGGCGGATTTTGCGCCAGAAAGGCTGCTGGATGAAGCCGAGCATGACCGCTATGTGCGCAACATTGCGCGCTACTGCCAATCGCAGGCGCAGGAGCGGGAAAAGCTGCGGGATTTTCTGACGCGGGGCGCGGTGAAATGACGGATGCCGCACAGCGCAAAGTGAAAGGAGGGGCTGAAGCGTGAAGGTCATGTGGATGGGGAATATTATCCTCCCTGCCATTGCGGAAAAAGAATCGCTTCCCCCGGTGTATATCGTGGGCTGGCTGGTTGGGCTGTCGCGGCGGCTGACGCAGCTGCCGGATGTGGCGCTGACGTATGTGTTTGACGCGCCGAAAGCGCTGACGGGCGAAGTGGACGGTTACCGCTATTACGGGCTTGTCAACCCCACACGCCCTACGCAGCGCTGCGGGGAAGCCTATACCCGACAGCTGGAGGAAATCCTGCGCAAAGAGCAGCCGGATGTCATTCACCTCTGGGGCACGGAAAATCAGCACACGCTGGCCATGGTTGATGCGGCGGAACACATGGGGATGCGCGAGCGGATTGTAATTTCCATTCAGGGGCTTCTGTCCATATACGCGGAGCATTATCGCGCTTATCTGCCGGAACACGTCTGCCACGGGCACACGCTGAAGGACTTGGTGAAGGGCAATATCGTCCGGCAGGAAGCAATCTACCGCCGCGTCGGGCAGTATGAACAGGAAGCCCTGCGCAGGGTGCAGCACGTTATCGGGCGCACCGACTGGGATGCTGCCTGCATGGCGGAGTTTGCCCCGCAGGCGGCTTATCATTTCAACAACGAAACGCTGCGGGACGAGTTCTACACCGGCGAATGGTCGCTGGACAGCTGCGAGCCGCACAGTCTCTTCTGCAGTCAGGCGCATGTGCCACTCAAGGGGCTGCATCTGCTATTGCAGGCGCTGGCGATTGTCCGCAAGCGCTATCCCGATGTCAAGCTCTATGTGGGGCGCAAGGACTATGGGCGCATTCCGCCGCTTGCGCGCAATGCCTATGAACGGTACATCCACCGCCTGCTGCGCGAAAACGACCTCTACGACCATGTTGTTTTTACCGGAAGCCTGAATGCACAGCAAATGAAGGAGCGGTATCTAAAAAGTCAGGTGTTTGTGCTGCCGTCGAGCATTGAAAACTCCCCCAATTCGCTGGGCGAGGCGATGCTGCTTGGCGTACCGTGCATTGCGTCGGATGTCGGCGGCGTGCGCTGTCTGATGACGCACGGCGTGGAAGGGCTGATTTATCCGGCAGACGACCCGCATTTGCTGGCATATGATATCTGCGAGATGTTCGCGCATCCGGAAAAAGCGGCGCAGATGGCGCGCGCCGGGCGAGAACACGCTGGAAAAACGCATGATGCGCAGAAGAATCTGGAGATACTGCATCAGATTTATACGGAGATTGCACGATGAAAATCCGAATCACAAAGAACCATGTGGATGCACTCTGCGTGCTGATTGGCGTGCTGGGCATGGGCTCGCTGTATTTTCAGGTGTTGCGGATGCCGCTGATGGCAGCCATGCTGATTGCGTCGATTCTGCTGCTGACGCGGGCGCATCATCCGAAAATCAGCGCCCAGAATGTACGCCTGACGCTGCTGCTGACGGCGGCGCTGCTGCTGACGAGCTTCGTCAACCCGCAGAACGGCATCCACATCAACGATATTGTCATTTGGCTTTGCAACATCGGCTATGTGCTGGTTCTGCAAAGCTGCATCGGGTATCGGACGTATATGCGGCTGTATACCAAAGTCATGCTGGCAGAGGCGGCCATCAGCCTGATTTCCTTCGTCATCGGCGATTTGCTGTCGCTGCCGCTGCCGCTGCTGCACTACGAAGTTTCCAGCGTCAACGGATTTTACTTGACGCCTTATTTCACCTTAGGCTGGCTGAACATCCCGGTTTTCCACCGCAACGCGGGTATGTTCAACGAGCCGGGCAGCCACCAGATTTTCCTGAACTTCGCGCTGCTGTTCCTGATGAGCGACGAAACGCGCATGGGCATGAGCAAGAAGAAATACTGCTGGGCAATTGCGCTGCTGATCGTCACCATCCTCAGCACGCTGTCCACAACAGGCTTTATTTGTCTGGGCGTTGTGCTGCTGACGGTAGCATTCCGCAAAAAGGGCAGGAAAATGGCGCGCAGCATCAAGATGGCGGCGTTCATTGGGCTGATTTTGCTGTTTGTCATCGAGTCCGTCACGGGCGTGGTGGAAAGCAAGATTATCGGGCGAAATTCCGGCGGTTCATTCTACACGCGGTGGAACGACACCTTCAGCGGCTTTGAAATCGGGCTGGAATCCCCCATTGCGGGGCAGGGCGTTTTCTCGGAGCGAAAGGCGGAAATCCTGCTGGAACACAGGGTGCAGAATATTTCCAACGGCTTTGCCGCCTTCGTCATGGATACAGGGTTGATTCTCCCGGCCGTTTGGCTGTGGCTGACGTACCGCGGTATCCGCACCAAATTTGCCAAGGCGCGGCTGCTGTATGTGCTGGGCGTTTTCCTGCTGTATTTCCTGTGCATCAACACAGAGGGCGTTTTCCTGAACATACTGTTTCTGGGTCTGCTGGGCAAGTGGCAGCCGGACGCGGAGGACACGCCTGATCAGCAGGCAAATGCGCGCAGCCAGAAGAAGCGCAGGTGGCGATGCACTGTGCCGCCGGAAAAACTGCGCCTGACGTTTAACACGCAGCCGGAGGACGCGGCGCAGGAGCAGACAGGCGAAACAGGCGGAGAGGAATCATGAACACAGCATCAAGGAGCGAAAACACGGCACGCAACATCGGTGTAGGCGCGGTGCGGCAGGTGGTTACGCTGCTGCTGGCTTTTGCCGTGCGAACGGTGTTTGTGCGCCGGCTGGGCGCGGATTATACGGGTGTTAACGGGCTGTACAGCAACATTCTGGCCATGCTGTCACTGGCGGAACTGGGCGTGGGCAACGTGCTGGTGTACAGCCTGTACGCACCGCTGCACCGGGGCGACACGGGCGAAATCCAGCACCTGCTGGGCTATTATCGTCGCATTTACCGCCTGATTGCGCTGGCGGTAGCGCTGCTGGGCGCGGCGGTAATCCCCTTCCTGCCGCTCATCATCAGCAGCGAGCTGCCGATGGCACAGCTAATCGTCTACTATGTGCTGTACCTGGCGAACTCCGTGGCATCCTATCTGGTCATCTACAAAACGACGCTGATTCAGGCTGACCAGAAGGCATATTTGCAGAACATGGTTTCCGCCGCGGCGCTGGTGTTGCAGTATGCGGCGCAGATCGCGTGCCTGCTGATTTGGGGCAGCTATCTTGGCTATTTGCTGATTCAGATCGCCTGCACCCTCCTGCAGAATGCGGTGCTGAGCCATTTAGCGGATAAGATGTACCCCTTCCTGCGGAAAAAGCAGAAACGTGCGCCGATGCACCGCAAGCAGGAACTGAACGACAACATCCGCTCCATGTTTCTCTACAAGCTGGCGACAATACTCATCAACAACACGGACAACATCCTGATTTCCATCATGCTGGGCACGGTGTTCGTCGGCTACTACTCCAACTACGCGTCGCTGACGACGTATGTGACGACGTTCGTTTCCATCGTAATTACCGGCATTTCCGCCAGCTTGGGAAATCTGAATGCCGAGAAGGATTCGGAAAAGTCATACGCCATGTTCCGCAACCTGATTGTCCTCTTCGGGGCGATTACGGGCTTCTGCGTCGCCGCGTACGGCGCGATTGTACAGGACTTCATCCCCATCTGGGTGGGCGAAGAATACCTGATGGACACAGGAACGGTAGCAGCGGTGCTGTTCACGTTCTACCTGAGCACCATCGTCGCGCCTGTGTGGATGTACCGCGAAACGCTGGGGCTTTTTCGGCAAATGAAGTATGTTATGTTTATAACGGCGCTGGTCAACATCCTGCTGTCCATCCTGCTGGGGCACTTCTTCGGCGTGGCGGGCATCATCGGCGCAACAGGGCTGGCGCGGCTCTGCACCATCTTCTGGTATGAGCCGAAAGTGCTGTTCCATCGCACCTTCGGGCGCAGCGCTGCCGCGTATTTCAAGGCGCAGGGAGGCTTGCTGCTGCTCAACGGCGCGGTGATGGCGCTGTCGCTGCTGCTGTGCGCGCGGATGGGGCATACGCTGATGTGGATTATCATCAAGGGCATCACCTGCGCGGCGGTGACGGCGCTCCTGTACACGCTGGCGCTGGGGCGGACGGCAGAATATCGCTGGATGCTTGAAAAAGGGCGGAGTTTCTTGCGCAAATGGAGGAAGAAGGCATGATCGATCAGGAAATGCAGCACTGCCGCAAAATTGTGCGTTTCGACCCTACTATCTCAACAGCGAATCAGGGAGATTTCATCATCCGCAACGCCTGTGAGCATGTGCTGCACGACTGCTTTCCTGTGCAGCTGTCCGTCGCCGTGCCGGTTCGGGACAGGCTGTCGAAGGTATCGATGAAGCACGTCGGCAGTGCGGATTTCGCATTTGTCTGCGGGACGAATCTGCTTTCCTCGGACATGCGCCGCCAAAGGATGTGGAATATCCGCCTGCGGGACGCGGTGATGATGCGCTGCGGCGATTTGCACAAGCGGGAGCTGCTGAATTTCCGCCTGATTCGTGAGAAATTTCAGCGCACGCATGTCATTTTGCTGGGCGCGGGGTGGTATCAATACCAGGACGAGCCGACAGGATACACGAAGCGGATTCTAAAAGCGCTGCTGGATGGGCAGTACCTGCACGCGGTGCGCGACGAATACACGCGCCAGCGCCTGCTGAAGCTGGGCATCACGAACGTGCTGAATACGGCGTGCCCGACAATGTGGGGGCTGACAGCCGACAAATGCGCGCAGATTCCGACGCACAAGGCGGAGCGCGTCGTGACAACGCTGACGGACTACCGCAGCAGCACGGAGCAGGATGCGCAGATGCTGACCATGCTGCAAAAGCACTACCGCGAGGTGTATGTGTGGCTGCAAGCAGTTGAGGACTACGCCTGCCTGCGCCAAATGGATGCGCGCGTGACGCAGAATTTGCACCTGATTCAGCCGAATCTGCGAGATTACACAGCGCTTTTGGCATCAGGCGGGATTGACTACGTTGGCACGCGGCTGCACGGCGGCATCCACGCAATGAACATGGGCTGCCGAAGCCTGATTCTGGCGGTAGACAACCGCGCAAGTGAAATCGCGAAGGACACGAATCTGCCTGTCCTGCCCCGCGGCGGAAATTTGGATGTGCTGGAGGAGCGCATCTGTTCCGCATGGGAGACGCAAATTGATTTGCCGACCACGGCAATTCGGCAATGGAAAAATCAGTTCCGCGAGACAGATGCAGAGAAAGTGCCTTGATTTTCGTATAAAATGCGGCTTTCTGCGCGGTAAGTATTGACAGCCGACTTGTAATTTGTTACAATATAGCTGGAATTGGGAAAGAGATTGCTATATCCACCGGGAGCACTGCAGCTCGCCGCGAAAAGAAAGATGGAAAGCAGCAATCGCTTGCCATTGGCACAACCATACGTCGTGCCGGAAGATTGCACAGAACAAGGAGTGAGGACGATGAAGGACAAAAAGTGGATGCGAAAGGCATTGTCTTTCCTGCTGGCTGTATTCATGGTAACGGGCAGTATGGGAACAGTGCTGACGGCGGCTGCAGAAGAGCCGGAAACTCCGCCGACGGAAACGGTTGAGGTCGTGCCGACGGAAGCACCGGAAGCAACGGATGTTCCTGAGGTAACGGAAATCCCCGAAGTGACGGATGTTCCCCAAGCAACGGAAGCGCCCGAAGCGACGGATGTTCCCGAAGCAACGGATGTTCCCGAAGCAACGGAAATCCCCGAAACAACGGAAGCGCCCGAAATCGTGGACGAAGCAGCCGTAGATTACAGCCGCTCCGTGCTGGATAACGAGTTCTTTGACTCCGGCTTTGCCGCGACGTTCAGCAGCGCACAGCTGTACCTGAATCCGACGGGCGATGAGTTGGTTGGTCAGGTAACTGGCGTAGTGTATGTGACGCATCGTCCGCAGAAGGGTCAGCTGAATGAACGGATTTCCGTCTGCGTGTATGACCAGACGGCTGGCGTTGCATATGGCTATCTGGCGGCGGATGCAGTGCATCCCGTGCCGGAAGAGGGCATTGAGAATCAACGTCACACCGGTGTTTTCGCGAGCGGCGTGGAAATGCCCAGTGCCCTGCTGGTGCTTGCGGCTGCGACGGAAGAACCCGTGCCGACCCCTGCACCCACGCCCGTGCCGACGGAAGAGCCTGTAGTTGAGCCGACGGAAGAGCCCGTTGTCGTGCCGACGGAAGAGCCCGTTGTCGTGCCGACCGAGGAACCCGTTGTTGAGCCGACGGAAGAGCCCGCTGTCGTGCCGACCGAAGAGCCCGCGTCGACCCCCGCGCCTACGGACGTGCCGGATGACCTCGAAAACATCGACCGCGCGGATGTGATTATTCCGGGCAAACCGACGTTCGAAATGGACAAGGCGACGGCGGAGCTGGGCGAGAATATCACCTTCACCATCCACACGAAGAACGCCACCAAGATTTTGATGTACATTGACGGCAGCGTCAACCGCTACATCTACGACGTGCCCACTGACACGTCGACGCTTACCATGTCCTTCTCCTCGATGGGGAGCAAGGGGGGCAAGCGCACCATCGCGTTCCAAGCCTACAACGGCAATACGCCCGGCGAAAAGTCTGATGTACAGACGATTACGCTGACAAAGCCGTCTGTCAAGCCGCAGGTGACGGTGAAGGATATCGACAAGACGACCGTGGGTCTGGGCGAAAACATCACCTTCACCCTGAGCATCAAGAACGCCACGAAGGTGCTGATGTACATCGACGGCAGTGTCAACCGCCGCTTCGAGAATATCACCCCCGACATGACGGAATACACCTTCACCATGTCCTTCTCGTCGCTGGGAAGCAATGGGGGCAAGCGCGCCATTGCGTTCCAAGCCTATAACGGCACGACGGCGGGTGAAAAGACCTCCGAACGTGTTGTGACTGTCGCAAACGAAAGCCCGAACAAGCCGACCGTGACCAGCTGGAGTTTGAACAAATCCACGGTTGATTTGAACGAAACCATCACCTTCACCATCAACACCAAGAACGCAACGAAGATGCGTGTCTACATTGATGGCAAGCTGAACCGCTACATCTACGACGTGAAGGACGGCGCAACGACGTTCCAGATGTCCTTCTCGACGCTCGGTTCAAACGGCGGCGTGCGCACGGTGGCGTTCCAGCCCTACAATGGCAACACGCCCGGCGCTATGTCCGACACCAAGACGATTACCATCAGCGTGGCGAACAAGCCGCGGGTTGAGCTGCTGAAAATCAGCAATCCGAACGCGACGCTGGGCGAAAATATCACCTTCACCCTGCGCATCAAGAACGCCACGAAGGTGCTGATGTACATCGACGGCAGTGTCAACCGCCGCTTCGAGAACATCACCCCTGATATGACGGAATACACCTTCACCATGGCGTTCTCTTCGCTGGGGAACAACGGGGGCAAGCGTACCATTGCGTTCCAAGCTTACAACGGCGCAGTCGGCGGCGACAAGACCACCGCAACCACCATTTCCCTGATGAGCGGTTCGTCTGCTGCCCCCGTGATTGCGAATGTCAAGATTGACAAGACGACCGCGGTGCTGGGCGAGCAGATTAAATTCACTGTTTATCTGGACAACGCGACGAAGCTGCTGATGTATGTCGACGGGCAGGTGAACCGCCGCTTTGAGGACGTAACGACCAGCATGTCGAAGTACGAGTTCACGATGTCGTTCTCGTCGCTGGGGAATAATGGCGGCGTCCGTACGATTCAGTTCCAGCCTTACAACGGCACGACCGCGGGCGAAAAGTTTAAGGCGTACACGATTACACTGACGACGACCGTGGTCAACAGGCCGGAAGTCGTCAACTTCACCATGAATCCCAGCCGCGTGAAGCTGAATGTGCCGGTGACGTTCACGGTCAACACCAAGAACGCGACGAAGGTCGTCCTGTATGTGGACGGCAAGGCAAATACCAGCTACCCGACGACTGGCGATGTGACGGTTATCGAGCGCGCCTTCGCCTCTCTGGGCAGCGGCAACGGTGTCCGCACGATTCAGTTCAAGCCCTACTACGGAACGACCGCTGGCGAACTTTCCCCGGCGCAGTCCCTGACGCTGTATGTGACCGACGATCCGTTGACCGTGACCGTTCCTGCCGCGAAGCAGGGCGAGGACCTGACGGTGACGTGGACGGCTGCTGGCGGCGCAGCGAAGTATCAGCTGCTGCTGACCACGCCGGATGGCACGGCTGCGCTGCTGGGCGAAACGGCGGCGCTGAACTACACGGTGCCGGGTCTGAAGCTGCTGCAGCCGGGCGACTACACCATCACGATTAAGGCGCTGTCCGGCAATACGGAGCTCGAATCTGTCAACAAGGCATTCACCGTGACAGGCGACTTCGTGTTCGCGGTTCGTGACGACTCGACGGGCATTGTGGTCGTCAAGTACAACGGCACGGCATCGACGCTGACCGTTCCGAACACGGTGGCGGGTCTGCCGGTGGTGGAAATCGGCGCGCAGGCGTTTGAGGGCAACACGAAGCTCAAGAGCGTAACCCTGCCCGCGACGATTGAAATCATTGGCCGCCGCGCGTTCGCGGAATGCAAGAACCTGCTGGAAGTCAAGTAAGGGTTCATTGGGATTACGAAAGCCGGGGATTGCTGGAAAGGCAGTCCCCGGCTGTTTTGCTGCGAAAAAAACATACTTGCGATTGACGTTTCCCTGCCTATCTGCTATCATAAGATAAGCGCCCGCTATATGCCGCACACAAAAGGAGGTATGCCCTATGGAGCAGCTTGAAGTTCTGACCGAAGTGCAGGATTTGCGGAAGGTTTGGCCGCATGAAGCACTGGATTTTACGCCGTGGCTGGCGAAGGATGAGAACATCGCGATTCTGGGCAATGAAATCGGCATGGAAATTGCAGTCGACGGAACAGAATCTGCTGTGGGCGATTTCAGCGTGGATATTATCGCGACCGATATTGCAACGGAGCAGAAGGTTATCATCGAAAACCAGCTGGAAGATACCAACCACGACCATCTGGGCAAACTTATCACCTACGCTGCCGGGAAAGATGCGCAGACGATTATCTGGGTGGTAAAGCACGCACGCGAGGAACACCGCGCGGCGATTGAGTGGCTGAATAACCACACGGATGATGACATCGGCTTCTTCCTGTGCGAAATCCACCTGTATAAAGTCGGCAGCTCCAATCCTGCGGTGAAGTTCAGCGTGATTGAGAAGCCGAATGACTGGATTAAGAGCGTCAAGAAAAATCAGCAGCAGACAGAAAGCCAGCAGTTCCGCTTGGATTACTGGACAGCCTTCAATGACTATGCGTATGCGAACGCGCAGTTCGCAAGGCAATTTGGCAAGCGAAAAGCATCAAACAAAATGTGGATGAACCTGAGCATTGGCTCATCTGTTTATGATATTTGCTTACGCGCGGTTAAAACAGAAAATCTGCTTGTTGTTGAACTGTATATTCGCGGCGACAAGGATCTTTATCATCAGTTATTTGAAAAACAGAATGCCATTGAGCAGGAATTGGGCGTTACGCTTGACTGGCGGGAACTTCCAGAAAAGAAAGCAAGCCGCATTATGCTGACACGACAGGTCGATTTTGACAATCGCAGCGCGTGGAATGCACAGTTTGACTGGATGATGGAGATGTCACTGAAATTCAAGAAGGTTTTCAAGAAATACCTATAACTTAACTACCCCTCGAAAAAATCCCCCGGAAGCCCATACTTCCGGGGGACAAACTATCTTATTCCGCCTTTGCGCTCTCTCTT
>ENA-OPWH01001769-OPWH01001769.1-human-gut-metagenome-genome-assembly--contig:-NODE-1769-length-12943-cov-1.711670_pt1 | contig 12943 bp, 7 predicted proteins | sample MGYA00241506_ERZ502004 | MGnify/ENA primary metagenome ERZ502004 (study PRJEB25962, sample SAMEA2043049) | human gut metagenome | biome: human gut; feature: human-associated habitat; material: faeces... | reverse complement strand
CTGTGCGATTTCGCAGGCATCGGCGGACATTATGCTCGGCATGATCATCGGAAAGACGAAGGACGAGGCACTGCGCCTGGGAAATCTGTTTCTGCGCATGATCAAAGGAGAAGCATCCGACGAGGAGATTGACGAACTCGAGGAGGCTGGTGCACTGAAAGATATCTCCCACATGCCGGCAAGAGTGAAATGTGCAGTGCTTGGATGGCATACGCTGGAAGAGGCATTTAAACAGGAAAAATAAGAACAGAAAAACTTTTTGCATTTCTGAGAAAAAGTATCACTTTACCCACTTGCAATTTTCAAAAAATTAGTTATAATGAATTATAGTTAGTAAAGACTAATAAAAGCGAATCAATCATTGTTATCTCCCGTCTGCGGATCATGGACACTTCGCAGGCGGGAAACTCCAGAAACAAACGAGAAAGGAGCACACGAAAAGTGAAGAGCCTGAAAATTGAGGAAGTAAAAGGAAGAGAAATTCTGGATTCCAGAGGAAATCCAACCGTAGAAGCTGAGGTTGTTCTTGCAGGAAGCGTTGTAGGACGCGGCATGGCACCAAGCGGCGCATCTACCGGTGAGTTTGAGGCACTGGAATTACGAGATGGAGATAAAGCAAGATACCTTGGAAAAGGTGTGCAGAAAGCAGTAGAAAACATCAACACCGTCATCAACGATACCTTAAAAGGTATGGATGCATCCGATACCTACGCTGTAGACAAAGCCATGATCGATGCAGACGGAACAAAAGATAAATCCCGCCTGGGTGCAAATGCCATTCTGGCTGTATCCATTGCCTGCGCAAGAGCAGCTGCAAACGCACTTGAGATTCCGCTGTACCGTTTCTTCGGCGGCGTTTCCGGAAATCGTCTGCCGGTTCCGATGATGAACATCATCAACGGCGGATGCCACGCACTTTCTTCCGGCTTGGATGTACAGGAGTTCATGATCATGCCGGTTGGAGCATCTTCTTTCAAAGAGTGCTTAAGATGGTGCGCTGAGGTCTTCCATGCACTGGCTGCCATCTTAAAAGAGCGCGGACTGGCAACATCGGTTGGAGATGAAGGCGGTTTTGCACCGGATCTTGAGAATGATGAAGCTGCATTGGATCTTTTGCTTGAAGCGGTTGAGAAAGCCGGATACAGACCGGGATATGATTTCAAATTTGCAATTGATGCCGCAGCGAGCGAGTGGAAAGGCGGCAGAACCGGGATATACAGAATGCCGAAATCAGGCAGGGAGTATACGAGTGCGGAACTTATTGAGTACTGGACGGCAATCTGTGATAAATATCCGATGTACTCGGTTGAAGACCCGTTGGATGAAGAAGACTGGGATGGCTGGCATGAGATAACCCTAAGGCTGGGTGACAGGATTAAAATAGTCGGGGATGATTTTTTTGTTACGAATCCCGAGAGGCTTGGCGATGGAATCCGGAGAGGGTGTGCAAATGCAATCCTTATAAAACTTAACCAGATAGGAACGGTAAGCGAAACACTGGAAGCAGTTAAACTTGCCGGCGACAACGGATATAAAACAATTATATCGCACCGTTCCGGAGAAACGGAGGATACTTTCATTGCGCATCTTGCCGTTGCAGTGAATTCCGGGCTTATAAAAACAGGTGCGCCTGCGAGAAGTGAGCGGGTGGCAAAGTATAATGAACTCCTGAGGATTGAGGACTGTCTTTCCGGAAAAAATAAATAATCCTTGCCTTTTGATAACTGCGGGAATTATACTGAATATACCGCAGTTATTGAAAGGAATACATATAACATGAAGAACAGAAAAGAACATCTTAAGCCGGCATTTATCCTGTGCGGAATTGTCGGTGTGGTTATAATAATCATATTTATTGCATCGGGTCAGGTTAATAAGAACGTTGCCAATAATCTCAAAGGCAGAGTCCTGTATACGGAAGGTACAGATGTCATTAAGGAGTACAATTTCAAGGAAGGCAGGGAAACTGTAATTGGCAAAGGTGCCAATGCACATTATGTTGATGGCGGAATTGTATATAATGATACTAACAGAATTTATATGTATGACGGCAAAAGTGACAGGGAGCTGTATGCGCTTGAGCCGGAATGCAGGATTACTTCCCTTACAGCGGTTGGATCTGTGATAGCGGCATCGTACGTGCAGGGAGATACATATAATATAGTCAAATATGATATTGCGAAGAAGGCAGCGGATGTATTGATCACATTGGATAATGAAATAATGTCGGTATGCGCCGGGAAAGATTCTGATCTGTATTATACAGAAACGGACGGTGAGGACACTTCACTTTGTAAATTATCAATAAACGGCGGAAACCCGGAAAAACTTCTCAAAGGAAACGATGAAAGAATAGAGTATATCACATATGTCGGCGGAATGATACTGATGTGTGAGAATAAATCGGGCAATATCGTGATGTCAAGGTTCAATATCAGGACAGCCAAGGCCGTTGAACTTAAATTTTCGTCGGATAATTATAATTGCGTATCGGCTGCGGCGGTTTATGATGAGGAGTATATCGTGAGTTCGGATAAAGATACGGAATATTATGCACTCTATGTGTGCAATGGCTCCAACATGGTAAGAATCGATAAAATATCCGGAGCAGATAGTCTTAAAGTATCGGATTATATGGACACGGAGTAAGATAAATTCTTTTTTTGGTAATATAGTAAAAACATATAGCATTATTTGTAAAAATGTAGTATAATTTTGTCTATAAAAATAACTTAGGCAGATATGGAGGATACATATATGGGTAAGTCAGAAGACATTAATTTAAGTAACAGGGAAGAGGTAACAGAGGTTAGCGGACAGCAGACATCGGATGCTGCAGAAATGGCAGCCCAAGAGAATAAGACACGCAGTGAAGAATTACATGAGAAGATTGAGCAGCATCATGAAGAGATGCATGAGAAGGCAGAAGAAGTAAAGGCGAAAGTCAGAACGGTTAAAGAGAAGGTAAAGGATCGTGTTAAGGTCAGCTTTATTCATTCAATTTCAGCCAAGATAGCTTTATTGGTATTTGTAGCACTTATATGTACCAATGCATTCCTTATCTGGTCAGTAGCATCTTCTACATCGGAACATGTATCGCAGATGGTACAGAACTATATGGTAAGTGAGTCCAAGCTTGCCAGAGGTCTTGTCAATGACGGAATGCAGCAGATGGGTTCGGAAAATGCACTTGCGGCTACATATCTCCACAACAGAATCGGAGATGTGGGAGTTACCGGACTTAAGTCATCATATACATATGTAGTAGGATCGGACGGGACGATGTTGTATCATCCTACAGAAGATAAGATCGGCAAGCCTGTAGAGAATCAGATTATAAAGGATGTTGTTGCCAAGCTTGCAGAAGATCCTGACCAGGTAGAAGATAAATTTGTATCATACGAATATAAGGGCGAACAGAAATATGCGGCATATGCTGTTGTGGGACAGGGACAGGCATTGGTCATTATAACTGCTGATGAATCGGATGTGCTTGGCGAGACTAACAGCATCAGAAATGACATAATTAAATTTTCACTCATAATAATGGTCGTTGTACTTGCAGCAGCAATTGCTGTCGGCAGACTTATTGCCAAGCCTATTCTTAAGGTTACTAATTCAATATTTAAATTATCCAAGCTTGAACTTACGGTTGATGAAGAGACTAAGCGCATCACGAAGCGTAAGGATGAGACCGGATATATGGCAAGAGCGGTTGAGAGCCTTGCGGACGGTCTTAACGGTGTAATTACAGAAATCAGGACACAGAGCGATAATCTCTACGGAACATCTGAGGAACTTGCATCCGATGCCAATGATACGGTTAATTCCGTAAGACAGGTAGAGATTGCCGTAAGTGAAGTTGCGGAAGGTGCATCAAGCCAGGCACAAGAGACTGCAGATGCTACTTCTAATGTAATTTCAATGGGTGGTATGATTGAAAAAGCTAATTCGGATGTCGAAAGACTCAGTGAGAGTTCCAAGGCGATTGGTGAGGCTGTTGATGAAGCTACGGAGATTCTTGATGAACTTCTTGCAATTAACGAGAAGGCAGTTAAGTCGATTGACATGATTTATGAGAGAACCAATACTACCAATAAGTCCGTAGAAGATATCAAGGCAGCTATTAATATAATTACGTCGATTGCAGAAGAGACCAACCTTCTCTCACTTAATGCAAGTATTGAAGCAGCCAGGGCCGGAGAACAGGGACGTGGATTTGCAGTTGTAGCTTCACAGATACAGAAGCTGGCAGAACAGTCCAATGAGTCTGCTAAGCAGATTGAAGATATCACGGAGAAACTTATTGAAGACTCACAGCAGGCTGTCAGTGGTATGCAGGATGTCCGCGAAATCATGAATAAGCAGAGTACGAATGTTAAGAATACGAACTCGGCATTTGATAAGGTTAAAGATAATATTGAAGTATCGATAGAAGGTGTCAAAGAGATAACCAATTTGACAGGGAAACTTGACAGCACAAGAACTGCCGTAACAGATACAGTACAGAATCTCTCGGCAATTGCCGAAGAGAATGCGGCAAGTTCACAGGAATGTTCCGCTTCGGTTACGGAAGTATGCAACATTATGGAAAGAGTTACTAATGATGCTGTCAGACTTAAAGAGATATCGAAAGTTATTGATGATCAGCTTAAGGAATTCATAATTCGTGAACAGGAATAAGTACAGAAGTATATACGAATAATATTTTGCAAGGGAACTGCCGGATGTGACAGTTCCTTTGTTGTAACGGGAAGGAGATTTAATAATGTATGATAAATTAACACAGAAAGATATTGACAAGATGGAGGAGGAAATTGAACACAGAAAACTGGTTCTGCGTAAGGAACTGATCGAGGATGTTAAGGATGCGAGGGCGCAGGGAGATTTAAGTGAGAACTTTGAATATTATGCGGCCAAGAAAGCCAAGAACCGAAATGAGAGCCGTATAAGATACCTTGAGAGAATGATCAGGACAGCACAGATTATCAGCGATGAGTCGGCGGACGATGAAGTCGGACTGAATAAAACCGTTGAGCTATATTTCGAGGAAGATGATGAAACAGAGAAATTTAAAGTGGTTACTACTGTACGGGGAAGTTCGCTTGAAGGATACATCAGTAATGAATCTCCGATAGGTAAGGCTGTTATCGGACATAAGGTTGGTGAACGTGTATATGTTGAGGTAAATTCGGGTGTCGGATATTATGTTGTCATCAAGTCGATAGAGGATACAGGCGATGCAGATGAGGCTGAACTCAAAAAATATTGATTTTTAATAAAAGTTTAATATTTTTTTTATTGATTTAATGATTAGTAAAGAGTACCATCATTTATAAATACTGTGAAAGGACTGTGCGAATACACAGAGAAGAGATGCAATATGAGGCATATATTCAGTAACATGAAGAAATACTGGGTATCGGTGGTAATTATTTTTGTGCTGCTTATACTCCAGGCGGTTTGTGATTTTTCACTGCCTAATTACACGTCCAGACTGATAGATACCGGAATTACCAATTCCGGCATTGAGTATGCTACTCCTGACAGTCTGTCTTCACCGGATTATATAGGAATCGCGATGTTTATGACGGACGACGAACGTAAGGTATGGCTTGAGAACTATACTATGAATGAGAATGGGAGTTTTGTGCTTAATGAGGGCGCAGATAAGAAGGAAATGGATAAGACGTTGATAAAGCCTATTGCGGCATACAGTCTTATTTTGCAGGAGTACGGCCAGAGGCGTAATGGTGACATGCCTGATGATTCCGCGTCAGATGAGGAAACACCGGGAAACAGTGAGGTCAGGGCAGCAGCAGATAAGAAACTTGAATCCATGGGAGAATCCATGACTAACAATTATGCCATTCTTTTTACAAAGTACCAGCTTATGGCAAAGGGTGTTGACCTTAATGAAATGCGCTCAAAGTATTTATGGAAAATGGGCAGCAGGATGATCGTATTTGCCCTGGGAATGATGGCGATTGCTATTGCCGTAGGATATCTTGCGTCAAAGGTAGGTGCCGGGGTCGGCAGGGATCTGAGGACTAAAGTCTTTAATAAGGTGGTCAATTTCTCAGATGCAGAGATCAATAAGTTTTCGACAGCATCATTGATTACCAGGACGACCAATGATGTGCAGCAGGTTCAGATGGTAACGGTCATGTTGTTAAGAATGGTTCTTTACGCACCTATTATGGCTGTCGGTGGAATAATAATGGTTATCAGAACCGGAGCCGGAATGGGATATATTATAGCTATTGCAGTAGTTGCAATAGCAGTGCTTATGATCCTTCTTATGGCATTTGCGATGCCTAAGTTTAAAATAATGCAGAAACTTGTAGATAAAGTCAATCTTGTTTCGAGGGAAATTCTTACAGGTATTCCAGTAATCAGGGCTTTTAGCAGGGAAAAACATGAGGAAAAGCGTTTTGATGACGCCAATAAGGAACTTACCGGAGTAATGCTTTATACTAACCGTGTAATGACATTTATGATGCCGGCACTTATGATAATCATGAATGTAATGTCAATTCTTATAGTATGGACATCAGCACACAGAATCGATGCCGGCGTTATGGAAGTCGGAACGATGACAGCGTTCATTACATATACGATGATGATCGTCATGGCATTCTTAATGCTTACCATGATATCTATTATGCTTCCGAGAGCGGGAGTTGCAGCTGACCGTATTGACGAAGTCCTTAAGACAGAGGTGTCGGTTAATAACAGCACAGATGCTGTGGATGCAGGAAGAAGTAAAGGCGTTGTCAGATTTAATCATGTCAGCTTCGCATATCCGGAGGCAGAAGGTAAAGTACTGGATGATATTGATTTTGAAGCATCTCCGGGAACAACTACTGCGATAATAGGAAGTACGGGATGCGGTAAGTCCACACTTGTCAATCTGATACCGAGGTTCTTTGATGTCACGGAAGGAAGCATTACACTTGACGGACGCGACATAAGGAATATCACGCTTGAGAGTCTGAGAGAGAATATAGGATATGTTCCGCAGAAAGGAATCCTGTTCTCGGGAACAATCGCCGATAATATCAAATATGGCCAACTGGTAGAATCTGATGAGGATATGCTTGAGGCGGCAGAGATTGCGCAGGCGACGGAATTTATAGAAGCCAAGCCTGATAAATATGAGAGCCAGGTTGCGCAGGGAGGAAATAATGTCTCCGGCGGACAGAAGCAGAGGCTTTCGATTGCCAGAGCGCTGGCAAAAAATACCGATATCATTGTGGCAGATGAGCCGACCGGCAATCTGGACAGTGAGACGGGAGAACAGATTGTGGAGATTCTGGAGCGGTTATCCCATGAGAAACTGGTGATCATGGTAACGCACAATTATGATCAGGCGGAACCGTATGTTACCAGAAGAATCCGGCTTCACGATGGAGAGGTGGTAACTGATGTTCCTGTGAATAAGCGGGATGAAAATGTGGATCAGGACCACCAGAATCCCTCCGAAGGTGAAATTAAAAGCAACTCAGGAGAAAAAACGAAAAAAAAGCATCTGGAGAATTTTTTTGCGTTAAAAAATATCAAAATGCAGAAGGCAAGAGCGGGACTGTTCTTTACCTTTTTTCTGATCACGGCAGTAGTGTCATTCCTGTTTATCGGGGAGTTGTTGGTGTATCGGGATGACAGAATCACAAAGGAGTATAACAGTGATGCTTATCTGCAGAAAAATGATACCCGTCTGGTAGTGCGTCATCCGGACAACAGTGTATTGACCGAGAAGGATCAGGCGGCAATCGCCGGTGTAAAATATGTAACCATGACAGATCTTTGCGATTATGCCAATGATATCAATTATTACATAGAAGAGGATAAGGATTACGAAAAGACTCACGGCAGTCAGGATAAGCAGATTACAAATGTGGATAACGATGGTATGACAGAGGAAGAAAAGAATCAGGGAATCCGCTTGTTGGACAAAACACATTTTATGAAATCCTCCACGGCGATCACCAAGTCGGATCTGGCATCAGGCCGCCTTCCGAAGGAACGAAATGAGATCGTGCTGTATACCACAGACAAAAAGAAGCTGAACAGTCAGATCCGGTGCTATTTTTCATCCGAAAATTTGTGGAAAGAGGGAGAAAGCTGCTTTCAGGATCTGAAGATCGTGGGGATATTAAAGGACAATACAAGACAGGTGTATTTTCATCCGGAGCTTTGCCAGATGCTGACATACGGTATGGATAAGTTCGTGGTGTGGGGAGAGTTTTGCTGGGACATGAGATATGAGAAATATTATGGGACCATGAAACCGGTGTATGTCGTTGTTGCCGATGATCTCAAAGACAATCAGGTGCGTGTTTCGGAGAACTATGTCATACCATCCACCGGTTATGGACTTGTTCCGAGTGATCTGAAAATGGCATTTTCGGGGCAACAGGGAGTTCTTCATATAGAAAAGGAAGAATCCGGTAACGATACGGCCGGTGCGCAGGCGGATGAGATCGATCAGAATATGAAAGCAGCCGGTCTGGAAACAGATTCGGAGGAAACATCCCCAAAAGCCAATCGTATCTCGATAGATATTGAATATGCCGAAGATTTCAGTCAGCAGGGAGGAGATTTTATCGAGGTCAGCCCGGAGATTTACCAGAAGCTGAGGGATTATTACAATATCGGAACCACACAGGCAAGTGTGTATATTGCAAATTACAGCAAAACCGATAAGGTGCTTCGGGAGCTGCAGGATATGGGTTATGATGCCATCAGCACATATCAGGTAAGTGCCACAAAATATGTACAGGAAAAGGTATATAAAAGACTGGAGGTTATTGGAATCTCCACTCTGATCCTGATCGCACTTGCAATCTTGCAGATCCTGATCATTCGCTCCATTTTGAAGATCAAGAAAAAGGATTACAGTGTATTGCGTTTTATAGGAATGAGGCGCAGGCAGATGGGCAGGATCACATATCTGGAAATGGGAATTCACTGTATTGCAGCGGTGATCGTTACAGCGATCATTATGGTGATTCTGCAGCAGACAGGTGTATCCTTTATCCGCAATATGATGTTTTATTACGGAATCATAGGCTTTGTTCTGTTTATCGTGTATAATGCGGTCCTGCTGTTTTTGACGGTATTCTTTTTTAATCGTACGTTGAGACAGGAATAAGTCGGTTCCGGTCATTAAACGGGGACAGAATGGAGGAATAAGAAATGATAAAAATAGAAAAACTCGATAAATATTTTAATAAAGGCAAGTCCAATGAAAACCATGTATTAAAAGAGGTCAGTCTGGAGCTGGGGGACCGGGGGCTTGTGTGTATTCTGGGAGAGAGCGGATCAGGAAAGACCACTCTGCTGAACACCATTGGAGGACTGGATACCTTCAAAAGCGGCACAGTCAAGGTTGATGATGTGGTGCTTCGAAAGTATGAGCAGAACAAGATCGAACGTCTCCGAAACCAGAAATTTGGTTATATTTTCCAGAATTATTATCTGCTGCAGGATTATACGGTAGCATACAATGTGAAGCTGGCTCTGAATGTATTTGATCTGACGGAGGAGCAGAAAGATGAGCGTGTGGATTATGTTTTGGAGGCGTTGGGGATGTCCCGCTACAAAAAGAAGCGCATCTCGCAGCTTTCCGGTGGACAGCAGCAGAGGGTTTCCATTGCAAGAGCACTTGTGAAGTCGCCGGAGATCATTCTGGCCGATGAGCCTACGGGTAATCTGGATGAGGAAAATACCCTGAAAACCATGAGCATTCTGAAAAGTATTTCAAAAGAATGCCTTGTGATTTTAGTTTCTCATGAGAAGGCGATCGCCAAATTCTTTGCTGACCGCATTATAGAGATTCAGGATGGAAAGATCAAGCGGGATTATGCCAATGATCCAAGCGGCGGTTATCAGAAAATTGATGATTCCGATATTTATCTGAAAGACATGGAGCAGCAGAGGGTAGAGGAAGATTTTATTGACCTGTCCCTGTACCGGGAAAAATTCCATCGGGATGATCTGGAGGAGCAGCCGGATGGAAAGCTTCACATCAATCTGGCATGGAAGGACGGAAAGCTTTACATTCAGACGGAGGACAATGTGGAGCTGGTGCTGACAGGAGAGGAATCCGGCTGTGTAATGCGGGATGCAAGCCGTCCAAAGCTGGATCAGAGCCAGATGGAGGAAATATCATATCATTTGCCAAAACTCAAGGCAGGACGGAGTATGGGGCTGCCTATGGGACAGATCTGGAAGCTTGCCTGCGAAAACATAAGAATGCTTGGAAAAAAACATCGTTTTATCGTGGGGATCCTTTTGGCAACCTCCGTTCTGCTGGTGCTTGCACTTGCAGATTTTATGATGCAGCATGATATCAACAAGCAGGAGGTCGTGACGCAGGATTCTCATTATGTGACGGTACAGCTGGAGCCGGCAAACGGGGATGACAGCGAGGTGTCTAAGGCAGTAGAAAAATATTGTCAGGAAACGCTGACTTCCGATATCAAATATAACGCATTGCAACAGGGAACATTAAACCTGAGCTATGACGGCTTCCGTCAGTTGAAACAGGTCAATGCTAAAATTGATAATTTTTCAGCGGTAGATTACAGTGAGCTGAAGGAGGAGGATCTGGTATGCGGACGTCTGCCAAAGAACCGGAAAGAGCTTGTGATTGACAAGTGGCTCTTATCTACCTTCCAAAAGTCCGGAAGCGTTGTAGCGTCTCTTTACAACAAGGAAGAGTCTTTGCTGGGTTTAAAGGTCATTACCACAATTTCAAATCTTGAGCTGGAGATTGTAGGTGTATCTGACACAGGAGAGCCCTCTGTTTATGTGAGTCCGTATGTAGCCTTCGGAATGAATTACGGAGACAAAAAGATTATGTCGGATGAGGAGCTGCGCCAGGCGTATCCGGAAGAATATGGGGATGTGAAGCTGAAGGGAAATCAGATCCTTGTGGACGAAAATCAGTATCAGGACTACGAGCAACAGAAAAGATGGCAGAGCGGTGAGATGATCACGGGTCAGGCAGAGCAGAAGCTTGGACTGGATACATGTAAGATCGTAGGGAAATGTCCGTTGGACAGCGGTGCGGAGTATGTGCTTCCGAAGGACAAATGTGAGGAGATCCGGATGGCTTATGTGGTAAATGCCAAGCAGTTTCAGGTATATACCGATGATGTAGAGGGAACCATAGCCTGTTTTGAGAAAAAAGGTAAAGACTATAAGGATTATTTCAAAGTGCGGGCACAGAGTAATGCACAGCTTCAGATCGAGGAATATCAGAAGGAGCAGAAGGAAAGCGGCCTGAATGCCGGATATATTGTGACAATAGCAGTTGCAGTATTATCACTGATTATGATATATTTTACTATAAAGTCAAATGCAATGGCACGAAGCGAAGAACTGACAGTTTACCGGCTGATCGGTATTTCGCCGGGAAGTATTCTCAAGGCATATATGCTGGAGATGGTCATGATGACAGCGTACACATGTATTCCTGCCATCCTGATCACCAGTGGAGTCATCAAATTTATCACCTCAATTCCGTCGCTGGAGATTTATCTCCTGTTCCCATGGTGGATGGCGGCATTGTTGATCCTTGCTATGTTTACTGTCAACATTATAGTCAGTATACTTCCGGTCCGGAAGATCCTTCATACACCACCGGCACAGCTGGTACAGTAGAAAGAAGCGGTCCGGTGCCACAGCATGACCGGAAGAAGTACTATATTTATAATAGAATGGAGAACTGTCATGCAGGTGTATTTTGCACCCTTAGAGAGTATTACCGGATATGTATTCCGGAATGTTTTTGAAAAATATTATGGAGGGATTGACCGCTATTTCACTCCCTTCATTACAGCGACAGACAGCAAACGTCTGAGAAATAAGGAGATGAGAGACATCCTGCCGGAGAATAATCAGGTGGGATGTCTCATTCCACAGATTATGAGCAACCGTGCGGAAGAGTTTTTGCGGGTAGCCGGGCAGATGGCGGAGCTGGGCTACGATACGGTTAATTTGAATCTGGGCTGTCCGGCCCGGACTGTGGTTTCTAAGGGGAAGGGATCCGGTTTTCTGGCAAGAACCGTGGCGCTTGACCGGTTTCTGGAGGAAATCTACCGGGAATGTCCGCTGAAAATATCCATCAAAACAAGATTAGGAGTGGATGATCCGGAGGAATTTCCGGAGATCATTGATATTTATAATCAGTATCCGGTGGAGGAGCTGATCATTCATCCGCGGGTGCAAAAGGATTATTACAAAAATACACCAAATCTGGATATGTTTGCGGAAGCGGTGCAACGCTGTAATATGCCGTTGTGCTACAATGGTGATATCTGTTCTCTGGAGGATTATGACCGGATTCGTGCCCGTTTTCCGGAGGTGACCCGGATAATGATAGGACGGGGGCTTATGGCTCATCCGGAGTTAGCGTTACAAATACAGGAGAGAGAGGCGTGTTGGGAAGAACAACCCGCTTCCTCGTCAGGTGAAAGTACGGGGAATGGGCAGCAAAACATGTCCGGAGCCGGCGGAATGAGAAATTTGTCCGAAAAAGAAAGGCTCAACCGGATCGGAGCATATGCCAATGCGCTTTGCAAGGCATACTGCGAAGCGTATGGACCCGGTCAGCCGGTGCTTTTTAAGATGAAGGAGCTGTGGGGCTTTCTGGCAGACAGCATGCCGGATGGCAAAAAGCTTCGCAAGAAGGTGCATAAGGTGCAGCGTCTGGATGGATATCAACGTCTGATGCGGGAGATGTTTCCGGAGATTGATCCGTTGTAAACAAGTCTTAGGCGTATGATATTTCTGCGACGTCCTGAAATGCAAAACAGTATTGGAATGGAGGAGTAAATGAGTCAGATGAAAGAGAAAATGAATCAACAATATTTGGATATAAAGTAAAAGACCCAAGAGCATATGGTGTAGTAGAAATAGATGAAAATGGAAAAGC
>ENA-OPWH01001766-OPWH01001766.1-human-gut-metagenome-genome-assembly--contig:-NODE-1766-length-12950-cov-2.615820_pt1 | contig 12950 bp, 8 predicted proteins | sample MGYA00241506_ERZ502004 | MGnify/ENA primary metagenome ERZ502004 (study PRJEB25962, sample SAMEA2043049) | human gut metagenome | biome: human gut; feature: human-associated habitat; material: faeces... | reverse complement strand
CCCCACGGCAGCCCCCACGGCGGCGTCCGGCGCACCGAACAGCCGCAGCACACATCCGGCCTTTGCTTCGTTCAATTTCGTTCACCCCTGCGTTTTATTTGTTCAAAAATGCCTTGTCCAGCGCATCCAGCGCGGAAGCGTCGTGCTGCCGGGCAGCGGCAAGGGGCTTTGTGCCGTCAGGGAGCTTCCCCTGCGCCAGACGCAGCGCCAGTTCCAGCGCGGTCTGTGCGGCGCGCCCGCGGACCCACGCACGGTCCGGGCGGGAGACGAACAGCTTTTTGACGTAGGCCGTCCCGCCCCGCGCAGCACCGACGTAGACGGTGCCCACCGGGCGGAGCTCGTCGCCGCCGGTAGGCCCGGCCAAGCCGGTCACGCTGACGGCGATATCCGCTCCGGCGGCCTCTGCGGCCCCCAGCGCCATCTGCGCCGCCACCGGGGCCGACACCACATTGTACCGCGCGATGACCTCTGGCTCCACGCCCACCAGCTTCGCCTTCGCCTGTTCCCAATAGGTCACAAAGCCGTAGCCGAACACCTCGCTGGAGCCGGACACCGACGTGATGCGCTCTGCAATCAGGCCGCCGGTGCAGCTCTCCGCCGTGGCGATGGTGAGGCCCTTTTCTTTCAGGGTGCGCACCAGCGTTTCTTCCAACCCGGCTACATCCTCATCATACACCGCATCGCCCAGCAGATCGTAGAACTTTTTGGCATATGCGCGGCACATTTTTTCGCCGTCCTCGTCGGTGGCGGCACGGGCCGTGATACGGATCTCGCACTCGCCGGTCTTGCAGTAGATGGCGGCGGTAGGGTTCGTATTCTCCAAAAGGTCCCGCACCTTGTATTCCAAGTTGCTTTCGCCCCCCAGCACCCGCAGGGTGATGGAGTGCAGGGTGCAGTTCTGGCGTTCCAGCAGCATGGGCCGGATGCTCTCGGTCCACATGGCCTTCATCTCGGAGGGGACGCCCGGCATCAGGACGGCGCAGCGGCCATCCTGCTCGAACCACGCGCCGGGGGCGGTGCCGTGGTGGTTGACGATCTTTTTCCCGTGCACCGGCACCATGGCCTGTTTGCGGTTGTTGGGGGTGGTCTCCCGGCCGGAGCGGGCAAAGTATTCCTGAATGCCCGCCCACTCGGCTTCGTCCAGCTCCAGCGTATCGCCGAAGCACGCGGCCACCGTCTCTTTGGTCAGGTCGTCCGCCGTGGGGCCCAAGCCGCCGGTAAACACCAGCAGGTCACACCGCGCCTTCGCCTCGTTGACGAACTCCGCCAAGCGGCCGTGGTTGTCGCCGATGGTGCTCTCCCGCTGGACCGTGATGCCCAGCGCCGCCAGCTCCCGGCTCAGGTACTGGGCGTTGGTGTTCAGGATGTTGCCGAGCAGCAGCTCGGTGCCCACACTGATGATCTCCGCCGTCATCTTCCTCACCCCTCAAACTCGATCTCGTCGGTGATCCGGATGCGGATGCGCTCGGTCTCCTCGGCGGCCTTGGCTTCCAGCTCGGTCAGACCGGGCATGGCCGCCTCGGCTTCGAGGATCTCGTCCAGCTCCGGGCGGATCTTCGGGTGCGGCGGGGTGAAGATGGTGCAGCAGTCCTCGTAGGGCAGGATGCTCGTCTCAAAGGTGCCGATATGGCGGGACGTCTCGATGATCTCGGTCTTGTCCATGCCGATGAGCGGACGGAGGATGGGCAGATCCTGCGCCGCATCGGTGCACTGGATGGCCTTCACGGTCTGGCTGGCCACCTGCGCCAGACTCTCGCCGGTGATGAGGGCCTCGCTGCCCTGCTTTTGGGCGATGAGGTTGGCAATGCGCATCATGCTGCGGCGCATCAGCACCGTGAACAGCACATCGGGGGCGTTGTCCCGGATGTACTCCTGCGGCTTGGTGTAGGGCACCACAAAGAGGTTCGTGCTGCCGGTGTAGGGGGTGATCTTCTGGGCCAAAGCCTTAACTTTTAGTTTTGCGCGTTCCGAAGTATACGGAGGGGACGCGAAATGGATGTGATCCAGCGCCAGACCGCGCTTGGCCATCCGGTAGGCGGCCACCGGGCTGTCGATGCCGCCGGAGAGCATGTTCAGCGCACGACCGGAGGTGCCTACCGGCAGACCGCCCTCGCCGGGTATTTTCGGGCCGTGAATATACGCGCCGTAATCGCGGATCTCCACGATGACCTTGAACTGGGGGTTGCGCACATCGACTTTCAGGTAGTTGTGCTTGCCCAGCAGGTAGGCCCCCAGCTCCCGCATCAGTTCGGGGCTGGTCATGGGGTAGGTCTTGTCAGAGCGGCGGGCCTCCACTTTAAAGGTCTTGATGCCGTGGAGGCTGTCGCCGAGGTAATCTTCCGCCGTCTGGCAGATGGTGTCGAAGTCCTTTTCGCAGACCACGGCGCGGCTCAGCGCAGCCAGACCAAAGACGGTGCGCACCCGGTCAAAGGCAAGGTCCATGTCGATGTCCTCTTCCTCCGGCTCCATGTAAAAGGTGGACTGGGTGCAGTAGACCTTGAACTTGCCCACGGTCTTGAGCCGGTAGCGCAGGATCTTCATCATCGCCGACTCGAACTGGTTGCGGTTGAGGCCCTTGAGCGACATCTCGCCCTGATAGCCCATAATAATTTCACGCATAGTTATCTCCTGATCTTCTGTAAATTCTTCATGCCGTCCTCAAAGCGGTTGAGGAACGCATCCACGTCTTCGGGGGTGTTGTCGGCGCAGAACGACACCCGGATGGCCGTGTCAATGGCCAGCGGGTCCCGGCCCATGGCCGCAAGGGTGTGGCTGGGCTGGCCTCGCCCACAGGCACTGGCCGAGGAAACATAGATCTGCTGTTCGGCCAGATAGGCCAGCATCGTTTCGCTCTTGATGCAGTTTTCGCTGAAGTTCAGCACCTCCGGCACCGCGCTGTCCGGGCTGTTGATGACCACATCGGGGAAAGCGTTCAGCCCCTCCCGCAGCCGGGCGTTCAGGGCGCGGACGGCGGCATCCCGGCTCTTCATGTTCTTGGAAAGGCGGCTCACCGCCGCTGCCAGACCCACCGCATAGGGCAGATTCTCGGTGCCGGGGCGCTTCTCGCGCTCCTGCTCGCCGCCGAGGTAGGGCGGTTGGAACGCCTGTGCCAGACTGTCGCTCAGATAGAGAGCACCCACGCCCTTGGGCGCATGGATCTTGTGGCCGCTGACCGCCAGCGTGTCGATGTTCGCCAACTTGATGGGCACCCGCATCCACGCCTGTACCGCGTCCACATGAACGATGGTGCGGTTATTTTTGCGTTTCACCTCGGCGGCCAGCCGCTCCACGTCGTTCCGGGTGCCGATCTCGTTGTTGACCATCATGCACGCCACGAGGATGGTGTTCTTGTCCACCGCATCCAGCATTTTGTTGATGTCCAGCATGCCGTCCGGGTTCGGGGCCACCACCGTGACGTCATATCCCATGGCCGCCAACCGCTCCAGCGGTTTCTGGACGCTGGGGTGTTCGAAACCGGACACCACGATGCCCCTGCCGAACTTCCGGGTCAGGGCCGCGCCCAGCAGGGCCATGTTGTTGCCCTCGCTGCCGCAGGAGGTGAAGTACAGTTCCCGCGACTTGCAGCCGAGGCTCCGGGCTACCACGGCGCGGGCCGCGTTCAGCGCCTCTTCGCTGCGGGCACCGGGGGCGTAGAGGGAGGACGGGTTCGCCCAGTGCTCCCCCATGGCCTTGTAGATGGCATCCGCCACCTCCGGGGCCACCATGGTGGTGGCGGCGTTGTCCAGATAATGCAATTCCGAATTTTGCAGCATAAAATTTGATTCCTGCCTTTTTCCGTTCCAGCCGGAGGCGGCTTTTTACCCGCATCCGACGTTTTTTCATAGTAAACCAGAATAAGTATAGCACAAACAGCCCCATAACGCAAAGTGTTTGCGCCGCCGCTTGCACCGGGGCGTGTCCTGCTGTATAATGAAGAAAAACGTTCCAGAAAGCAGGGTGTCTTATGGCCGATTATCAGGAATACCGCCGCCGCATTCTCCGCAAGCGTTGGCGCAGGATGTTTGCCGTGGCAGGGCTGTTGTTCCTGCTGGTGCTGCTCAGCGCCGTGGGGGTGCTGTGGAAGCGGCTCCACCGGGAGCAGTCCCCCGCCGTGGTGCAGGGGCCGACTATCTTCCAACAGGAATTGCAGGGCAGCGAGTGGAACACCATCAGCTACACGCCCGCCCGGCGGCTGAGCGTCCAGACCACCGAAAACGGCACCACCGCCATGGATTTCCGCCTCGCCGCGCTGGACGAGAGCCCCGCCGTGGACCGCAGCTATTTTTCCCAAGCCTGTTTCCTTGGCGACAGCCTGACGCAGGGCATGGAGATGTACAGCACCGGCCTGCCGGAGGCCTCCTACTGCGCCTATAAGGGCATCGGCCCCAGCGCCGTGGTCAACGGCACCACCTGCACCCGCCGGGACGGCGCCAAGGAGGTGCCCATGGAGGCGCTGGCCGCCCAGCAGCCGAAGGTGCTCTACATCCTGCTGGGTACCAACGTCCTCAACCGGGACGACGATTATTCCAACTTCCTCACCTATTACCGCCTCATGCTGGATATGGTCACCCAGACGCTGCCCAACACCCAGATCTACGTTCAGTCCATCACGCCCGTCCGGCCCGATGTCCGCGCCACCCACCCCGGCCTGTACAAGGAGCGGCTGTGCGAGATCAACAACGAGCTGGCCGCCATCGCGCTGGAAAAGAACTGCGCCTTCCTCAATCTGTGGGAAGTCCTCGCCGACGAAAACGGCGACCTGAAAGCCGAGTACGCCCAGAAGGACGGCTACCACGTCAAGCCCGAAGGCTACACCGTCTGGGTCGATTACCTCCGCACCCATACCGTCACCACCACCACCGCCGCGGCGGCGTAAACTTACAGCAAAAAAATCCTCCCGATCAGACGACCGGGAGGATTTTTTTGTTACCGGAAACGCTCAGAACAGGCCGGTGATCTTGCCATCGGCATCGACGTCGATGTTGACGGCAGCGGGCTTTTTGGGCAGACCGGGCATGGTCATGATATTGCCGCAGATGACCACGATGAAACCGGCACCGGCGGCGAGGCGGACCTCGCGCACCTCCATGGTGAAGCCGGTGGGCGCGGCCAGCAGCTTTGCATTATCGCTGAAGCTGTACTGGGTCTTGGCGATGCAGACGGGCAGGTCGCCATAGCCCAGCTCGGTCAGCTCGGCCAGCATCTTGCTGGCGGCGGCGCTGAAGTTCACATCGTCGGCGCGGTAGATCTTCTTGGCAATGGCCTTGACCTTGTCCTTCAGGGGCATATCCAGCGGGTAAGTGTAGTGGATGGGGCGGTCTTCCATGATCTCCAGCACCTTTTCAGCCAGTGCCTTGCCGCCCTCGCCGCCCTTGGCGAAGACTTCGCTCAGCACGCAGGGCACACCCTGCTCGGCGCAGACCTGCTCGACGTAGGCCTGTTCTTCGGGGGTGTCGGTGGGGAAGGCATTGATGGCCACCACCACCGGCAGACCAAAGCCGTTTTTCAGGTTGTCGATGTGGCGGACGAGGTTGGCCGCACCGGCCTTGACGGCTTCGAGGTTGGGCTGGTTCAGGTCGGCTTTGGCCACGCCGCCGTGGCTCTTGAGGGCGCGGACGGTGGCAACCAGCACACAGGCGCTGGGCGCGATGCCCGCATAGCGGCACTTGATGTCGAGGAATTTTTCCGCGCCGAGGTCGGCACCGAAACCCGCCTCGGTGATGACGTAATCGGCCAGCGAGAGGCTGAGCTTGGTGGCCATGACGCTGTTGCAGCCGTGGGCGATGTTGGCGAAGGGGCCGCCGTGGACGAACGCGGGGGTATGCTCCAGCGTCTGAACCAGGTTGGGCTTCAGAGCGTCCTTCAGCAGAGCGGCCATAGCGCCCTGTGCGTGCAGGTCACCGGCGGTGACGGGCTTGCCGGCGTAAGTATAGCCGACCACCAGACGAGCCAATCTGGCCTTCAGGTCGTTGATGTCGGAGGCCAGGCACAGAACCGCCATGATCTCGGAAGCCACGGTGATGTCGTAGCCGTCCTCACGGGGGGTGCCGTTGACCTTGCCGCCCAGGCCGTCGACGACGAACCGCAGCTGACGGTCGTTCATATCGACGCAGCGGCGCCAGGTGATCTGACGGGGGTCAATGCCCAGAGCATTGCCCTGATAGATATGGTTATCGAGCATCGCAGCCAGCAGGTTGTTGGCAGCGCCGATGGCGTGGAAGTCACCGGTGAAGTGCAGGTTGATGTCCTCCATGGGGACGACCTGTGCGTAGCCGCCGCCGGCAGCGCCGCCCTTGACGCCGAACACGGGGCCGAGGGAAGGCTCACGCAGAGCAACCATGACGTTCTTGCCGATACGACGCATGGCGTCAGCCAGACCGACGGTCGTGGTGGTCTTGCCCTCACCGGCGGGGGTGGGGTTGATGGCGGTGACCAGAACCAGCTTGCCGTTGGGCTTGTCCGCCATGTCCTTCAGGATGTTGTAGTCAACCTTGGCCTTGTAGTTGCCGTACTGTTCCAGATACTTCTCATCCACACCTGCGGTCTTGGCGATCTCGCGGATGTGCAGCATCGGGGTCTCCTGTGCGATTTCGATGTCAGATTTGAATCCCATTGTTAATACACTCCTTGTAGTTTGTTGGTGCCTACCGTTTTGTGTGGATCGGCCCATACAGGATTTATGCAGCTGCCGTTGTAATGGCTCACTGCACATATTCTATTCGGTACTTAAGTACCGAAATAAGGATACCACTTCCCGGCGGAAATGTCAATATCTGTCGGCCACATTCCTGAGATTTTTATCAGAATTTTACAGCCGCCTTGAGGACGTTCACCGCTCCGGCTTCCGGCCGACCGTAAACGCAATGCGCACCGCCTCCGTCTGGGAGGTAGACACCGTCAGCACCGCCGTGCCGGTCTGCCCGGTGGTTCTGACGTAAGTACCCGTCATGCCGCCCTCGGCTGCTGCCGTCTCCGGTCCCACCAGCTCCGCCGCGCCTTCCAGCCGGAACGTCACCGGGAGTTGGGCGTAGGGCGCCGGGCTGCCGTATTCGTCCAGAATGCGGACGCGCACCGCCGCCATATCGTAGGTGTCCCTTTCCGTCAGTTCCGTGTGGCTGGGCGTGACCTCCAGATGCAGCTTCGTGCTGGGGCACAGGGTCACGGAGGAAACCACTTTCCCGCCCTTCAATGCGTCCAGCCGCCACACGGTGGACTCCCCTCCCCAGTTGCCCACGTACTTTCCGTAGAGCTTCTGCGCATCGGCAAAGGTCAGGCCGTATTTTGTCATGGCGACACCCATCCGGGCGAGATCCGCCGGGGGCAGATGGGCAAGGCCGTGCTTGCGCACTGCCAGCAGGCAGGCACGCAGAAGGTCGGCCTTCTTTTCGTCAAAGCCCTCCTGGGTTTCCAGAAGCTCGCCGATGATGTCGTCCAGAATCATAGGCGGATGGGGCAGTCCGGGGTAGTCCCCGGTGCGGAGGGTCGTGACATAATTTCCGTTCTTGTACAGCCGGACGGAGTCGGCATTGGTCAGCACCGCCGAGTCCCCGATCTGTCCGCCGGGATAGTCGCCGATGTCCATGGGCGTACAGGCCGTCAGCACCGTCGTCCCCTCTCCCTGACTGGCGTACAGCGCCGCCGCGGGCTTGGGATTGCGGAAGGCGTCCATGACGCCATGGTAGCATACCCGGTCGCCGGAGCCGAAATCCTTGTGAGTGGGGTAGTCGAACATGCACCAGCCGAAGCAGCCCACATGGCCGCCGTCGGCCGCGGCGTCGCTCTGCACCCTTGCATGGCGCAGCGCCTGCGCCTGCCGGTGGCTCCAGGTGTCATAGGACTTGGTAGGGTACATGTGACCGGTATGCTCGGAGATCAGCAGCGCCTTTTTCCGGCTTTGCATAACGGTACGCCTGGGCTTGCAGCCGGGATTGTCTCCGGTGTGGGAGAAGTCGTTGTAGGCGTAGACGTCCTCCAGCAGGTGGCTCTTTTCCAGGAACCGCACGCCGGAGGTCGCCCGGCTGGGGTCAAGCTCGTGGGCGGCGGCATTGGTGCGGCGGTACAGCTCGTCATCGTCCTGACTTTCGTTGATGCGCACGCCCCAGAGGACGATGCTGGGATGGTTGCGGTATTGCAGCACCATCTCCCGGGTGTTTTCCACCGCCTGATCTTTCCAGTTTTCTCCGCCTATGTGCTGCCAGCCGGGAATTTCCGTGAACACCAGCAGTCCCAGTCGGTCACATTCGTCGATAAAATACTGGCTCTGGGGATAGTGGGAAGTGCGTACCGCCACGCAGGCAAGCTCCTGCTTCAGAATCCGCGCGTCCTCCCGCTGGAGCCGCTCCGGAACGGCGTAGCCCACATACGGCCAGCACTGGTGCCGGTTCAATCCCCGCAGGAAAGTTTTCTTCCCGTTCAGGTAGAAGCCGTCCGCCTTGAATTCGGCGGTACGGAAGCCCACCTTGACCTCCCGCGTATCCATCACCCGGCCGATTTTCAGCATGGACACCCGGCAGGTGTAGAGAATGGGATGCTCCGTGTCCCAGCTCTTGACGCCGGGACAGCTGATGGTAATGACACCCCCGGCGGTGAATGCCTTCTTCACCAGCACCCGCTCGCCCTTCTGCAGCTCCACCAGAAGAATGCACCCTTCGGCATTCTGCAAAGTGGGCTTGATTTTCAGGGTGGTCAGGTCCGGGGTCGTTATGTACAGATCTTCAATATAGCTCTTTTCCCGGACGTCCAGCCAGACCTCCCGGTAAAGCCCGCCGTAGGTCAGATAGTCGATGACAAATCCGAAGGGCGGCACCTCGCCGTTCTCCGTGGTGTCCAGCTTCACCGCCAGCCAGTTTTCGCCGTCCAGAACCGCCGCGTCGGTGATGTCCACCCGGAAGGCGGTATAGCCGCACCGGTGGGTTGCCAGCTCCTTACCGTTTAAGTACACTGTGGCAATATGCGCCGCGCCGTCGAACTGCACGAACAGGCGCTTCCCCGCCAGCGTGGGATCCAGCGTCAGCTTTTTCCGGTAGCCGCAGACCATCTGATAGGACTGGCTGTCGGCGTAGTGCTGCGGAATTTCCTTCACGGTATGGGGCAGGCGGACGCACTCTCCCTCCCCCTCTCCGACAGCAAATCCGTCATACCAGTCGGAAACGAACTCCCATCGGTCACATAGACTCTGCATGGCAAAATCCCCCTCTTTTTCTTTCAATTTCGCGGGTAGAAACGGTCTGAATACTCTACCGTTATTATAGCATAAACTTTCCGGAAGAAAAGCCCCGCGGCAAAAAAATCCTCAGACGAGAAACGTCTGAGGATTTTTTCGTCAGCTGATGCGCACCGCTGCCACGACCAGACGGCCGTTGTTCAGGGTGTACTCGCAGGTGGACAGGCAGATGATCTTGTCGCCGTATTTGGGCGTAATACCGGTGTCGTAGAAGGACAGATTCTTGCAGTTGGTGACGAAGTCGTTGAACTCCGTCTCGTTCTGGGCGTCCACGAACTGGTGGTAAGAGAAGCCCTTGCCCGCGTTGGCGCTGGTCTTGAACACCGCGAAGATCTTGTAGATGTGACGCTCCTTCAGGGTGTCGAAGAAGATCAGGCTGTTGTAGTCCCACGCGCTCTTCTCGGTGTAGGACATCAGGCTGTGGAACATGCTGCCGTCGGCCATGTTGTGGCCGTAGATGGTAATGTTGTCGCTGGGCTTCTCCAGGTCGCACTCCTCACGGGCGTAGATGCAGCCCCGGACGCTGTCCTGCTTGTCGAAGTCCCGCTTCAGGTAGTAGTCCTTGTTGTTTGTGGACGTCTGCATCACGGGGTAATCCACCTTGGTGCCTTCGATCTTGATCCAGCCCGCAAGATCCGGGTTCATGTCGTGCAGCTCAGCATAATCCAGAAGGATGCCGCCCTCCACGGTGGGGTCGCTGATGACCTCAAATCCGGGCTTTGAGGGTTCTGTCGCGGTCGAGGGCTTCGTCGCCTGTGTGGGGACGCTGGTCTGCGCCTGATTTTTGATGTTCGCAAGGTCTTCGTAACGATCTGCCTGCTTTTTGCCTTCCAGTACGTATCTGGCAACCAGAAACGCGCTGACGCAGAAAGCGATGATCAGAATCATGATCACAATAACATAAAGCGCTTTTTTCATGCTCAATACCTCCTTTTGCCATTATAGTTCAGCCCCGCCCCCCTGTCAAGATTCCGGGGCGGCGGGGTTTGTAAGGATATTCTAAAGAATCCATTAAGATTTAATTAAGGGGTCCGCGCGCTAGGCAGTCTCAGTCAGGGATTTTGCGAATTTTCCCACATAATTATTTCCAAAAGCGGCAAATATTTCCATAATATGTTTGTATCTGCAACTTTTTCCGGAAATCGGCTATTAGCCCTTCATGTACTCCATGCCCAGCATATCCCGCATTTTGTAGTAGTTGGGAAGATTCCGCCAGCCCGCGCCTACGGTGGCGTTGGCCGTGGCCACGATCTTGGTGTCCGGCAGCGCCTGAGACAGCTGGTATCCGCCGCCCCGCTCTACCATCCACAGGTTTTTCAGCCACGGCATCTGCATGAGCGGCTCCACGCTGGGATAGGTCAGGCCGATGTTCAGGTCCTCCAGCGAGGTGCAGCCCACCAGCGGGGAAAAGTCCTTCACGGCGCTCCAGTCCAGCTCAAGGAAAATCAGCTCCTTGCAGCTGCTGATAGGGGAAATGTCCTGCAGCTGCCCGTTGTGGGCGAGGATCAGGAATTGCAGATGGGGCATCCCCGACACGAAATCGATGTTGGTCAGACCCATGTGTCCCACGTCCACGCAGAGCATTTCCTCGCAGTAGCGCAGGTTGTAGGCATCGTCGTCCAGGAAGTAATAGACATGCTCCCGGACGGGCATGAAGGTGGTGGCATCCGTCCGCGCGGTGAGCTTCTTGCCCAGCTGTACCGTCCAGACGACCTTGTAATTTTCCCGTTCTCTCTCCCGGAGGGCGGCCAGCTCCTCGTTGTCAAGGCCGCATTTGCCCAGAAATACCTGCTCGGCGTCCGGCAGATAGGACATCTTCTTTTCCAGATCCTGCAGGTCCAGCGTGACGGCAGGCTTCGGTTCCTCCGTAGTCTGGATGCCGGTCACGGTGCCGGTCGTGACCTTCGTAGTGGCCGCAGTCTGGGTCGTAGTCTTGTCAGTGGTGGTGATCTCCAGCGCGGCGGAAAGATCGACCTCTTTCGTATCGTCCGGGAAGGAGATCCCCGCCATCTCCACTTCCCAGTTGATGCTCACCTTGGGATAGGTGCTGCGCAGCTGCAGAACCGTCGCCGGGTCGGCTTCCGGGTTTACAAGGTGCAGCGTTTTCAGTTCCGGCAGAAGCTGGAGAAGCTCCAGTTCCGCGTCGGTGATGCCGGTGACATCCAACTCCTGCACCGTGTCGGGATAGGTTTTCGTGCCGAAGCGCAGGGCGAAGGAAATCCCCTTCTCCTGACAGAAATCCCGCAGCTTTTCCATCTGTTCCGGCGTCTCGCAGCCCACCGCCGTCACCGCCGTCAGATCCGGCAGGTATGTAAGCAAATTAATTTCTTCATCTGTAATGTCGGAAACGCTCACCACGGCGGTGTCCTGATCGTATTTTCTGCCGTCGATGGTCACCGCATAATCCACCACAACCGCCGGGCGGCGGGCAGCCAGCGCGGTCAGCTGGGCATAGTCCGTGCATTCCTGTGCTTCCACGCTTTTCAGCTGGGTGAAATAGTCCAGCGTAGCCACGTCCTCGTCCGTGAGGGAGGTCACGTACAGCACGTCGGTGTTCTGGTCATAGGTCTTCCCCTGAAACGGAATCCGCCAGAGAATTTCGCTGTTCGGCGCTTTTTTCCGCAGCTTCTCATAATCCGCCGTTGTAATGTCGGCAAAGCGAAGATCCAGCACCTCGGCGCTCCGGGAATAAAACGCCCCCGCCACCCGCACATGGGTCAGCAGAAACCAAACGGCGATCCCCGCCGCCAGCAGCACGACCGCAAGCACGATGAGAAGCACCGGATTCAGCTTTTTTTCTTTTTGATACATCTTTCTTTCCTCCCAAGCTTCCAGACACTCTACTATTATGGTCTTTATCCACTCATAAGTCAAGGGATTTTTCTCCCTAAAATCCGGCAAAGCTCGACCCCGGCACGGAAATTTCTCCGGAAAGCTTTGCGTCTTCCGAAACAGGCACCTTTCGGGGCGAAAAATGCGGATTTCCTATTGAAAACCGAGCTGCCGTGTGCTACAATGTCTCCGTAGTTAGCGTTAGCTAACTAAATTAAAAAAGTGACAGGCAGCAGGGCAGCGCACGTTTGGGAGGGACTTTGATGTCAAAAAAAGCAACGGAATTTCAGAAAAAAGAAATGAGCAAAATGTACCGGGGCAAGGAGATCTTCAAGCCGCTGCAGACGGGCTGGATCGACGAGCATGTGGCCTGCGTGCGCGAGTGGGTGGCAAATATCTTCTTCTACCGCAAGGGCGATACCGCCCTCATGTTTGACGCCGGATACAACTATGATCGTCTCGAAGAGAAGATGGGCTGGCTCGGCATCGATCCGAAAAGCATCCGGCAGATCTTCATCACCCATCAGGATACCGACCATGTCGGCGCGGTGGAGGCCGACAGCCCGGGCCTGTTCCGCGATGCGGTCCTGTATGTCGGCGAGACGGAAAACCGCTACCTGACCGGCGAGGTGCGCCGCAAGGTGATCTATCACCTCTACAAGCTGCCGCAGGTGACCATCCGCAACGAAAAGGTGCTGCTCAAGGATGGCGACGTGCTGGATATTGACGGCATCCGGGTCGAAGGCTTCCTGGTCCCGGGGCATACCTGGGGGCATATGGTGTATCTGGTCGACGACAAGTATCTGTTCACCGGCGATACCATCTGGTTCGGCGCGGACGGCGGCTACAGCTTTATTTCCGCCCTGGCGGAGGACAACAAGCTGGCGGTCCGCTC
>ENA-OPWH01001764-OPWH01001764.1-human-gut-metagenome-genome-assembly--contig:-NODE-1764-length-12960-cov-1.760868_pt1 | contig 12960 bp, 8 predicted proteins | sample MGYA00241506_ERZ502004 | MGnify/ENA primary metagenome ERZ502004 (study PRJEB25962, sample SAMEA2043049) | human gut metagenome | biome: human gut; feature: human-associated habitat; material: faeces... | reverse complement strand
GATGTCCTACTCCAGCGGACTTCAGCAGCAGGCGCTGTTCTCCATAGCGTTGGTGCTGTTCGTGTTCATAATGCTTATAAACGCGGCGCTCAATTTCTTCCTGAAACAGGACAAGGAGGCGTAAATATATGAACAAAAAGCTTTCGCCCGGCCGCAGGGCATATACGGCTGGCATGAAGGCGCTGATGTATGCGTCCACAGCCGCGATAGGCGCGCTGGTGCTGTTTTTGATAGGGTATGTGCTTTACCGCGGCATACCGAACATAACATGGAAGTTTTTGACCACGGCGCCCAGCATACTGAACGACACGATAGGCATTTGGCCTGATATACTGAACAGCATTTATGTTGTGATAGCAACCATAATAATTGTGCTTCCGCTTGGCGTATGCGCGGCAATATATCTTAGCGAATATGCATCGAACAAAAAGCTTGTACGCGTTATAGAATACGCTGCGGAAACGCTTTCCGGCATACCGAGCATTATATACGGCCTTGTGGGCATGCTGTTCTTCTGTGAATTTTTGAAGATGCAAACCTCGCTTATGGCGGGCGCGCTCACGCTTGTTATAATGAACCTGCCTACGGTAATGCGCACAACGCAGGAAAGCCTTAAAACCGTGCCGCAGAGCTACCGTGAAGGCGCGTTCGGCCTTGGCGCGGGCAAATGGCGCGTAATACGCACGGTGGTGCTGCCGGGCTGCGTAGACGGCGTTATAACCGGCTGTATACTGTCTGTCGGCCGAATACTCGGCGAATCGGCCGCGCTGCTTTTCACGGCGGGCATAGCGCACGTTGTGAACGGCTTCTTCATGGGGCTTAAAAGCTCCGGCGCAACGCTTACGGTAGCGCTGTATATTTATGCAAAGGAGCGCGGCGAATTCGGCGTTGCGTTTGCGGTAGCGGCAATACTTATGCTGCTGACGCTGATAATAAACCTGAGCGCGGAAGCGGTTGCAAGAAGCTTTAAGAACAAAAGGCGGATATAGATACTATGCGCATGGAAGGGAGAGAGAATATGGAAGCCAATGAAAAGAGCATTTTGAACGTGAAAGAGCTTTGCCTATGGTACGGCAACCATCAGGCGCTGAAAAATATAAACATAGATATACCTAAAAACAGCATAACGGCGCTTATAGGCCCGTCCGGCTGCGGCAAGTCCACGTTCCTTAAAACGCTTGATCGCATGAACGATCTGATACCGGACGTTAAGATAACGGGCAGCGTTGAATACAAAGGGGAGGATATACTCGCGCCGGGCGTGGACGTGAGCGAGCTGAGACGGCAGATAGGCATGGTGTTCCAGAAGCCGAATCCATTCCCTATGAGCATATATGATAACATTGTCTACGGCCCGCGTACCCACGGCATAAGGAACAGGGCCAAGCTGGATGACATTGTTGAAAAGTCCCTGCGCGGCGCGGCAATATGGGACGAGGTAAAGGACAGGCTGAGGAAGAATGCGCTTGGCCTTTCCGGCGGGCAGCAGCAGCGCCTTTGCATAGCGCGTGCGCTGGCGGTGGAGCCGGATGTGCTGCTGATGGACGAACCCACAAGCGCGCTGGACCCCATATCAACATCAAAAATAGAAGAACTGGCCATGCAGCTGAAGGAGCGATACACAATAGTCATTGTTACACACAACATGCAGCAGGCGGTAAGAATATCAGACAACACGGCGTTTTTCCTGCTGGGCGAGCTTGTTGAATACGGCAATACGGAGGAGATGTTCTCCCAGCCCACGGATAAGCGCACAGAGGATTATATTACAGGGAGGTTCGGATAATGAGAAGGCGGTTTGACAATCAGCTTGCGGAGCTGAACAGGGAGCTTATTGAGATGGGTGCAATGTGCGAGGAATCCATAAGCATGGCACTGAAGGCGCTTATGGAAGGCGACAAGGCGCTTGCGAAAAAGGTTGCCGGGCTTGACGTGGCGATAGACCAGAAGGAGCGCAGCATAGAATCCATGTGCCTGAAGCTTTTGCTCCAGCAGCAGCCCGTGGCGCGCGATTTAAGGCAGATATCCGCCGCGCTTAAGATGATAACCGATATGGAGCGCATAGGCGACCAGGCTGAGGATATCGCGGAGATAATAACCTATCTCAGCGACAGGAACGCCGTCAACGAGCAGCTTATGCGCGAAATGGCGAACGCGGCAATAAAAATGGTTACGGATAGTGTGGACGCATATGTAAAACATGATACAATAATGGCGGAGAAGGTCATTGCCGCGGACGATGTTGTTGACGCATATTTCGACAGGGTGAAGCATCAGCTTATCGAAAGAATAGCGGCCGACCCGATGGACGGCGAATATGCGCTGGATTTATTGATGATAGCCAAGTATTTTGAGCGCATTGCCGACCACGCGGTGAACATTGCCGAATGGGTCATATTCTCCGTAACGGGAGTGCATAAGGAGGACTAAACAGCATGATATGGTGCGTGGAGGACGACGCAAGCATACGGGACATAGAGGTATACGCGCTGAACTCAGCCGGCTTCGAGGCAAGGGGCTTTGAGGACGGCAGCAGCTTTTATGCCGCGATAACGGGCGAAAAGGATAAGCCGCAGCTTATAGTGCTGGACGTTATGCTGCCCGGCATTGACGGAATAGAGCTGCTCAGGCGCATCCGCGCGAACGCCGCGCTGAAACAGATACCCATAGTCATGGCCACGGCCAAGGGCAGCGAATACGACAGGATACAAGGGCTTGACCTTGGCGCGGATTATTATCTGACCAAGCCCTTCGGCGTGATGGAGCTTATATCCTGCGTTAAGGCCGTGCTCAGGCGGTGCGGCGCGGCAAAGGAAGCGGACACGCTTTGCGCCTGCGGCATAAGCATGAACACACTTGAGCATACCGTGAGCGCAGACGGGGAGCGAATAACGCTGACATACAAGGAATATGAGCTGCTGAAGCTGTTCCTTTCCCATATGGGCACGGCGTTCACAAGGGAGCAGCTTATGGAACGGGTTTGGGGAACGGACTACATGGGCGAAACGCGCACCATAGATATGCATATACGCACGCTGCGCCAAAAGCTTGGCAAATGCGGCGAAAGCATCAAAACCGTAAGAAACGTTGGCTACCGGATGGAGGAAGGGCAATGACGAAAAGAATATTCAGGGCTATAATGCTTGTTGCGGGCATAATACTGCTTGCAAGCCTGCTGATAATAATGGACTGCTTATACGAATACTTTGCAAGCCTGCAGGAAAGCGAGCTGAAGGATCAGCTGAGCCTTGCGGCGGCGGGCGTTGAGCAGGGCGGGGAGGAATACCTTGCCCGCGTGAAGAGCGAAAGATACAGGCTGACATGGATAGCGCCCGACGGCACGGTGAAATACGACAGCGGAAGCGACAAAAGCACGCTGGACAACCACGCCGCGCGCGAGGAGGTGCGGCAGGCGCTTGAAGCCGGAGAAGGGCAAAGCACGCGCTATTCGGCAACGCTTATGCAAAAGACGATGTACTACGCAAAGCGGCTTGACGACGGCAGCGTAATAAGAATATCCGTAAGCCGGGCTACCATCGCCACGCTGGCACTGGGCATGCTGAGGCCGGTGGTAATAATAGTGCTGGCGGCGCTGGTATTGGCGATAGTTATGGCGAACAGGCTGGCGCAAAGGATAGTTGCGCCGCTGAACGCGCTGGACCTTGACCATCCGCTGGACAACGACGCATACGAGGAGATAGCCCCGCTGCTGAGCCGCATAAACCGCCAGCATACGCAGATAGACGCGCAGATGCGCGCGCTGGACAAGAAGAAGGACGAGTTCAACGCCATAACCCGCAGCATGAACGAAGGGCTTGTGCTGCTGGATGAAAAGGGGAGCATAATAAGCATAAATCCCGCGGCAAGGCAGCTATTCAACGCGGAAGAAAACTGCGCGGGCCGTGACTTTATTACGGTGAACAGGAACCCCAAGCTGAGCGAGGCCATACGCGCCGCATACGACGGCGGCCACGGCGAGACGACCATCGACCGCGGCGGCAAGGTATATCAGCTTGACGTGAGCCGCATAGAATCCAACGGAAAGACCATAGGCGCGGTAATACTGACCTTTGACATAACAGAAAAGCAGAACGCGGACGCCATGCGCCGCGAGTTCACGGCAAACGTTTCGCACGAACTGAAAACCCCGCTGCAGGGCATTATAGGCAGCGCGGAGCTGATAGAAAACGGCATGGTGAAGGCGGAGGATATGCCCCGCTTTGTGGGCCACATTCGGAAGGAGGCGCAGCGCCTCGTTACGCTGATAGGCGACATAATAAGGCTTTCGCGGCTGGACGAAGGCTGCGATATGCCCATGGAGCGCGTTGACCTGAAGGCGGTTGCGGCGGAGGCTGCAAACGACCTGCGCACGGAGGCGGAGGAAAGGCACATAGGCGTTGAGGTGCGGGGTGAAAGCGTCTGCATAACCGGCGTAAGGCGGCTATTATATGAAATTATTTACAACCTGTGCGACAACGCCGTTAAGTATAACCGCGCGGGCGGCAGCGTAAGTATAACCGTGGGCGAAAAGGACGGCCTTGCAACCGTTACCGTTGCGGATACGGGCATCGGCATACCCGAGGAGCATCAAGCCCGCGTGTTTGAACGGTTCTACCGCGTGGATAAGTCCCACTCCAAGGAGAGCGGCGGCACGGGGCTTGGCCTATCCATAGTCAAGCACGCGGTAATGTATCACCACGGCAGCATAAGGCTTGAATCCGTCCCGAACGTGGGCACGACAGTAACCGTTTCGCTGCCCGCGTAAAGCGGGTTTTATATGCGGAGAGTCTCCCGTGCGCGGGCGGCTCTTTTTTTACAAAAAATTCACCGTTTTTCGTTTCCTCTCTTGCTTTTTCTCTCGTTAAGGGATACAATATATTCCGTGTAATACTAAAATTATGCGGTACGGACCGACATTTTTTAGGAGGAAGGAAACATATGAGAAATCAAGTGTTCAAGAAGCTGTTTTCCGTGCTGCTTGCGCTGATAATGGTGGCAGGTCTGCTGCCCGCGTCAGCAATGGCAGGAGGGTGGGGAGCAATGGACGTGGATACCACGCCCGTGCCTACGGAAGCAGTGCAACCGACGGAATCGGCTGAACCCACCGCGCCGACCGAGACGGAGACTCCCGAAGAGCCTGCGGTAACTCCCGAGGCCACCGAAGCTCCCGAGCCTACGCCCGAGAACCCCGCGGCCACGGTAGAGCCCACGCAGGGCGAGCCCACTGCCGAGCCCACGGATGAGGGGATTATGCCGGCAAACGTGATGCCCGTGCAGGCGAATGTGGAACTTCAATATCGTATAGTACATCTGGACTGCGGTCGTGAATACTTCACAAAAGACTGGATAATCGCCCTTATAAACGAGATGGCAGAAGCCGGTTATAACCAGCTCCAGCTCGCTTTCGGTAACGGCGGTTTCCGCTTTTACTTGAATAATATGGCAGTCGGCAGCTATTCACATGAACAGGTGATGGGAGCCCTTGAAGCCGGAAACAAGCACTATAAATATACGGTGACGGTGAAAATGGCCCCACCAATAGTGAATGGATAACATATAACCCGTCTGTAAATGCCCTGACCCAGACGGAGATGGATACCATAATTAAGCATGCCCAAAGCAAAGGTATTGAAATTGTCCCCATGCTCAATACTCCGGGGCATATGCATGCTGTTTTGGCCGCAATGAGTGAACTTGGCATAAGTGGCAATCTTCAGGTTAGCGGCAAACCCGGTTGCCTTAACCTTGAGAATACAGTTGCTGTTAGCTTTACAAAAGAACTTGTAAGCAAATACGTGAAGTATTTTGCGGATAATGGCTGCAATTTCTTCAATGCCGCAATGGATGAATATAGCTCATGGGAAAATGTTTTCTATAATTATGCGAATGATATTATAAGTATAATTACGGGAAATAATATGACTCCGCGCATGTTCAATGATGCGCTCAGAAGCAATAACACCATAAGCAATAGTAACGTACAGGTTTGTTATTGGTTTTATGGCAACGACTGCTATCCGGTCGATCAAATTACCCAATATCAGTTGATAAACGCCAATCACGACTATTACTATGTGTCTACCAATGAGAACTGGAATCTTTATAAAGAAGGATACACGTTTGTTGGCGAATATAACGAAGATACGTGGATAAATAAGGCAAAACAATTTAACAATAATACATTTAACTACGGGAGAGGGTTTGGAACACATGTTAATAACCCTGTTGGCTCTATGTTCTGCATATGGTGCAACACCCCCGGCAAAAATACCGAAACCCAAATTGCGCAGCAGATTCGCATGATACTGCGCGTTATTGGCGCGTGCATGCAGAATAGCGACATCTATTCCGCTTCTGATGTGCATGTTGAGGGCGGGTTTAAGGCTGATGGAACAATAAATGTTCCCACCAACAACAAAACCGTAGTCAACGATAACGATACCGTTCGCGTAACAGGCCCCAACCTTGCGGCGCTGACTGCGCCCGAGCATACGGGAGAAATAGCAGGCATTGAGGCTGTTGAAGGCAGAATAATGGCCTATGACGTGACCCCTTCGACCGCGGACAATACTTATACCGGCGAAGCCGAGGTTCGCATAAAGATACCCGCAGAATGGGATAGCAGCAAGGTTAACGCGTTCATCGTGGGAAACGATAGCACTGTTAATGATATCACAGGCAAGACCGAGGATGGCTGGTATGTGTTTACCGCGCCGCACTTCTCCGTAATGGGCATATATGAGAAGGCCGCAACGACAGAGGTTGGCGGAACGATAACGATTGTAGAAGGGAAAGAGGAAGTCCTTACCGTTGATGGTGAAGTGGCCAAAAACAAAATTGGCGATCCTGCGGATACGGCTGTTGCAATTAAAACAGGTGTAGAGTACGGCACTAAGCCCGGTGAAGGAACCCAGTTTACACTTGGCAACAAGATAACAACCGGCGACGGTGTTATATCCGACGGCAATGGCAACTATTTGGTTGTGTCTGAAAAAGGTGAAATCAGCAACACAAAAGAAATAGCTGATGCTACGGTGTTTAATGTTACATCTTCAGGGTATTTGACTACTTATTATACTATTCAGGTCAAAGGCAGAAACCAGTATTTGACAATAAATAACAATAATAAGCTGGCAATCCAGAATTCATCTTCGCCGTGGTACTATTATAATGGATATGGTTTTTACCAGCAAAAAGGCAGGAACTATTACTACTTGAAGTTTAATAATGGCTGGACTGCAAGTACTGGGAACGGCACAAGCGGCTATTTGTATAAGCGCGCAGATAGCCCAAACCTTGTTGATATTACAAAAATAACCTTTAAGGGCATTAAGTCTGGTACAACTACGGTGACAATTGCCGGAGTGGAGTATAACATAGAGGTTAAGGCCGCTGAGCTTGAGAATGTGGTACTGCCCATCAACCTGTGGATAACCAACACGGGCGTTGTGCCGACCAATTGGAGCAATGGTACCCCTGCGGAGTTTACGTATAACGATGATGGCGGCAACAGGCGCAGTATATATACTCTTAAAGCATCGCACTCCACGGTGAACAGCCCTAACGGAATAAGCTTGAGCAGCATATTACCTCAAGTAACCGGTACAGCAAAAAGCTGGGACAACAATACGTACAATGTAACTTACTGGAAAAGCGCATACCATACGGCAGAAAACAGGCAGTCTACCGATGGCTGGACGAATTATTCCCACAAAGGAACCAAAATTGAATATATCAGGTTCTATGAGGGCAGTTGGGCTTATTCCGTAGATGGCATTACATGGGTAAATATTGAAAATGTCGGCGCAGGAGCAACCGACACAGATAAGAATCAAGTATGTATATGGTATCGTCAGGTGACCACGGTTACAAGCGAGGTTACTACGGAAATAGTTGACTGGGGCCCGATACAATATAGTGCGGATCAATGTCTGCTCGATTTCGCGGTAAAATACGACGGTACTGAGAATAGAATACCGAATAGTTTCCCCGTAAAGGGTAAGACAGTTGGGTTCGCTTGCCCGACTGATCAATCTGTACCGCTCGGCAATGGTTATGTTGTGAAAGATACGGATGGTACATATTACCGTACTGTTTACGGTATTGCCGGTGTAGAAACCTCAAATTACGAGGTTTATATGATAACCCTCACCCCGAGCAGTGATAGCCACAATGTGTATATCAACAAAGGTTCAACACAGACCAGCTATACGTATGGCGGCACGGAAAAAATAGCGTGGGCCAAGACTGAGGCCGATACAGAGCATTCTGTACTGGGTAAAATCAGCGGAGTGCAATACGGTGACGAGCCGTTCCTTGAGTCAGTTAAGATATATCAGTATCAAGGCTTGCTGGTAACGTATTATCTGCGCGCCAAGCAAACCTTTGATAGTTTGACGGTGCATTACGCAATACAAGGCAGCGGAACGGCGTTCTATGAATACAACATAGCCGTTAGCAACAACACATTCTTTAGTGAAAATATAGGTCTTGGTGACCCTAAAGTTGGTCCGTTGAAAAATGGAACCGTAGTAAACAGCGACGGAAGAACTATAGAGGTTTCATCTGACCTGTCCAAATTGCAGGATGTTGATTTGCAGTACCGTTATTCCATATATGAAGTGGTTGGTTTCTGGCGTGAAAGCGAGAAGAGCATATGGATATACTATACATTCACACGCGACCACACATATGTTATCGACTTCGGTCTGCCGCTGGAAATTAAGCTTAAAGACTTCGGCGTCACTACAGAAAACATGGGCGACATAGATTCTATATCTCTTGCGTCAATGAAGGATAAAGAAGCAAAGCCGGTACATATGCAGGAATGGTCGCATGGCAAGGCAGAGGTTCTGAAAGATACGGTTGGCAACTGGTATGTTAAGTATATTTTGGCTAAGCCGCTTAGCAATAACATAACCATACCGCTGTATGTAAAGTTCAAAAATAGGAGCGATGCGGCGGAAACGTTATATAACGCTAACATCATCCCCGCCACGAACGTCTACTACGAGGACAGCTTTGCGAAGTTTACCGACGGCAGCGGCGCGGCAGTGGACGCAAAGTGGACGGCTAACGGAAAGGCCGTGAACGATTCGCCCACCCAAGCCCTCGAAGCGCTTGGCGAAAAGACGAACCACAAAGTCTACGGCTACGACCCTGCCTACGACAAATGCACCATGTTCTCCATGGGCAGCGCGCAGAAGGTGACCGTGACCAGCGACATGGCCAAGGATGGCGTAGTCTGGCCGACGGCGCAGTTTACCTTCAAGGGCACCGGGTTTGATATCATCAGCTTGACGGATAATACGTCGGGTGCGATATTTGTGGATGTGGTAGGAAAGACCAAGGGCATAACCCAGAAGCTGGTTGTTAATAACTACTATGGCTATGATTATGATGCCACAACTGGCGAGTGGGAAACCACGGATAAAAAGAACCCGAATACGTTGTACCAGATACCTGTGATGGCGGTGCGCGATCTCGAGTATGACGAATATGACGTTACTATTCGTGTAGCATATGGTCAAGTTTTCGACAAGACCGGAGATAGCAAGTATAGCTTCTGGCTTGACGCCGTGCGCGTGTACGACCCGATGGGCAAGGATAATGCTATCTATAACACGGGGAGCGAGAAGGAAGGTTATCCGCAGTACATTAAGCTGCGCAACGAGCTTGCGAAGGAAGATAGTCCTGTGACAGTTGATAGTGCAAAGCTGCTATTCATCGATGGAGCAGAAAATGCTGCAATATCGCTGTATAAAAACTATGGTCCGAACAACGAGGTGTATCTGGCCAAAGGTCAGGCGATAACGTTTAAGCTTGAGGGCGATTTGAACAATATTGCTACCGTGCAGATTGGTGCGAAGGCTCCGAACGGGCAGGTTGAACTGGCAGTTGGTGGAATTAAGGTTGTCGAAAATCTGAATACTGCTACAGAGATGTATTATGCTATCACTGAGCAGGCTATAGAGGGAACGGGCGAAAGTGCTTCAGCTAAATCGGTAACTATAACTAACAGCACGCAGAATATACTTTCGCTGACGAATCTTAAGATAACATTCACCAGCAAGCCTAACACGAAAGTGACTCTTGCTAAGCCGAACGAAGCTGAGCAGCAGGATGCGGTGGCGACCGTTCGTGCGCTGTTTGCGCCCGCGCCGGTTGAGCCCGAGCCCGAGCCGGATCCTGAAAAGATATTTGAGCCGGACAGGTTCGAGGCAAGCTGGAGCAGGAACGTTATGCAGGGCAGGAAGGCTACGCTTACCGTTAAGACCTCCGAGGACGTGGAAGCCATTACCGTGGACGGCCAGACCATAAGGAGCTACCGCACCCGTACCGAGCGCGTGGGCTTCGGCCGCCGCGCGAAGCGCATAACGTACAGGGAGTTCACTTACAGCATGGTGGCTCAGGAATCCGCGGACTTCAGCGTGACCGCCATCAATGCAGAAGGCACCGAGAGCGAAGCCATCACCGCGCGGCTTACCGTGCAGAAGCGTCCCGGAAGCATACGCGACGTATGGAATTGGTTCAAAGGTTGGTTTTAAGGAAAGGGGTGAAGAGCATGAAAAAACAATATGTTAAGCCCGAATTGTACTTCGAGAACTTTGAGCTGAGTACAAATATTGCAACTGGATGCGGTACGATAGTTGAGCATAATGATGGTGAATGTACATATGTGCAACCTGGTATAGGAACTGTGTTCACAACCAATATAGCGGGGTGTGAATATAAGAATCCAGATGATGTAGGCATCTGTTACAATGTACCAGAAGGTAACAACAAAGTTTTTTCCTCCTAATCAACCAGACACGAGTACAAGTGCCCTGCCCGCATAGGGCGGGGCGCTTTTTGACGGAAAGGAGTATGTCATGAAAAAAACTGCAATTATACTGCTTGCGCTTGCGGCGCTTATGCTTGCGGGCTGCACGGGCGGCGGGGATGACCTGAGCGACGCGGTGGAGATACCGCCCGAAACCACGCCCGCGGCAAGCAGCGGCGGCGATATGCAAAACGATAACGCTGCGCAAAACGGCGGCAGCAGCGGCAATACCGCTGAATACGGGCTGGAAATAAAGGGCATAAGCAAATACGCGGGGCTGTTTGTTGAGGACGGCACGGACGAAACCGTGTCCGACGTATGCGCCGTAACGGTGCGCAACAATGCGGAAAAAACGGTGCAGTATGCGCATTTGACCGTTACCATAGACGAAACGGCATATGAGTTTGACGTAACCACCCTACCGCCCGATGCGGAGGTTCAGCTGCTTGAGCTTAGCCGCCAGCCCATGCCCGAAAGCACGGATGGCTACACGGCCTTGGTAACTATGTATGCCGCGTTCGATGCCGAGCCGGGCATGAATGCTGACGCGCTGGAGATAACCACGCAGGATACGGCAATCACCGTAAAGAACATTTCCGGTAAGGACATGGGGCAGGTTTATGTATACTATAAGGTGGCGTATGGCGAGCTGTACCTTGGCGGCATAACTTACCGCGTGGGCGTGAACGGCCTTGCCGCAGGGCAAAGCACAACCTGCTACGCCGGACACTATTCAACCGAATACAGCAAGCTGATGTTCGCCACATATGAACACTGAACGCTTCACCTTCGGCGGGGTAACGCTTGAAGTGCGCGGGCAGGACGCATGGACGGTATCCAAGGCCAGCGCCCGCTTCCATGCGGAGGACGGCGCGGAAACGAACCATGTCATATCCGTGGAATACAGCCCAACCCCGCCGCCCGTGCCCGACCATGCCGTGAAAAACGGCCCGGTGAGCCGCTGGCGCGAAGGGGATGCGCTGCATACGCTCAGGGTATACGGCGCAAGGCAGTTTTCGTATGCCGTGCGCACGCAGGGGCAAACGCGCCTTGTGTTCGGCGAAGGCTACCGCAGCACCATGTATTCACAGGCAATACTTGAATCCGCCGATATGTTCGATATTCTGGCGGGCAGCCGGTTTAATGGAAATGATGACGATGAGGCGAAGGACCGGGCATCCTATATTCTGGATTGTGACCTCCTGATCATCGACGATCTCGGAACAGAATTGATCAATACATTCACGGCATCCCAGATGTTTTACTGTGTTAATGAGCGGCTGAATCGAAATAAGGGAACGATCATCTCCACAAACCTGACACTTGGCGAGCTTCAGGACGCGTTCACGGAGCGCGTGACCTCAAGGATCATGAGCCGGTATAAGATCATACCACTGATCGGGGATGACATCCGTCTCGTGCGCAGAGGATTTATGCGCAGAGGATAATAAAACGTGCCGGGATGGCCGGAGAAAAAAGGAAAATCCTGTCGGAGACGGCCGGAAATCCGGTTGACGGGGCGGGTGGATGGTGTTATAAATGAAATGTATGTACGCTGCAAAAATGGGGAACCGGGTAAATGCCGTGAAGAACAGGCAGCCCGGAGAGCGGCGGATAAAAATATCAAATAATGAGTAGAAAAAACAGGGAGGAACAGGAATGCTGTACGAAGAAAAGCAGATTGAGACAATACCGGTTGGACCATTAGGTCTGATTCCGCTGAAAAGCTGTGAGGATCTGGGTAAAAAGGTAGATGCCTGGCTGGTCGAGTGGAGAAAAGAAAGAGAGAGTGAGCACAAGACCACGATCGCTTTTGCTGGATACCAGAGAGATTCCTATATTATCGGCGCAAAGACTCCGCGTTTCGGCTCTGGTGAGGCAAAGGGAGAGCTGACAGAGTCTGTCCGCGGTGATGACCTCTATATTATGGTAGATGTCTGCAATTATAATATGACATACACGATGAACGGCTTAAAGAACCACATGTCTCCGGATGACCACTATCAGGACTTAAAGCGCGTGATCGCAGCCGTAGGCGGAAAGGGCAGAAGGATCAATGTGATCATGCCGTTCCTCTATGAGAGCCGCCAGCACAAGAGAACGGGTCGTGAGTCCTTAGACTGCGCGATGGCGCTCCG
>ENA-OPWH01001763-OPWH01001763.1-human-gut-metagenome-genome-assembly--contig:-NODE-1763-length-12961-cov-2.119324_pt1 | contig 12961 bp, 16 predicted proteins | sample MGYA00241506_ERZ502004 | MGnify/ENA primary metagenome ERZ502004 (study PRJEB25962, sample SAMEA2043049) | human gut metagenome | biome: human gut; feature: human-associated habitat; material: faeces... | reverse complement strand
CTCTGCTATTGCAAGGGATTTTGTTATGTTGATATATTGATTTTAACTATCAGAATAAACCTCAAGTAACGGTCTCGAAAAGTATCCGAAGCTGCGGTTTCCAGGGTTTGATGAGCCATACAGAGTAGTGACATTAGGTGAAATATCTTCTATGATCAAAAGGTCTGATCCACAGTCCAATGCTCCGGTTATGATGCTTAGTGCCGGGAATGGATTTATTATGCAGTCTGACAAATACTCCAGAGACAATGCTGGTCAAAGCCTAAAGAAATATATTCTTTTGAAAAAAGGTGAGCTGGCATACAATCACGGTGCTTCAAAGGCTAAACAATTCGGTTGCTGCTATGAATTGCAAGAGGAAGAAGCTAGAATACCATACGTCTATCACTGCTTCAAAGTTTGTGATACCGAATATACGCCTTATGTTGCTTTGGAGTTAAACAATCCAAAGATGGATAAACAATTAAAACGACTTGTTTCATCTAGCGTGCGGATGGATGGACTTCTCAATATATCTTATGAGGAATATATGAGTGTCCAGGTGTACCTACCAGCTTACTCAGAACAAAAGCGAATTGCAGATTTTATTGAAAAATTGGATGAAAGAATCGCAAAGCAGGAGCAACTTATTGAAGCTCTCAAGAAGTATAAAAGAGGACTACTACGAAATGTATTTGACAAATCCATTAAAACTGCTAATTATCAAAAAATTTATTGGACAGAAGCTAAGCTGGGAGAGATTTGTACATACCGACGTGGCAGCTTCCCCCAACCTTATGGACTATCCGTATGGTATGATGAGAAAAATGGTATGCCGTTTATTCAGGTTGCAGATGTAAATGACAACATGACAATAAACTCCGATACTAATAGACACATTAGTGACATGGCAAAAAGTCGAAGTGTTTTTATTCCAAAAGGAACTCTAATCGTAACATTACAAGGCACTATTGGTAGGGTAGCAATTACCTCATACGATGCATATATAGATCGAACTCTTCTGATTATTCAGAACATTTCAGATTGTGTATTGAAAGAGTTTTTAATGTATGCCATTTATATGAAGTTTGACATCGAAAAGCAAACCGCAGACGGCAGTATAATCAAAACTATAACCAAAGAAACATTTACAGAGTTTACAATCCATATCCCCCCAATATATGAGCAACAAAAAATAGTAAACTTACTTCGCTCGCTGGATCAGCGAATGGGAACCAGCAAAGAAGTTCTTGAAAAGCTCGGCAAGATGCGTTCCTCATTACTCCAACAGCTGTTCATATAAAAAGGTGTTGCAAAAGGGAGGCTCGCATTCTGCATAACTGACGCATCATAGTTTCAGAATTTGCTATTTTTTTATTTACTGTTTCAAACAGTTTTGATAAATGCTTCTGTTCTTCCACTGATGGCAAGCACCGTTGAATGTTGACAAATTGAGAATAATGCACTCGTTGCTTTTCAATAAGCGATCCCGTAGCGATGAGCTTGTAATGAATTAGCATAGGGTAAGATGTTAAGTACTCTTCCCAGAAGCTAATAGTATCAACTTCATTTACAGAAAAGATATTATAATAGCCTGATACAGCGGCAGTATATCCGAGATGATTCGGGGCGATTGCTCCCAAATGGGCATTCATAGGATTATATGCAAACCAGCCGGGCTTAATTTCTTTATAATTGTTTCCCTCTTTAGTAATAAGAAATTCTCTGTAATAACGATCTGTTTTCGGTGTTATTCCATCCTCGACAGTAAGGCTGACTAAAGGCGTGTCTGGGCTATTTGATGTCCATATTGTTTGTTCAGTGAAAAATTCACCAAAAGATGATATCTTCCATTTCGGAAAATTGGTTTTGTCGTTTGCTTTTCTTTCAGAAAATGCACGTTGAATGACACCTCTTTTATACTTCTTGAGGGAATCAACGAGCTGTCGTTGTATGCCTATCCTTTCTTCAAGCGTACTAATGAAAGCGGAGATTTTATGCTGCTCTTGTAGAGAAGGAATATAGAGCCTGATAGAACGGATTTGTGGGTATTTAAGGTTCCATGTATCAGAGGTCAATCCCTGGGAGTTTTTTCTGAACTCATTTATTAAATTAGGAGTCTTGAACAGCGCAGCAAAGTAACGATTATCAATCTCTTTGTTGGGCATTAGTACGGTGTATGCAGGGCTGACGATCCCATCATAGTCGGAAACACCATTTGCTCCTTGCCACATACGCATAGAGTTATATACCATATCCCCTTTGCAAACAACCTTGTAATTGCTTTTGTCTTCGCTCGAATTATCTTTTCCCTCAATCTCAGAACGAGGCATTACTCCATCGTTTAATGTAACAGACAAAAGCTCCATATCGTCAGCTCCTCGTTGACTACGCTCTGAGTAAATATCACCTATTCGACATTCTATGTACGGCTCATCAAACCCCGGAAACCGCAGCTTCGGATACTTTTCGAGACCGTTACTTGAGGGTGGTAATGCCTTGTTTGCATCTCCCCATGATAATGTTTGTGGAGGTGGTCAACATGACTAAAAATACACAATTTAAGACGTTGCTGAACACTTGGTTAAATCAGAAGAAACCAATGATCACACCGTCAACCCATGCCAGCTTTACTCTAATTGCCGAAAATCATCTTATTCCATATTTCGGTAAACGTAAGATTGGCAGTATCACTGAGGCGGATATTCAGAGCTATATTACTTATCTCCATAATTCCGGCCGGTTGGACAACACAGGCGGATTGACTGTAAAGACGATCCGTGATGTTATTCTTGTACTCAGACTTGCAATGGAGTATGCTTATAAGGAGCGGGCTATTCCATTGTTGAATTGGGATCTCATCGAATACCCCAAAGAACTTGGAGTCAAAAAAGTCAATTCACTGTCCAAAGATCAGGAACAAACCCTTATTCAGTGCATCTACATGGATTTGAACAGAAAAACGGCGGGTATTCTAATTGCACTGTTTACTGGGGTTCGGATCGGCGAGCTTTGTGGACTTCAAATGAAGGACATTTCCCTCACAGATAAGACAATTAACATCAATAAGACTGTGCAGCGCATTTATGATAAGCGGAAACAGTCATCCTATCTTTATATAGGGCCGCCTAAGACAAAGACATCGGCCAGGACAATTCCTGTTCCGTCGCTCCTTATGAACATTATCAAGAAGTTTTACACAGAAAATCCGAATCACTATTTTTTGACCGGAAAGACAAAGCCGACTGAACCACGTACATACCGGCAATTTTTTGCGCGATTTCTCAAAAGAAACGGGCTGCAGAAAGTAAAATTTCATGAGATCCGCCATACATTTGCGGTGCGGGCAATCGAAATACCGGAATTTGACATTAAATCGCTCTCTGAGATTCTGGGACATAAAAATGTTTCCTTTACCTTGAATGTCTACGGAAGCGCCAACCTTCAGCAAAAGGTGAAGTGTATGAATCTACTGAATGAGTTACTGTAGACTATGGAAAAGCGCCAGCCGGGGTTCCCCTGACTGGCGCTGCTCATGTTTGTTTGTGATTTAGAGCTTTGACGATTGCCATCACATTCTTTAGATTATCATGACTTAACAATTTTATCTCATCCAACACTTCTTTATACTCAGTAGGGTGATCGCTGCCGTCATCAAAAAATTCGGCTGGAGTGACGCCGAGATACTCGCAGATATAGAAAAACACCTGCATCGATGGAAAACCATTTCTATTTTCCAATGAATTGATATATCCGGGACTCTGGCCAATGGAAAGACTCATATCCCTGGCAGAGACACCTTTTTCAGTTCGTAATTTTATTAAACGCTGATAAAACAAATCTTCAAACATAGCGACCACCTTTTTATACGATTGTATCCTACAAGGTGGCAAATTATATCTGGTACAATTATATATTTCGATTGACCTGTCTGATTGTATTGGATATTATTAAATTATCATATGATATGTTCAGATATGAGGTGGGAAGCAAATGACCAGGATAAAACGTAATATGTTCGGAATGGGTATTCTTGTGGCATTTATTTGTCTATGCGCGGTTGGATGCCATGACTCTGGCAGAGATCAAGATATGCAAATGGAAGCGATTTCCGAAACAAAGGAAGGACTATATATTTCAGATACCGCACCTGAAAAATGCTATCTGTGCGGAACTCCTGAACAATCTCTGCTCCCTTTTTACGAAGGTCAAACCAATCTTGGTATTATCAGTCTGAATACATTCGAGTTCGTCCCGATTGAAATTAACCGCTATGATGATTATGGAAATTTGATTGAAAAGCCAGCGGGCTTTTCGTCTACCAGTATGCGAAATACGGGAGAAAATGGCTTTATTGCCTACGTTACACCCAATCATGACCGAGGTTATGCTAACGCTACCATATATTTTGAAAATGATAAAGAATTGAACATAGACAAAGCGGCTGATTTTCTTTGTACAGAATGTCTAAATCAGACTCTTGAAGAGTGCTGGAATGATGACCCTTTCGGTATGGGGGTAATTAACTTCGAGACAGAAGAAATTCGATTGCTTGAGAGGAACATAACTGCGTTTACGTTTGATGACTTTTATGTATCCTGCGATTTAAGAACTTCAGATGATTCAGGCGGAGATTCCCATCAAATGGATTTGCTTATTTTCTACTGCCCGGAAAGGTATCAATAAATCTACGCCAGTTAAACTTTTTTTGCTATAATGGATATAGATAAAACCGCGATACGAGGAGTTTACACATGGACATTGCTATTTCTTCAGATTCAAATGAAAAAAAGATTTACCAGGACAGCACCCATGAACTTGTTTCAAAAATTGCTTATCTGATAGGGGTGCCGAAGCGAATCTTTGAGAATATACATGAGCCACCGGAACAAGAAGTGTTTGCTCAGATGGACAGCGAAAAGAGTACCAGAATTATTCGCCATCTATCCATTATCCGGACGAGCATACAGAGAAACTATCGGGCAATCAACCGGAAAATGAAGTCAGAATATCTATCCATTCTATCGATGCCGGAATACGTCCCGGCGGAAAGTATGCGCTATTTGGAGTCAGAGGGGATTTACTTCGTCAAAAAATCAAGTACGAAGCTGTTTCAGCACATTATCGAGCTTAACCGCATTATTTCAAATAGAATCAATAACTGTAAGCCCTTCTTTCCGCTATGGCTTAACTGGAAATATATCCAGGATCTGTTTATTATGCCAGATGGCTTTACCGAAACAGGTACAAAAAACGCCGCAACGCTCTACTATCAGCACAAACAAGATTATCCTTACCAGATGTATATGAACTGGAATCCGTCAAATGAGGGAAATATCTTGTATAATGACAAGAAATTTGTTACTCTTTTGTATCGATGGCATGGAGACACGTTTACCGAGTACAACCGGGTTTCAGATGTAAGCACTTATGTAAAAGGAAGTATTCAGGAGTTTATTGGTGACAGTACACAAGCAGTTATCGTTGTTGATTGTGAAAACTCCGATCCATATAAACTGTGTGCTACCTTGAAAGGCTTAGATTATAGGAATACAGCAAAAATATCGAGAATCCTTTTGTTTGACGATATACATACAGCATCGGCCTGGAGGATTTTGGATAACTTTACAAATATTTCTGTAGAGCATATTTTGACAGAACGTGTGAAGCAAAACAAATCTCTGGTTGACATTAAATTGACGGCAAGGGCCTGTCAGGAACACTATCAAAATCATGTAGATTCCTTTATTATTGTATCCAGCGATTCCGATTACTGGGGATTGATTTCTTCACTTCCAGAAGCCCGCTTTCTCGTTATGGTAGAAAGAGAAAAATGCAGCCATGCAATGAAGCAAGCCCTTGCAGAATCAGGTATTTTTTATTGCTATATTGATGATTTTTATTCAGGGAATGCAGATGGTATAAAAATGAGTGCCTTGTTCAAAGAGATGTACCGGTATTTGGATCATTCGATTCACTTAAATGTAAACGATATGTTTGCAGAAGCTCTGCGCATTACCCGGCTTAACATGACCGAAGCTGAAAAACGTCAGTTCTATGATAAATATATCCGCCCTATGCATCTCGTTATAGATTCAGAAGGCAATGTAAGTATTGAATTAAAAAGATAGGAGGCGCAACCTAATGTTAAATAAACCAGATTTTATTGATGAAGAACAGAATTACTTATTAAACAGCTTATTGACGCTCACACAAAAGAACCCAGCTATATGGGAATGTGTTGAGTACAATCCATTGTCTTTCTTATCATCGGAGGAAGATGATGGAACGATAAGTGCCTGCATCGTCCAGATGTTTGTTTTTCAGGCTGAACTTAATCAAGTAGAGTTTGAATTAGAACTTTCTGAGCATATTGATATCGCGACAGGAAAAGGCGACATTTACATAACATTGGAGAAGCAGTCACCAGACAGTTATGATAAAATAGATACAGGTCTGTCATTTGAAATGGAATATGAGGATTGTCCAGCAGAACAGATTCAGTCTCAGTTCGGGAATCATGTTGCTGCTCAAATGGCGGAAGCTCTCGTCCCAACAGCATTACAATCGGATGCAGCATCCTCCGCACTGCAATGGGCAATTTTTAATGTTGAAGGTGATACGCCGTTGAAATTCAAAGAAAGCAGCTTATACAAACTTGGAGAAGCACTGTTTGATTCCCGACGTTTTTTAGAGTTTCACCGATGTGTTCTGGACTGCTCATATCGAGAGAAGCTCATGTCAGAACTTAATTAAAAATCAAAGGATGTAAATAATTATGGAAACAGATCACCAGCTAAGAATTTTATATCTGTACCAGATATTACTCCGTCACTCCGATGTCGATCATCCGGTTTCCACCAAAGAACTGATTGATATGATGGAAACCTATCATCAAATCAAATTGCATCGGACAACCATCCCTAAATACATAGAACTGCTGAACGCCGGTGGCCTTGAAGTGATGGAGATTCGTTCCCGTGAAAAGAAATATTATCTGAATGACCGTCTGTTTGAACTGCCGGAAGTGAAATTGCTGATTGATGCGGTGCAGTCTTCAAAGTTTATCTCCGTAGGCAAAAGCCAGGTGCTGATTTCTAAACTGATGGCGCTTACCAGTGAAGCCAATGCGGCAAAGCTCAAGCGCAATCTATATGTGACCGGACGTGTTAAATCGGACAACGAAAAAAGCTACTACATTGTCGAAGCAATCAATGATGCGATTAACGAAGGTAAACGGATTTCATTCTACTATACGGATTACAATACTCAAAAAGAGAGGGTGCTGAAGAATGAAGGATTACCGTATGTTCTCAGCCCCTATGCGCTGATATGGGATGGTGACTTCTACTATGTCCTTGGTATGAATCATGGTCGGAATCAAATCAATACCTTCCGGGTAGACCGGATCAATAGACAGCCAGAAATTCTTAATGAGGCAGCGACACTGGCACCAGACAGCCTGAATCTGGCAAATTATTCGCGTGAGGTATTCCGAATGTATGATACGGAGAAACCAGTCGAAGTATCGCTGCTTTGTGAAAACAGCCTGATGAAACATCTGATAGATCACTTTGGTCTGGATGTAGAGACGGAAACTGTAGATGACAATCATTTCAGAGCGAGGGTATTAGTTTGTACCAGCCCAACTTTTTACCGCTGGGTCTTTGGTTGGTGCGGCAGGATGAAGATAGAAAGCCCTGCTTTCGTACTGGATGAATATCATCGGATGGCGAGGGCTGCGCTGGAATGAGTCTGTTTCAGATTTAACGGAGACGGTAACTGTATGAACCGACAACGAATGAACAATCCAAATAAGAAATATAAGGAACTAAAGCAGAAGCAAAAAGCCCGTATCTCCGATTTGATGTATCGGGAAACCGACCGGTTTCTGCAGGAAAAGAAGCGGCCGCCGGATGATAATGAAGTTGTTCAAATTGCTGATCGGGTATACTGTCGCATTCAGGGGCTTGGATTCTGGATTTCTTATGGCGAAGTGCTGAATGAATATCAGAAAAAATGTCCACATATTCTCCAGCGATTACAAGAATCCGGTTTGCCGCAGCACTTGCTTCCCAAAACGAAAAATGAACCATCTGCTGACCCAATGAGCACATCAAAGGAGAAACAGCGCAAAACAAAAGGACACAGACAGAAAAAGCCAAAAGAAATTCCTCTTCCCGAACAGGATGATACATTTTTCTTTATTGCCGGTTATACTTCCGGCGGCGCTCCCTATGGCGTGACCTGGGAGGAAATGGGATTAGAACCATGGGAAGAAATCGAATAAACAATGATATTTCGCACGAGATGTCGCTAACTGGCGACATCTCATTTTTTCTGGCAAAATATCCCTTGCAAGAAGAACTGGCGTTCGCTATAATATGAATATCTGAAACGAGCCGTTTCATTTAGAATGTGAGGAATGACCATGAGAAGCAAGAACCCGGAAGTGATGAATGCAATCTGTACCTTTGTTGACCAGTATTACCGTGAACACCACGCCTCTCCATCTGTAAATGAGATTGCACAAGGCGTTGGCGTGTCAAAGGCGACTTCCTATCGCTACCTTGTCGCCATGAATGAGCGCGGTATGCTTTCCTATGATGGCAAAACCATTGTGACAAAGCAGGTCGGCAAATGTACCTCCGGGTATTTTTCCGCACCGGTGGTTGGCAGTATCCGTTGTGGTGATCCGGAGCGTGAAGAGGAAAGCGTAGAGGAATATGTAAGCCTTCCTAAATCCATTTTCGGAGAAGGAAAATTTTATATTCTCCGCGCTAAAGGCGACTCCATGGTAGATGCGGGCATCGAGGATGAAGATCTGATCGTTATCAGAATACAAGATACAGCGGCGGTCGGCGATATTGTCGTCGCGCTGGATGAGGACAATGAGAACACTCTGAAAATCTTTGGCGGAATTGATGAGGAAAACGGAGATGTGATTCTTCGATATGCGAATCAAACAAAGTATCCGGACAAAGAAATTCGAGTGAAGCAGCTCATTGTACAGGGCGTGGCAAAACACGTCATCAAGGCCCTGTAACACTGGCCTTTACGATAAATCAGGAAAGGATGTGTTCTGACAATGGAAACCTACGATGTGCGCTGCCCAATCTGCGGGGAGCTGAACCATAATCTCTATCTGGATGAAACGGATGGCTGGATGGAGTGCGAGCATTGCCATCAGGCAGTGCAGATACTGGCATATGCTAAGACGAAGCCAATCCCTGTTTATACCGGCAGGGAGCTGGCAGAGAAATTTTTGATGTCAACAAAGTGACAAGGCCATGGAGGGAGGATGGACTTATGCAGGAAAAAGAAATTTGGCGACCATTCTCATGGCATTGTCCAAATTGCGGTGAAATCTCCGTTGGATATAAAAATTCCAGCGGCACGATCAAGGTGGAATGCTCAAAATGCCATGCAGTAATGGTCAGAAAAGTAATGGGGCGTCGGCATGACCGAATTGACATCTACGCCCCCAAAGGTGAAGTCAATGAGACTGGGCGGCTCGCCAGTCTCTGACAAAAAATGAATACACAGGTATAACGACGGACAGGTTGAGATGAAACAGGCTGTGTAAATCCTGCTCCAGGTCACATACCTTAACAGTTCCAGAGGTTTAACCAGACATTACATGAGAGGCCGCTGGCAGAATTGGATTCCAATTTTGGAGTCCGGCTCTGTCGGCGGCCTTCTTTTGTTTTCCGGCAGGGCTTTCAAAAAATATCGAAAGCCTGATATGCATTAAGGGCTGAGGATACAAATATTGCACTGATCCTGTTTTAGGAAGGTGCGGTATCGGTACCCTTCTCTTTTTGCGCTCATTTTCAGGCTGGGAGATGGGAAAACGCTGCGAAGTTTGTATCCTTTGTCGCTTTTCGCACAGGCGGAAAGGAAAAATTATGTATTACGATCCGATGGAATGTGGAATGAGAATCTCAAAACTGCGTATGGAATGCGGCAAGACACAGCAACAGATGGCCGACAAGCTGAATATTAGTCTGGATCATTACAGGGCACTGGAAAACGGAAGACGCGGTGGTTCACTCGACCTGCTGATTGAACTTGCTATTACATTTGACATATCTCTGGACTATCTGATCCTTGGACGAGTGAAATATTCAGACACGGAGCGTATCCAGCGAGAACTGGAAAACATAATGGGTCAGATTGGACAGCTGAAGGCTTCTCTTTAATCTACCGTGACAAACTCGACCAGTACCGTGACAACGAGTCACTCTGGAAACAATTTGGATTCGGCTACAATTTAATCACAGCCTGGGAACACCGGCTGGGAACCTTGAAAACCGAATACTCATTCATCAGGTACATTACCGTATGTCAGAGCCGGACAGGCAGTACGCCATGACCTTCCACCCGGAGGTGAGCGAACCATACTTGCTACAAAATACCGGATTGCAACCGGCAGGGCCAGGACGGCATACAGGGATAATGATACTTCTGTAATTCGCAGCCCGGCCATAAGGAAGGCGGGGAGGTTAGATGCCTATGGAGCAGCCCAGCAAGCTGCCGCCTGATGATTTCCCGCTTCTCAGGGGTGTCGAGGACAAATGTGAGAAAATAACCGCTTAAGAAATTTTCGGGAGCCATGACCGGGAAGGTTATTCCCGTGTTCTGGCTCCTTTAACATACCCACAAGAAAGGAGTACACACAATGGATCGAGATTTTAAACAATATCATCGCGGAGAGATATACTTCGCAAACTTAAATCCTGCCTATGGCTGTGAGCACGGCGGTATCCGCCCTGTGCTGATCCTGCAGAATGACGTAGGCAACTTCTATTCACCAACATTGATCGTCACACCTGCTACAAAGCAGGCCGACAAAAAGCCATATCTGCCGACACACGTTGTTCTGAGCAAGATTCCCGGAATGAAGTATGACGGAGACTCCTTGTTCATGTTGGAACAGTTACGGGTGATCGATAAGCACCGCATACGCGGCTACGCTGGGCGGTTGACCAAAGCTCAGATGGAACTGATTGATAAAGCGGTATGTGCCAGCCTGGGGCTTTCCCAGGATAGTGTATGACGCGCCTGACCCGGCAAGGAAATGACAGGAATTCCCTGATCTGTCTTTGCCCCACCTGCCGGGAAAACTTCGAGATCACAGGGAGTTATCGTATCCGGCGGGCAAATTACAAGCAGGCAGTAAAAGAAATCTGTACTTACTGTCAGATTCGTATGGGCTATGACTACTATGTAACGCCGGTATCGGAACGGGGGTGATGAAATGGATGAATTACTGCGGATTGACCCAGAGTTCGAGTCTAAAATTCCACCTCTGACTGAGGAAGAATACCAGCTGCTGGAAGAAAACATTCTCCAGGACGGCGTTGTGCTGAATCCGTTGATTGTCTGGAACAGCTACATCGTAGATGGTCATAATCGCTTTCGTATCATTCAAGCACATCCGGAAATCAAATACACGGTCTTTGAAAAGGAATTTCCAGATCGCTATGCAGCGATTGCTTGGATTTGCTGTAACCAGCTTGGTCGCCGAAATTTGACACCACAGCAGAAGAAATATTTGATTGGACAGCGGTATGAGGCGGAAAAACAAACAGCGAGTTTTCATGGAAATCAACACACTTTAGCTGATGAAAGGGGTGGTGGACAAAATGTCCACCACCAGAAAGTCGAAAAAACCGCAGAAAGAATTGCCCGCGAAAACAATACAAACGAGCGATATGTCCGCCGAGCTGAACAATATGCTATGGGGGTGGATGCTGCTGATGAGATAGAACCTGGAATTAAGAAAGCGTTACTTTCTGGTTCCATTAAGCCTACGGATACTGCTGTTGCAGCTATTGCCAAAGCTGACCCGGATGCTCGCCCTGCATTGGTTGAACAGCTACGTCAGCCAAAGCAGCTGCCAGATAAAGCACCCGCCCCAGTTCAAAAGCAAATACCGACAGAGATTGAGCCTTCATCAATCACTGATGATGAAGCTCAGCCAGAGGGAGAGCAGGAAGAATCTGAGCTTCCTACCCGCCCCATGACGGAAATCCAAAAAATCCTTGCGATTTCTTCCGGTATGGAAACTGCGGAAGAACTTGCTGATGAAAGCACTATGTTCTACGAACTGGAGGATGCGGTATCCACCATGATACGCCGATGTCTCCGCTGCTTTGAAAGCTATCCGGGACTTTTAAATAAGAAATCGTACCGCCGCAAGGTACTGAAAATATTCAAAGAAGCCATTCAATTCATTCACAAAATCGAACAGGAGGAACCAACATGAAGAACCTGATTAACTGCCCCTTTGACGAGATGATGATCTACAGCAAGAATCTGGAAGTCCCACGTAACGCTTACCAACGGGAATTGAATCCTAACCGTGTCCGCAAGATTGCGGCAGAGTTTGACGAGCATATCGCCAATGACCCGAAGGTCAGCTTCCGTGACGGTCACTACTATGTTTTTGACGGTCAGCACACTATTGCTGCCAGGAAGCTCCGCAACGGCGGTCAGGACTTGCCCATCCGCTGCAAAGTGTTCTATGGTCTCTCCGAACTGGATGAGGCTATTTTGTTTGCCCAGCAGACTGGCACTTCTGCTCAGCTCACCGCCGGTGCGAAATTGCGGGCGTTGATTTACGGCAATGACCCGGATGCGGTGGCCTTCCTGAAAGCTACGGAGGATGTGGGATTGCGACTAGACTACAACCAGGACAGAGGCAAGTACCGGATCGGCTGCGTTGGCACTGCCTACTCCATCTACAAAAAGGTGGGCGAAAAAATTTATAAGGAAGGAATGCAGCACATTGTCAATGCCTGGGACGGCACTCCGGATTCCCTGCGTTTTGAGATTCTGCTTGGCGTAGTATTTTTCGTTGATCTCTATCACGATGAATATAGCCCTAAGCGTCTGGTAGAGCAGCTGCGCCGGTACGATCCGCTTACCATTTACCGGGAAGGTCGTTCCCTCGGAGTAAATATGGCTGGGGACAAAA
>ENA-OPWH01001741-OPWH01001741.1-human-gut-metagenome-genome-assembly--contig:-NODE-1741-length-13082-cov-4.708682_pt1 | contig 13082 bp, 13 predicted proteins | sample MGYA00241506_ERZ502004 | MGnify/ENA primary metagenome ERZ502004 (study PRJEB25962, sample SAMEA2043049) | human gut metagenome | biome: human gut; feature: human-associated habitat; material: faeces... | reverse complement strand
TTCCAGAATTTGAAAACCATTATCCTTTGAAATCTGAGTCAGCAGCTCTTTTAATCTTGTTGCGACCTGTCCATTCAAGACATCATGACGATACTTTACGCACCATACAATATGATACTGTATAGAATAGACATAGCCTCTTCCTTTAACAACTTCCATATGTTTTTCCTTCATCAATATTATAACATATGTATATGATTAAATCATTATATTTATCATTTATTTTTAAATTATTTATCTAACATCTGCACATCTAATTCATCTCATGACTAAAGTCACGAGTGTTCTTAGATTGCTTTATAAATATCATTCAATGTATATAAACGATAGTTGGATTTAGAACGAAGAGGATGAATTAAACCAACTTCTTCATAGTATTGTAAAGAATCCGTTTTAATATTGTATAATTTTGCGATTTCATTGATTTTATAATATTTTTTCATATCATCACCCTTGACCTTAGTATTATACCAAGGTGTACACTGTAATAGGTGATTTTATGTTGAAACAATATCTTAAGTTTGTCATACCATCCATATGTTCGATGGTTATTTTTAATCTATATACTTTAGTTGATGGTATATTTGTTGCCCACTATGAAGGCGATACGGCATTAGCTTCCATAAATGTGGCAAGTCCTTATGTCACAACCATCTTCTCCATTGGAGTCTTATTTGCGATTGGATCAAGTACAGTGATGTCCATTTATCGAGGTGCGAATGAAGAAAGAAAAATGCATGAAGTATTCACAATGAATACCATCACAATTTCATGTGTAGCTTTATGTATTGCGATTTTATCTTTTATAAACTCACATCACATCACAGAATTTTTAGGTGCAAACGAAGATGTATTTGATTATGCAGATACATACATCAAAGTATTATCCTGCTTCTCCTTCTTTTATATTGTATCCTATTGTTTCGAAGTCCTTTTAAAGGCCGATGGCTTCCCCCAAAAATCCATAATGGGTATTTGTCTAGGAGCTGGCACAAACTTAATTCTTGACCCTTTATTTATGGGAACTTTTAACATGGGAATTAGTGGTGCTGCCTTAGCTACAGGTTTATCTCAACTTGTGACTTTCTGCTTCTTCTTTTATCATTTTTCGTTTAGCCATAAATCGCATTTCCATTTTGTGAAGGCAAACTATCCTTGGCATGAATATTCTAGAATTTTATCTTTAGGCCTTCCCGATTGTATTTCTGAAATCTCTCCAGGCATTATGATTACGGTATTTAATTATCGTATCAATCAACTACTTGGTACGGATGGACTTGTTACTTTTACTGTATTGATGTATATCTATAATCTTGTATTGATGGTAATGGTTGGAACCAGTCAAGGAACGCAGCCTTTAGTTAGTTATTATTATGGTCGAAGCGATAAAAATGCCGTTTCAACTTTTCATAAATATGCACGTGTTTTAGTCTCTTGTGCTGGAATTTTATTATTCTTAATTGTAGAAGTGTTTTCACCAAATATCACGGCTGCTTTTATTCCAGTGAATACAGAAAACTACTTTAATACCATTATAGCGCTACGTCAATTTAGCTTTGTCTTCTTGATTATGGGACATGTCGTGATCACAAGCGGCTACATGGTTGCTTTAGAAGAGCCAAGAAAAGCCTTTGTTCTTTCGATTTCTCGTGGCATTCTCTTTGTCTTATTATCTCTATTTGTTTGTACTACATTATTAAAGGAAAATGGAATTTGGATCAGTTGTACAGTCTCTGAAATCTTCTGTTTAGGTATTGCCCTATATGATTTAAAAACACAAAGAAAAATATAAAAAAAGACAGATATTCAGTCTGATTTTGAATATCTGTCTTTTCTAATATTAGATACCTAAAAATAAATGGCAGAACAAAGCAGCAAGTAATGCACCTACAAAAGGAGCAATTCCTGGAACTAATAGTCCATATTGCCAATCATTATTGGCTTTATTCTTAATAGGTAATAATTGGAAGGCCAAACGAGGTCCTAAATCACGAGCTTGATTCATCGCAAATCCAGTTGTTCCTCCAAGACCCATACCAACAGCCCATACAATAAGTCCAACACCAATAGGTAATTGTGTTTCATACTTTGTAGCAACAGCTAAAATGGCACTCAAGAAAATAGTTGTTGCGAGTGTTTCGACAAAGAAGTTTCTTGGCAAATTTCTGCAGTTTGGATTTGTAGAGAAAATGTTACGAATGGCGATTGGGTTCACATTTCCTTCGCTTTCTGTAAAGTGATCCTTATACATCACATAACAAATCAAAGCTCCTACAAGAGCACCTAAAAATTCGGCAATAACGTATGGAATAAAGCTTGTCCATGGAAGCATACCTAAAGCACATTGTGCAAGTACCATGGCAGGATTCATACAAACTCCACCAAAAATATATAGACAAACACTGATGCCAAAGGCCCATGTTGTGATCGCAAAGATGTGTCCACTTCCGTGATATTTTGTGTTTGTCAAAACTTCATCGCAGTGTACACCGACACCAAATAAAATCATAAGTCCTGTTGATAAAAATTCCGCAATTAAATTGTGTAACATAAATTCAAATTTCCTTCCTTAAATATTTACAACGACACCCAAACCATCAGGAATGACGGCAACTTTGGCATCTTTTCCTTTTATTTCAAACGCTTTTTGTAGCGCTTCATCTACAGTTGTAGCTAAATCCATATGCATATCTTTTACAAGTTGAGGATCTACTAAATCGGAAACCATGATAACCTTGTGATGTGCTAAAATACGCGCACAGATTTGTGATGTCCATTGATCTGGAACGGTTTCTAAACGAGGTGTATGGATAGCTTTTTGTTCAAATTCTTCTGGATCTTTCACATCTGCAATATTATGATAGAATCCAATACCTCCATGTCCATCACGACAACCTGCAATCATGATGATAATGCCATCTGGATTTAATGTAGCTTCAGCAGCTGTCATTCCTTTGATTGCCTGATAAATATTTTGATCCAAAGGATATCCACCATTCGTACTGATTGCGATATCACAATCTACTTTATTTACACTTGCCAAAGAACGAACAAAATCACAACCTTTTTCATGTGCTTTTTCCATGTCTCCGGCAAAAGAACCAATAATTTCATGATTTCCATTTAACACAACATTGACAATAAAGGCTAGTTTGGCTGTTCTTGCCGCATATACCATATCTTCATGAATCAAATTGTGTTGTAAATTTCCTGGACGTGACATTTTATCATTGATAAATTCACCACTGTGATTTGCCATAATTGTTTTATAAGATGCAATACCTGGCAACACAGATTTTCTTCCTCCAGAGAATCCTGCAAAGAAGTGTGCTTCAATAAAGCCTTCAGAAATCAATAAATCAGCTTCAGCGGCAACTTTGTTGATAATGCAGTCTCCTCCACTTGGTAATTGTCCAATTTTTACCATGGAAGAATCATCTGTAGATACGTGCATAACAATTTCTTCATTTTTTACAATGTCTTCTCCATATTTAGCTACAAGCTCTTCATGAGTACTTTCTCTATGAAATCCTGTTGCAACTAAAATACGAATACGTGCATCGGGTGACACACTACGAATTCTTCTTAAAAGAATAGGGGTAATAATTTTTGAAGGTACAGGACGCGTATGATCTGAACTAATAATGACAATATTTTTCTTGCCTTTGGCAAGTTCTTCTAAACTTTTGGATCCAATTGGATTATTTAACGATTGTTCTACAATTTCATTTTCTGAAAGTGTAGTTTTATAATCACTTTGTCTTCCCTCTAAAACACCAGCTAAATTCTTATCTTCTAATTTGATTTTCATTTGGCCTTTATCATAAGGCACATTCATTTCAAACATTTTTATCTCTCCTTTTTTTTCAGGGATTAATATAATCCGAAACATTCAATTGCGAAACACCATCAGTTGTTAACGTTTGTTGTTTCGCAAAATTTAGAGTATTGCTATAATTCAAAACCGGTAAAGGAGAGCGAATATGGACAATGAGTACTTATTAAACTTTTTAAAAGAAAAAAATGTAGCAACCATCAAGAAAAAGAAACATACCTATTTAACGTATTATGGACTTGAACAACAAGATACTTATGTATTAAAAGATGGTATCGTCAAGACAAGTGTCATTTTACCAGATGGTCGTGAATTCAACATTTCTTACATCAATACCCCAGACATACTATCTTTATTAAGAGATCAAGTAAGTCAATATACATCCGCACCATTCAATGTTCGTATTGAAAGTGATGTGGCAACATTTTATCGTATTCCTAGAGTTTTATTTTGGGATTATGTGAGTCAAGATAAAGAGCTGCAGGATTATGTCAATTCGTATTATAGAGAAAAATTATCTGAAGCTATTTTTCGCCAACAAATCATGATGATGAATGGAAAAACAGGTGCAATCTGCTCCTTCTTATATCAATTGATTGATTTATTTGGTCGTAAAGTTGAAGCAGGTACTCTTATTGATTTTCAAATCACAAATGATGATATTGCAGGATTTTGTGGAATCTCCACTCGTAATAGCGTGAGTCGAATTATCTGTAAATTAAAAGAGGAAGGCATCATTAAAATTGTGAATCAAAAAATATTAATTTTAGATGTAGATTTCTTAAAACAATATGTACAATGTTAAGTATTGATATGTCCATACATCCTTACCAAGTATTTTTAGAAGAAGAGGTATTTAACGATGAATAGTATCACAAGAAAACTAGTATCATGCGCTTTATGCATCGCTTTAGGTGTATTGCTTCCTATGGCATTTCATGTTATCCCAAATGCTGGAAGCATATTCTTGCCAATGCACATTCCAGTATTGATTTGCGGACTATTTTGTGGATGGCCATATGGTTTGGCATGTGGAATTTTAACACCTTTCATTTCAAGCGTAACAACTGGTATGCCACCTGCAATGATTTTGCCACAAATGATGGTTGAATTAGCTGTATATGGTTTAGTTACTGGTTTGTGTGCAAGTTATATTCCTGTTAAAAATGAAATGACAAAACTATATATGAGTTTGATTATTGCGATGCTTGCAGGAAGAATCGTGAACGGTTTAGTCAACACATGTATTCTTAGTACACAAGGCTATACATTATCTGTATTTATGAGTGCTAGTTTTATTACTTGTCTTCCAGGTATCGTCATTCAATTGATTGTCATTCCTGTTTTGGTTCGTATTTTAAATAAAAGAATTCCTGCATAAAATCATATAAAAAGACCGAATTTTCAGATTATAGATCTGATATTCGGTCCTTTTTTATTGTCGATCAAAATATTTTCTACCCGCATCCGGATTAAAATAGGTTCGAATATACCCATCCGCGGATACGACCACAAATTCATTGGTATCCTCTTTATAATACACGTCATCCCCATCTTCTTTTTCTGTTTTGTGTAAAGAATCTGGATCATTCACAACATCACTGGCACTCATTTCGTATTCTTTTGATGATGAAAATCCCATGTCTTTACCATGTTTTTCATAATGTGATTCTAATAAGTTCTCATTACGAAAATGGTATTCTTGATAATCAACGACAACTTGTTTTTGTTCCTTAACTTCACATCCTGTTGGAAGTACAAGTGAGAATATACAAAGAAATAAAAGTAAATATTTATTGATGATTTTTTTCATATTGTTCTTTGTACTCCTTTAAACTGAAGCGGTTCGCTCCACCTTTTAAATTTGGATCTTTGTATTGTGCTTTATCATCTTCCCATCCACATACTGGACATATTTCATAGCTTCCTGGTCCGGATTGAAATGTATATTGTCCACAAACGGGACATTTAAACACAAAAACATTTGATAGTGTTTTAATAACTTTATCCATATCGATTGGCTTGGCGATATAGCCGTTCATCCCAACGGATAATGCTTTTTGTTTATCCTCTTCAAAGGCATTGGCACTCATCGCAACAATTGGAATATCACTAAATTCACGAATCTTTTGTGTAGCTTGATAGCCATCCATATTTGGCATTTGAATATCCATCAAAACCACATCATATTCTTTTTCTTTGACCTGTTTTACACAAGCAACCCCATCACTTACGCGATCTACAATCAATCCATAGTCTGTTAAAAGTGTCATCGCAATTTCTGCATTTAAATCATTGTCTTCAGCAAGTAAGATGTGTTTTCCCTTAAAATCTATAATATTCGTTTCTTGATTATTCTCGAGCTCATTTTCACTTGCTATTTCGAACTGAAATTTAATTCGAGTTGTTGTTCCTTGATTGACTTGACTTGAAATTTCAATCGTACCATTCATTAATTCAACCAAAGATTTTACAATCGCTAAACCAAGTCCCGTACCTTTTACGCTCGTTTGCGTACCCGATTTTTCTCTAGAAAAGTCTTCAAAGGCGTGTGGCAAATACGCTTCACTCATTCCAATACCTGTATCTTGAATCATGCATTGAAAATGGCCCGACTCTCCTTCTTCAATTTGAATTAAAACCATACCTTTTTTAGTATATTTAACGGAGTTTCCAACGATATTCAACAATATCTCTTCAAACTTAATTTGATCACAATATACATATGGATGTTGAATCTTAGTGGTGCACTGATAGGTTAAGCCTTTTTGTTCGGCTTGTTTTTCAAAGACTGAATTTAAAGATTCAATAATATCATATATATTACATACCTTTATATTTAATGTTTCTTTCCCACTCTCTATACGTGCCATTTCTAAAATAGAATTAATCAAATCTAAAAGAAATGTACTCGAACATCGAATCTTTGATAAATAATCTTTTTCTTTTTCAATATTTCCAACATTCTTTTCCATTAATTCCGTATATCCCATGATTGCGTTCATTGGCGTACGAATATCGTGTGACATACTGAATAAGAAACGGGATTTGGCAGCACTTGCCTCTTGTGCTTTTTTAGCCTCCATCTCAATTTGAGTCGCATATTCTAAATCTTTTTTATGACGAATCTCAAGCTGAGCAAGGCTGCCGTCACAAGAAAGTCGATCATAATACTTGCGACAACTAAACTCATCATTTCATATTTGTTGATCCAACCATTTTTGGAAATGATTTCAAAATTCCAATTATTATTAGGAAGTGCACATTTCACCAACAATGTATCTGAGCCTATATTTTCTGAGCTTTTAGAAATAATGATCTTCTCCTTTGTGACACGATCTTTTTTCCAAATCACAAAATCATAGGAAGCTTTTTCTAACTCATCTAAATGAATTTCTGTAAGGAATGCATCCCAATCAATAACTAATATTGAAAAGCCCCAAAATTCACCATTCACATAGATTGGATCGTATAATAAAGCTCCTTTTCCACCTTGTTTTAAATCATAAGGACCTTCTAATGTATATTTCCTTGTATCTTTTGCCAAAGTAGCAGCCTCTTTACGTTCATGTTCTGCCAACATATCCATGCCAATAGCTTTTTGATTTTCTTTAAATGGATATACATTTCGAATAATTCCGTTTGGCGCAAGTTCAATTGTCTTAACAGCCGGATCATCTCCATATAGTCTAGATGCCACAGATTCAAAGTAAGCATCGTCTAAATCAATTCCAGCCTCAATTGTCTTCTTTAAAAAACCTACTTTTTCAATATACGACTCAAGCTTTATTTCAACACGATTGATTGTTGAATTTACTGTATATTCTGCCTTTAATTTTTCTTGTTGAATTACGCTGTTACGAATAAACAAACATGCCATATTCGTTAAAACAGAAACCAACACAAAACTAATTAGTATTTGATAAATTAAATTTTTATTTTTCATGGTTTCATTATAAAACGAAAAAAGATGTGTGACAAAAATTATCGCACATCTTTTGCGTTAAACTTTTCACTATAATGCGACTGCATTGCCTGCCAATCCATAAATAAAACATAGAAAACTCGACCAAAACGCTCGCTTTCCACAATTTTTCCTTGATCAAGTACGGGAATATAGGTTCCATCTTTTTTTCTTAATTGATAATGAATATAGTCATTCTCACTTCCACTTTCAATTTGATTCCAAATACTTGCTTCTACCGCTTCTCGTTGATCTTCATGAATCAAATTTCGAAAACTTTTCTTTGTACTTTTAAATAATTCATCTAGATTTTCATATCCAGACATATCTAAAAATTCTTTATTTGCGTAGAAAATTTCATCATCCTCTTTATCCGCTCGATAAATAATAAAAGCTCCTGGTAAATTTTCTGATATGTCATTTAACACAAATCCAAGTTGTTTACGAACACCCGACTGAAGTCCTTCTTTATAGGCCATACATCCATTTTTTCCATGAAGCTTTACTTCATATAAAGCTACATCGGCACAACGCATGAGTTGAGATCTTTCACTCGCATTATTTGGATATTCAGCATATCCAAGTGAGATACAAAAAGAATATGTTTGCCCTTTATACGAAAATGTTTTTGGAGTTTTTGTGAATTGAATCAAAGCCTCCTTCGCTTCTTCAACCGTACAATTTGACAAAAGAATACAGAATTCATCTCCACCATTTCTACCAAGCAATGCAGAAGATGGAAAGAATTTTCGCATATTTTCAGCTAGGCTTATTAAAGCTTTATCCCCATAGGCATGTCCATACATGTCATTTATTAATTTGAAATCATCTACGTCCAATAGAGCAGCCACATAATTTGCTTCTGGATCTTTTTTTATCATTTTTTCGGCCATTTCATCAAATCCATATCGATTATAAAGCTTAGTCAGTCCATCTTTATGGGCCAGCTCTTTTAATTCAACTCTTCTTTCATCCAAAAGGAATAAGACTATTGTAAGTCCAGTTAGTAGAAGAACTAAGGATAGTCCTCCAAAGAAAATTAAATATAAAGTTTTAGAGTTACCCCATCCAGCTCTAGGCATGATTTCAAGTTTCCATTTTTCTTTTCCAACAGTCAAATTATAAGTGGCCGGGCGAATCATCTTATCGCAATTCGCATCAACCACCACATGTTTCTTATCTAAAACAGACGTTTCTCTTAAAAGGCGATAATTATATTTAAACTTAGATAAAGCGTTTGTCGAATCCTCAAAAACTTCAGGAACACGCAAAACCGCAATCGTAAATCCCCAAAAATATTCTTGTCCATTTTCATCTTCTAGATAAATAGGATTACGAACAACAAGCCCAGAACCTCCTTGTTTCAATTCAACAGGACCTTGGGTAATGATTGTATTATGATCTTTTGCGTAATTTGAAATTTCGCCTCGCTTTGAATCATTTAATAAATCAATTTTACCTGCTTCATTTCCTTCTTCAGGATAAATTTCGGTTACTACTCCATTCGGTGCTAATTGCACACTTTGTATAGAATAAGACATTAGATTTTCGGCTATTTTGGAAAAATCTATGATTTGACCATTTCCATTAATTAATACCTGTTTTAACGTATCTGTTATTTCAATTCCATTTTCAATATCATTTTCTATACGCTGACCATATGTCACTACATTTAATTTTGCGATCGTACGCCTATCTTTTTGAATTTGAACATTCGTATTATATGTAAATACACTCAATAGACATATTCCTACAAGAAATACAATCAACGGAACTATAGTCTTTTTCTTCACTTTCGTATACCTCGGTTATATTTTTCAATTTTAGATTATAACACAAATCATTATTAAAAACTGTAAACTTTTTGTATAATACTTGTGGTGATTTTATGTTAACAAGAAAAGAATGTATACAATTATTAAAACAAGATGTAACACCTGCACTAGGTTGTACAGAACCCGTCTGTGTGGCGTTATGTTTGGCAAATGCAGCTAAAGTATTAGATGAGAAAATTGTTTCGATCGATGTCGATGTAAATATTGGAATTTTTAAAAATGGAATGTCTGCCGGCATTCCTAACTTTGATCATGTGGGATTAAAGTATGCCGCAACTCTTGGTGCATTCTTGAAGAATCCAGAAAAAGGGTTAAAACTTTTTGAAGATATTGATGATTCCATAAAAGAAAAAGTATACAAATTTAAGCAGGTACAAGTCCATGTGGATTCAACTCAAACAAATCTTTATGTGAAAGGAACTCTTCATACTCAAAATCAAACGAGTACTTGTATCATCCAGGATGAACATACAAATGTTGTATTTTTATCTAAGAACGATGAGATTTTAATCAATAATGAAAACACTTTAAATACACAATCCAGTTTAATTTCTAGTCTACAACAGATGAATATTTCTAACATTGTGGATTTAGTAGATGAACTTGATGTCGATGACATTGAATTTCTATATGATGGAGTCAAGATGAATTTAGAACTTTCAGACTATGCCAAAAATCATAATCTGCCTTTATCCAGTTCCTTTTCATCAAATCTTGTTTCTACACTTACTTCAGCCATAGAGGCCAGGCTTTCTGGATGTCCATTAAGTACGATGTCAGGTTCGGGTGCAGGTACAAAGGGTATTGCCCTGATCTTACCGATTCATATTGTTGCGAATGAGGAACATATCGCAAAAGAAAAAGAATTAAAGGCTTTGGCTTTAGGACACTTACTCAATCGCTATATCAATTCTTATATTGGTAAATTATCCCCTATGTGTACATGTGTCATGGCAAGTAGTACGGCTTGTAGTGCGGCTCTTGTTTATATGTTTGGTGGAAGTAAAGAGCAGATTGGATATGCGATTAAAAATATGACGGGTACAGTTACAGGTATGATTTGTGATGGTGGAAAAGTGGGATGTAGCTTAAAAGTTTCTACGGGAACTATATCCGCACTTCTTTGTGCAAAAACCGCATTAAACAATGCACCACTAAAGAATAGTGATGGTATTGTGGCAAGCACACCAGAAAAATGTATTCAAAATATGGCTTATCTATCTAAGCATGGTATGAAAGATGTAGATACTACAATCGTAGAAATTATGGAAAAATAATTTTTAAGTTTTATTTCAGTCACTTTCTATAAACTGATTTTAGAAAAGGAGTGACGAAATGTATATTTTCAAAAATGCACTGCGCAATGTCTTTCGCAGCAAAGGCCGATCCATATTGATTGGCATCATCTTATTTGTACTGATGTTTAGTGCCTGTATTGGTCTATCCATTCATCAGGCAAGTATCACAAGTCAAAATGCCAGTCTTGAACTGACAAACATCACAGCTCAAATCAGCCAGGATCGTTTTAGTATGATGAAAGATTTTGAACCAGGAAACAAAGAAGAAATGAAAGATAAGATGGATAGTGTTGAATCTTTATCTTTAGATGAACTTCAAAAGTATGCAGATTCTGACTATGTATCTAAATTCTATTATTCTGCAAATGTTTCTTTACAAGCTAGTGACAGCTTTAGTTTAATGGAAAATCAGCAACAGGGTCCAGGTCCAATGGGACAAGAAAATTCTTCATCCATTACAATTACTGGCTATGAAAATGATGAAGCAATGACGGATTTTGCGGATGGTACATCCACCATTACTGAGGGAAATATGTTTGATGAACAAACTGAAGAAAATCAATGTATCATTCCTGAAGATCTTGCGACATACAATGGTGTTTCTGTAGGTGATACCATCCCATTAAAGGTAGATGATTCTACAACCGTAAATTTTGATGTAACTGGTTTTTATTCTACAACTGCTTCAAATCCAATGAATACATCAAATACAATTTATACTAGCTACAATGTTGTAAGTAATCTTAGCTCAACCTATAACTTAGATTTAAATGTCAATGGTACCTATGTATTTAATACAGTTAAAGACTTCAATAAATTTAAAAAGGAGTGTACTAAAAAAGGTTTAAGTGATTCATATACGGTTACGTCAAGTGATTTGCAGGCCTATGAACAAAGTGTTGTTCCGCTACAAAATCTATCTAAATTTGCGACATACTTCTTGATCGTTGTCTTTGTGATTGGAGCTATCGTACTTGTTGTATTGAATATTTTCAGTATTCGCGAAAGAAAACAAGAAATTGGTATTCTTTGTGCACTTGGTATGAATAAGACTAAAATCGTTCTTCAATTCTTTAGTGAAACTCTATTTATTGCCCTGTTTGCGTTTATTATGGGTTCTGGCTTAGGTGCTGTAACGAGTGTACCTATCACAAATACTTTATTAGAGAGTCAGATTTCTTCTACAAATTCAATGCGTGAAACAAAAGAACAGAACTTTTCTAGACAGGAAACACCACCAAACAATGATTCATCTAAGCAACCACAAATGAATAAATCCAACAATCAACCTCTAGAAAAAGTAACCACGGTTTCTGAAGCAATGAATTTCAATGTACTTCTTGAAGTGGGAGCCATCTCATTTGTGCTTGTGATCATTAGTAATTGTGCTGCCCTACTATGTGTTATGCGATATGATCCATCAAGTATTTTATCCAATAGAGATTAGGGGTGATCGTATGAATTTATTTGAAATTAAAGATGTTTCTTTTCAGTATGACACAAAGCCTGTATTAAAAGATGTAAATATGGTGTTTGAACCAGGAAAACTCTATGCAATTATTGGTCCTAGTGGAACGGGTAAAACAACATTATTATCTTTAATGAGTGGGTTAACGAATCTAAAAGAGGGCGATATCTTGTTTGAAGGGCAAAGCATTAAAACAATGGATATGTACAAATTTCGTTCTCATCAAATGGCTATGATTTTTCAGAGTTATTACTTATTAAATAAGTTAACAGCACTTGAAAATGTTACTCTATCTATGGATATTGCGAATGTGCATCAAAACGATAAAGAAGTAAGAGCAATTGAATTATTAGAAAAAGTGGGTCTAGATCAAGAACAGATTCATCGTCGTATTTTAAAGCTTTCGGGTGGTCAGCAACAAAGAGTGGCCATCGCAAGAGCCTTGAGCTATGATCCAAAAATCATCTTAGCCGATGAGCCAACGGGAAACTTGGATCCAGATACACGTGATGAAATTATGGATATTTTTGATGATTTAAAACAACAAGGAAAATGCATTATCATTGTCACTCATTCAAAAGAAGTGGCCCAGAGAGCCGATAAAGTATATACATTATAAGAAAGAAAGACTATATAAAAATAGTTAGGGTCTAGATACGCTATAAGATTACATAGGGTAATG
>ENA-OPWH01001729-OPWH01001729.1-human-gut-metagenome-genome-assembly--contig:-NODE-1729-length-13134-cov-2.058414_pt1 | contig 13134 bp, 12 predicted proteins | sample MGYA00241506_ERZ502004 | MGnify/ENA primary metagenome ERZ502004 (study PRJEB25962, sample SAMEA2043049) | human gut metagenome | biome: human gut; feature: human-associated habitat; material: faeces... | reverse complement strand
TTGCAGTAAACGGAACATTGACTGTAAAAGGTCTTGATGAAGGTACATATTGGTTTGAAGAAACAAAAGCACCAGAAGGATATTCTATCAATGTAGATGGTGCTAGTGCAACTATTAAAGAAAGCAAAGATAAAAATGTAACTGTACCAACTTCATTGAAAGATACCAAACTCTCCGCTCTTCCATCCACAGGTGGTATCGGTACTACAATCTTCACAATCGCTGGATGCGTTATCATGATCGCAGCAGCTGGTCTGTTCTTCGCAAGCCGCAAGAAATCAGACAACAAATAATTGCAATAATTATTTATAATCAGATATTGAATCCGGGGCAGGTCGCCCCGGATTCCTAAAAAATAATACAACAGCAAGGAGAGTTCGGATGAAAAGCAAAACAAGCAAATTAATGATTGGAATCATATTTTTAGCCGGTTTGTCCTTACTGCTGTATCCTTTCGTAGCTAATCAGTGGAATAACTACAGACAGAAGCAATTGATCAGCAGTTATGAACAGACTGTATCGGAAAAGGATGCAGCACATGAGATTGATTATGATGCAGAACTGCAGAAAGCAGAAGCTTACAATGAAGCCTTACTTCCAAGTATTCTTCCTGACTCATTTGCAGTAGCCGCAACCAGTGACAAAGAAGATCAGTCCTACATGGATGCTCTGAATATTGCCGGTGACGAGATGATGGGAATCGTGGAGATTCCGAAGATTGACATCAAACTTCCGATCTACCACACTACCGACGAAAATGTTCTCAAACAGGCAGCCGGACATCTGGAAGGAAGCTCTCTTCCAATCGGCGGTAAAAGTACACACGCCGTTATCTCCGCACACCGTGGACTTCCGAGTGCGTCTCTTTTTACCGATCTGGATCAGCTGGAAGAAGGCGATCATTTTCTGATCCATGTATTAAACGAAACATTATGTTATGAAGTCGACAAGATTTCCGTAGTAAAACCGGAGGAAACTTCCTCTCTTGCAGTAGAAGAAGGAAAAGATCTTGTAACACTTCTTACCTGTACTCCATACGGAGTCAATACCGAGCGGCTTTTGGTCCGTGGTCACAGAGTACCTTATGTGGAACAGGAAGTTGCCGATGAGAAGACACCGCTCAGCGGAATCAGTCTTCATACAAATTATCTTTTATGGGTAATTATTGGTCTTGTAATTACCACAATCTTCATCCTTATGTTATACTTAAAGGAGAAGAAGCTTCAAAAGAAAAAAAATGAGACCTCTTAAAAAGAGAATAAGAACGAGAAAGGGAATATGCCTATGAAAAGAAAAATCTCAACCTTCCTTTTCGGTCTGTTATTCTTGATAGGATTTGGGATTCTGATCTACCCGACGGTATCCAACCAGTGGAACACCTACAGACAGAATCAGCTGATCAGCAGCTATGACAATACAATACAGGACATGGAACCGGAGGACTTCACCTCTGAGTGGGAAAAGGCAAAAGCTTTCAATGATACCATTCAACAGAACAACCTCTACGGAGATGTATTTGGTGAAGATGAAAATGACATCAAAGACACCGAATACTGGAAGATTCTGAACGTTGCAGATGACGGAGTAATGGGATATCTTTCCATTCCGAAGATCAACATCAAGCTTGCCATTTACCATGGCACCGGTGACAAGGATCTGCAGACCGGTGTCGGACATCTGAACGGCACAAAGCTTCCGATCGGAGGGGAGAGTACCCACAGTGTTCTCGCAGCTCACCGTGGACTTCCAAGCGCAAAGCTTTTTACCGATATCGATCAGCTCAAAGTTGGCGATAAATTTTACATCCATGTACTGGATGAAGTCCTTGCCTACAAGGTAGACCAGATTCTTCCGATGGTAGACAAAGACGATCATGAAACACTGGAGAAAGCACTCCAGATTGAAGAAGGAAAAGACCAGGTAACTTTATTTACCTGTACACCATACGGAGTCAACTCCCATCGTCTTCTCGTAAGAGGAACCAGAGTTCCATATAACGGCGAAGAGGATGCTACCGAATCAGTTACAGATTCTATGGTAAAAGCCATTCAGAATTATTATATGCTCTATTTAATTTTAGGACTTTCAATCACGATTCTTGTGATCATTCTCTTGCGATTCCTTTCCAAGAGAAAAGCTCACAAAGAATAACCAAGATTTTTAAGGAGGACATGAGGCGATGATGAATAAACGATTAAAACAGGGAAGCACTTTTCTCTTAGCTGTCGCTCTTACATTTCCACTGCTCACTCTTCCGGGTGCGAAAGCCGCAAACGCGATCAATACCGGACAAAAGTGTTCTATCGAATTCGACATTAGTGGGAACAGCAGTGAACTTCTAAGCGCAAGCATTCCGGTAAAACTGTATAAAGTTGCTTCGGTTGATGAATCCGGCAACTATACCGGAATCGGTGCATTTTCAAAACTGGATCTTTCATCCGTAAGTGCTGATAACCTGGATGCGGCAGCTGCTACCTGGGCAGAACGTGCAGCAGAAGCGAAGAAATTGCTGAAGGATGACACAGAGCCAACTACAACCACACTGACACAGGGAAGAGGTACTGCAACAGGACTGGATACAGGACTTTACCTTGTAGATACACCAAAAGTAATTACAACCAATTATACTTATACCTTTACACCTTACCTCGTATCACTTCCGACCAACAACTATTACAACAACGGTCAGACAAGTGATGACTGGATCTACGATCTGACCAAAGAACACAACAGTGCAGTTGGTCTGAAACCGGAACAGCACGTAAGATACGGTAATCTGGTGATCAACAAGGAACTGGTAGATCACAATGCTACCTTCGGTAACAATGCAACGTTCGTATTCCAGATCGATATCACAACACTGGATAAGAAGACCGAAACCAGAATCGAAGAGCTTACCTTTAGCGCAGCAGGTGATGATTCTGTAACGATCACGAAAATTCCTGCCGGATCTCATGTCAAGGTAACGGAGGTTTACAGCGGTGCAAGCTATGAACTCGCTTCTGCTAAAAGTCAGGAAACAGACATCATTGCTAATCCTGAAAAAGAAACCGAAGTAGAATTCAAACCGGCAGAGGTTTCATTTATCAACAAACATGATGGACGTACCAATGGCGGATACGGCGTAAAAAATAATTTTAAACTCGATGAAAATGGTCAGTATCAGTACACCGAACCGGCAGAAAAGAACTAGGAAGGGGGAGTCGGAATGAGAAAGTTACATAAGAAACCACTTATCATGGCAGCAGCAACACTTGCTCTTACCGGAACCCTGGCAGTTGGAAGTGCAATGGCATACTTCACAACTTATACAACAGCCGGTGGCGGTGTGACGATGAATATGGGATTTACCGAAACCATCCCTAACGAAACAGTCGATAAAGATGGCAAGCACGTCACCATTACAAATACCGGTGATTATGATTGCTTCGTAAGAGTAACAGCATTTGCCCCAATGGAACTTACCTATACTGCTCCAAATGGCGGATGGAAAGCCAAAGATGATGGTTACTGGTACTATGAAGGCGTTCTTCCGGCAGGCGAAACCACACCGGAACTCAATATCTCTTACAAATTCCCGGAAGGGAAGGATAAACCGGAAGAATTCAATATCGTGGTTATCCAGGAATGCACACCGGTTCTTTACGATGAAAATGGAAACCCATATGCAGACTGGAATCATGTAATCACAACTGAGACAACAGAAGACAGTAAAACCACAGAATAGGAGGGAACGAAGATGAAAAAGAAAAAGAAATCATTTCCAAAAAAATCGGCCCTGCTTCTGACAGCATCAGCGCTCCTGTTGATTGGCAGTACTGTCGGCAGTACACGTGCCGCACTCACCTACTACAGTGAGAATTATTCCGCACAGATCGAGATGCAGAATATCGGTGTATCTCTTTTAGAGAATGGCGATGTCGTCAGCAGCCAGGATTTTACATCTAAGAACCAGCAAGAAGTAAAAGACGGGGAACTCCTGACAGGCCTTCTCGGAGAAAAGGAGAAATTCGCACCCGGAAAGAAATACAAAGAAGAGCTCAGTGTTCAGAACAGCGGTAACATCGACACCTTCGTCCGTGTGATCCTTACCAAGAGCTGGCAGGACAAAGAGGGCAAGAAGAACACCACTCTTTCACCGGATCTGATCGAACTGAATTTCCTTACCGCTAACGGCTGGGTAGTTGCAGATCAGCAGACCACCGACGAAAGAACCGTTCTTTATTACACAAAGGCAGTAAAAGCCGGAGATACCACACCGGCATTATCTGACACACTCCGCATTGATCCGAAGATTGCAACAGAGGTAGAGAAAACAGTAAAGGACAAAACCATCACTTATACTTACAAGTACAATGGTTACACCTTCCACATTGACGCAGAGGTGGATGCAGTTCAGACACACAACGCAAAGGACGCGATCAAGAGTGCCTGGGGCGTGGACGTGAATGTATCAGACGACGAAACAACAATGAGCTTACAGTAGGGAGGTACAGAGTATGAAAAAGAAAATTTTGTGCCTCGCCATGACAGTGATAATGGCAGCAGGGGTACACACAACTGCATTTGCAAAGGATTATCAGGGAGCCGACGGATGGCAGGTTCATTTCACCGGCGACAAGATGGAAAGCAATTTTGAAAACAAGACTGTTTCCGATGAGCTGGCAACGATCCAGCCGGGTGACAGCATCGAACTCAAGGTTCAGCTTAAGAACTCCGACAGTACGGATACCGACTGGTACATGACCAATGAAGTGATCCAGACGCTGGAGGATGCACAGTCTTCCGCAGAAGGTGGTGCTTACGAATACAAGCTGACCTATGTTGGAAGTGACAATGCCGAAAAGGTACTCTACGACAGCTCAACTGTCGGAGGGGAAGGCGCTTCCAAAGCAGGAGAAGGTCTGAAGCAGATTGATAACTCAACCCAGGAATATTTCTACCTCGGAAGACTTGCTTCCAATAATACCGGAACGGTACACCTTACCGTCGGTGTTGAAGGTGAGACACAGGGCAACGGTTATCAGCTCACACTCGCAAAGCTCCGCATGAACTTTGCAGTAGAAAAGGTTTCAGCCGGCAAAACCATCACCAAGAATAAGATTGTTAAGACAACCAACACCGTTAAGACCGGTGATACCGCAAGAATTCTTCTCTTCTGTGTGCTTGCACTCATCAGTGGACTGATCCTTCTGGCATACGGAATCTACACATATAACAAGAACACAAAGAAACGCAGACGGAAAGGAGAGTAAGCAGATGAAAAGATGGAAAAAATTACTGGTTTCTCTTCTGACTGTATCAATGACGATCGGTGCATCCACGATGAGCGTTATGGCTGCTGACGGGTATACCTATAAGGTAACTTTATCTGCAGGTAATAAAGGAACGATAAACGGCCAGGCTAAGGAGGAGCGGGATTCTCTTGTCGCCGGTTCTACTGTTACTTTTAATCTGAAGGACATTCAGGTAACCGATGACAAATACTATGTCAAAGGAATCCGTCTCAGCGGACGTGACAATGAAGAAGCTCTTGCTTCTCCTGTATTAGACAATGTAACCGGCGATGCCGACTATGTAGTAGCCTATGGAATCAAAAAGGACATGGTTGCCTACACCGTAAACTATCAGGATGCTTCCGGTAAGGCGCTTGCAGAAAGCCAGACCTTCTACGGAAATGTCGGTGACAAACCAATCGTCGCTTATCAGTATATCGAGAATTATATTCCAGATGCTCTTGCACTTACCAAGACTTTGAGTAATAATGTATCTGAGAATGTATTTACGTTTACCTACAAACCGGGTGCTACAGACCGTGTTGTTACAACAACAACCACCATCACAACGACTGTTCCTGGTACAGCAACTCCTGGCACAGGTACCGGTAATGCCGGTACAACAGGTGGCACGACAGGCGGCACAACCGGTGGAACTGCCGGAACTACCGGTGGAACTACAACCGGAACTACCAGTGGCACTACAACCGGAACTACCGGTGGCACAACAGACGGAACCACAACCGGTACAACCGATGGTACAACGACAGATAACAATTCTCAGGATACGACAGCTAAAGATAAAGATACTGCAACATCTGAGGATGAACAGACACCAAAGTCTCTGGTAGATCTGGATGATGAAGACACTCCAAAAGGAAATATCGATGCGAAAGACAAGACGAGCAAGACTCCGATCGCAGCAGGGATCGGCATTATCGTTGTTGCGGTAGCAGCTCTCGTAGGACTGATCGTATTCTTGAAAAAACGTGCAAAATAAAAAAGCGCGGCACTAAAGGAGAAGTCTTTTTTGAAGAGAACGAAGAAAAAGAAAAGCCCGGTGGCTGCATTTTGCAGTGCACTGGGCACTGTTTTACTGACAGTACTGATTCTTGCCTGTATTCCGCTGACGCTTCCGAAAGCTTTTGGTTTTCAGATGTACACCGTGATCAGTGGGAGCATGGAACCGGCGATCCCGACGGGAAGCCTGGTCTATGTCCGGTATGAAGAACCAGACACGATCGTCAAAGATGATGTCATTGCTTTTTACAGCAACAATGCAGACGGCTCGATCATCACCCACCGTGTAGTATCCAACAGCCCGGCGATGGGACAGTTTATCACCAAAGGGGATGCCAATGAGGAAAAAGATATGAATCCGATCCCTTACAACAACTACATCGGAAAAGTAAAGCTTTCTGTTCCGGTTGTCGGCGGTATCGCACAGGCTGCAACCGGCACTGCCGGAAAGATTGCTGCCGCATCCATCATCGGTCTTGCTGTAATTCTTGAAATCGTTGCTGCCATGCTTGACAGACGCGATGACGAAGACGAATAAGAGAGAACGTTTTTCATTTTAGCTTGCTAAAGTGTGAAACATTTGCTAAAATAATATCAGATTGTATTGTCAGAAGAAGATGGGGGAATTTCACAATTCTCCCATTTGTCATATATTGAAAAGAATGGAGAGGTGAATGGATTGTTATCCAACCAGATTTTACAGAGAACAATCAATGAAATAGGGGATATCATCGAGTGTAACTGTTCCATCTGGAACACAGATGGAGTGATGCTTGCAGCTGTAGGTAAGGAGAAGCCTGCAGTAAAAAAAGCTGTCTGCTCATTTTTAAAAGAGCTGGAGGTTACCGGCGTATCGGAGGAGCACCTGGATGAATGCTATGGTCTGTTCCCGGTTTATGATGATGATGAACTGACTTATATTTTCGTGATCGAGCACAATAATGAGATTGATGTGCATACCAGCGGACGCTTAAGTGTCTGCCAGCTGGAGAGCCTTTTAAGATCCGGAAGCGAACGTCTTGACCGTAACCGTTTTATCCAGAACCTGCTCCTGGATAACCTGCTCCTCGTAGATATCTACAATCAGGCGAAAAAGCTTGGTATTACAGTTGAGCAGCGCAGAGTCGTCTATCTAATCGAACCGAAGAATCCGGATGACACGATCGTCCTGGATATGATCCGTGGGATTTATTCCTCGGGAACCGGTGATTTTGTTACTGCCGTAGATGAGGGACATATTATTCTGATCAAGTCCCTTGACAGTACGGATGATTATGATACGATCCGTTCGACTGCCGATATGCTGGTGAATGCGATCAACACCGAAGCTATGGTCAATGTCCGGCTTTCCTTCGGAACCATCATTCCCGAACTCAAAGAGGTCTCACAGTCTTACAAAGAAGCAGGCATGGCTCTGGATGTGGGACGTATCTTCTATCCGGAACGCAATATTTTATCCTACCGCGAACTCGGTATCGGACGGCTGATCCACCAGCTTCCCGTTTCCTTATGCGAGATGTTCCTGGAAGAAGTATTTGCCGGAAATACCGTTGATCAGTTTGACGAAGAAACCTTATCCACAGTTGATAAATTTTTTGAAAACAGCCTGAATATTTCGGAGACAGCGAGACAGCTTTTCGTCCACCGGAATACGCTCGTCTACCGGCTGGAGAAGATCCAGAAGCAGACCGGGCTGGATGTCAGAGTCTTTGAGGACGCCCTGACATTTAAGATCGCTCTGATGGTCGCAGACCACATGAAATTTATAGAAAACAGAAAATAGGAGGACATGATATGGTGAAATTATACGAAGGCGGTGCCTATCTTTTACACGGTACTGAGGTAATTGCAGATGCACCCGATGCACTTGCTGCCGTAAAAAGCAAGACAGGGATTGAGACAACAAAAGAAGCTGCTGCAAAAGAGACAATGGCTTATGGGATCTTAAGTGCGCATAATACTTCCGGTAATATGCAGCAGCTTCAGATCAAATTTGACAAGCTGACTTCGCACGACATTACCTTTGTCGGAATCATCCAGACTGCAAGAGCATCCGGACTGGAGAAATTCCCGATCCCTTATGTTCTGACCAACTGCCATAACTCTCTGTGTGCAGTCGGCGGTACGATCAATGAAGATGACCACATGTTTGGACTGACCTGTGCGAAGAAGTACGGCGGTGTCTATGTTCCGCCTCATCAGGCCGTTATCCACCAGTTTGCCCGTGAAATGCTCGCAGGCGGCGGCAAGATGATCCTTGGTTCTGACAGCCACACCCGTTATGGTGCACTCGGTACCATGGCAATGGGAGAGGGCGGACCGGAGCTTGTAAAACAGCTTCTGAACAAGACTTATGATATCAAGATGCCGGGCATTGTCGGAATCTATCTGGACGGCGAACCGGTGAAAGGTGTCGGACCGCAGGACGTTGCCCTTGCGATCATCGGCGCAACCTTCGGCAATGGCTATGTCAATAACAAGGTCATGGAATTTGTCGGACCTGGCGTTGGCAAATTAAGTGCAGACTTCCGTATCGGAATCGATGTTATGACGACAGAGACAACCTGCCTCTCTTCTATCTGGAGAACCGATAACAAGATCAAAGAGTTCTACGATATCCACGGAAGAAGTGATGACTTCAGGGAACTGGAGCCTGGCGCAGTCGCTTACTATGACGGTCTTGTATATGTCAATTTGAGCGAGATCAAGCCTATGATCGCCATGCCGTTCCATCCATCCAATGTCTACACCATCGAGGATGTCAATGCCAACCTTGCAGATGTTCTCCACGATGTAGAGCAGCGCGCGCTGGTAAGCCTGGACGGTGCTGTGGATTACTCTCTTCAGGACAAGATCGTAAATGGTAAGCTTTATGTCGATCAGGGTATCATCGCAGGCTGTGCCGGTGGCGGTTTTGAAAATATCTGTGCTGCCGCAGACATCATCCGTGGCAAATACATCGGATCAGATGAATTTACCTTCAGTGTTTACCCGGCAAGTACACCGATCTACATGGAGCTTGTGAAAAATGGTGCGGTTGCTGACCTGATGGAAGCCGGTACGATCGTGAAGACTGCCTTCTGCGGACCGTGCTTCGGTGCTGGGGATACTCCGGCAAACAATGCATTTTCCATCCGTCACTCTACCCGTAACTTCCCGAACCGTGAAGGAAGCAAGCTGCAGAGTGGACAGATCGCATCTGTTGCCCTTATGGATGCACGTTCCATTGCCGCAACTGCTGCGAACAAAGGTTTCCTTACTCCGGCAACAGATTTTGATATTGAATACAAGAACCCGACTTACCACTTTGATTCCAGAATTTACGCCAACCGTGTATTTGACAGCCACGGCGTTGCTGATCCTTCGGTTGAGATCAAATTCGGACCGAACATCAAAGACTGGCCGGCAATGAGCGCTCTTCCTGAGAATCTGATCCTGAAGGTCGTATCTGAGATCCACGATCCGGTTACAACGACAGACGAACTGATCCCGTCCGGCGAGACTTCTTCTTATCGTTCCAACCCGCTTGGACTTGCTGAATTTGCACTTTCCAGAAAGGATCCTGCCTATGTAGGACGCGCGAAAGAGGTCCAGAAAGCCCAGAAAGCGATTGAAGCAGGTACTTGTCCACTGGATGTACTGGATGAATTAAAACCGGTGATGGCAGCAATCCAGAAGTCTTATCCGGAAGTCGGCAAAGGAAATATCGGTGTCGGAAGTACCATTTTCGCGGTCAAACCTGGTGATGGTTCTGCCCGTGAGCAGGCTGCTTCCTGCCAGAAGGTTCTCGGCGGCTGGGCGAATATCGCGAATGAGTACGCAACCAAACGTTACCGCTCGAACCTGATCAACTGGGGCATGCTTCCGTTTATTACCGAAGAGGAACACACAAAGCTTTCTTTCAGGAACGGTGACTATCTCTTCGTGCCGGATATCCGCAAAGCAGTAGAAGATAAAGCTTCCACGATCAAGGCTTATGTCGTAGGCGATGATCTGAAGGAGATCGATCTGAAGCTCGGTGATCTGACGGATGCAGAACGTGAGATCATCCTCAAAGGATGTCTGATCAATTATTACAGAGGTTAATTTTTCTCAGACAATGATATGATTTAAAAGGGACGGAAATTTTTCTGTCCCTTTTTGCAACACTTCCGACTTTTTTATACTCTTATATACAAAGAACCTGTTATGAGAGGAGGGACCTTATGATCGATGCAATTGCATTTAAAGAATTATATAAGACGGTTTATCAGGATCTATATCGTTTTGCGCTCTGCATGATGCATCATCCGCAGGATGCAGAAGACGCCGTCAGTGAAGCCGTTCTTTCCGCCTATGAGAACATACATAAATTACGCAAAGAAGAAGCATTCCGTTCCTGGATCTTTCAGATTCTGGCAAATGTGTGCCGCCGGAAGTTAAAGAGCCGTGAACGGACCGAGACCGAGCTGAAAGAAGATCATGCTTCTGCCACATACTGTGACGGACTCCGCACAGATGTGGAACGTGCTTTTCTTATTCTCGATGAAGACGATCAGCTGATCATCGGCTTATCCGTCTATGGCGGTTACAACAGTAAAGAGATCGGAAAAATGCTAAGGCTGAACCCGAATACAGTCCGCTCCCGCAGAAAGCGTGCCCTCGAAAAGATGAGCTGGCTTCTGAAAGAGTAGGATAAAAGAGTAATAGGAGGTGTTTCATATGACAGATCACGAAAAAGAAATACTGGATAAAATAAAACAATCTACGGAAAAAACTCCTGTTCCGGAAAGCCTTGCACCGGATCAGATTATGAAAATGCTGGAAGAGCATAACAGCACTCAGGCTTCCGAACATATCCCGAAAAAGCATGGATTTCCCCGCGGCCACCGGATGCGCGGAGGACTTATCGCTGCCGCACTGGTACTGGTTGTCGGCATTGGCGCCCACATCCGCCAGCAGAATCTTTCTTCAGACTCAGCCACTTCTTCCACAAAAGGCAGTTCTTCAATCGGTACATCCTCCGGTAAGCTTGCCTCTTCCGATACTTTAGAAACGGCAACCGATTATGATGAAGTCTACACATACCTGCAATCTTATCAGGATGAGTTGGATTCTTCATCTGTTACCGGTTCAACCGACAACGGAATTGTCATGTATTCAACTGAAACAGCCGACAGTGGTGCACGCACCGATAGTTCCAGTTCCTCTTCGGATTCGGCAACAGCCTCTGCACGTGCTGTGGATACTTCATTTTCCGATACCAACGTCCGCACAGAGAGCGTCGGTGAAGCAGACATTGTAAAAACGGATGGAAGTTATCTTTATACACTGAAAGCAAACTCACAGGAAATTTCCATTGTAGATATCCGGTCTGATCAGATGAAGGTTGTTTCCGGTATTTCGCTGAATGAGAATTTTCAGGCATCCGAATTTTACCTGAGTGACCAGAAGCTTTTTGTCCTTGGCAACATGCAGAACACGCAGGTTGATTCTGACAGTAAAACCTTGTACCGCGGCAGCTGTACCCGTATCCAGACTTATGATCTGGCAGATATCAACAATCCGAAATCCATCGGAACCGTGGATCAGAGTGGTTACTACCGCACTTCACGTTTTAAAGACGGATATCTGTATGTATTCAGCGACTATTATATTTACGATACGATCACCAAAAAAGATTATCCTTCCTATGTTCCGCTTGTTGGTGACAATCTTCTGAAGCAGTCGGATATCTATCTCCCGACGAACCATGCAGCAGACCAGTACCTTGTTGTCAGCTCCGTTTCCGCTTCCAGTCCGGATAAGGCAGCAGACCAGAAAGCAGTCATGTCTGAGAATGGCGAAGTCTATGTGAGTGAGAACAACATTTATATTTACGAGTATGCGAACAGCAGTATCCTCGCAGATAATCTTGCGGCAAAGAATCAGACGATCCTCCGCAAGCTGTCTTACAATAAAGGAAAACTTTCCGGCTCTGCCCAGGGCAAAGTAAAAGGATATCTGAACGATTCCTTCAGCATTGATGAGTATGACAATACGTTGCGGCTGGTGACAACGGTTACGCATAATGTCGGAAGCTCTTCACAGTCCAATTCAGTCTATGTGCTGGATGCAGATTTGAAAACAATCGGTAAGATCGAGGATCTTGCCAAAAATGAACAGGTCTATTCCGCAAGATTTTTGGGCGATACCGGTTACTTTGTAACTTATGAACAGACAGATCCTTTATTCTCCGTAGACTTTTCCGATCCGGAGAATCCGAAGATCCTTGGCAAGCTGAAAATTCCCGGCTTTTCGGAATACCTGCATTTTTACAGTGATAACCTGCTTCTTGGCATCGGTATGGATACCGATGAAAATGGCATTACAAACGGGGTAAAGATTTCCATGTTTGATATCAGTGATCCTTCGGATGTGAAGGAAGTCAGCAAGTACACACTGGATCAGTACTATTACTCGGATGTCTTTTCTGACTACCGTGCAGCACTGGTTGATACGGAAAAGAATCTGATAGGCTTTCCGCTTTCCGGATCTGCCAACCAGTATGTGATCCTTTCTTACGATAAAGATCAGGGCTTCCAGGTACAGATGCAGGAGGAAGTCAACGGTAATTCTTATCTTGGAACCCGCGGTGTGTATGCAAATGAAAAGTTCTATGTGATCAATGGAAATGCAATTGAAGCATACCGGATGGGAGACTATGTGAAGATAGATGATCTGCTGCTATAGTGCAGCTTTGCAGAAGGAGCTGCCGCTCCGCATACTTTGTACACCATTCCACATCACCTTATACACCAAAATCGTATATAATCGAGTAGGCTGACTCCTACTCGATTCTTATACTTTGTACATCATC
>ENA-OPWH01001716-OPWH01001716.1-human-gut-metagenome-genome-assembly--contig:-NODE-1716-length-13212-cov-6.474500_pt1 | contig 13212 bp, 13 predicted proteins | sample MGYA00241506_ERZ502004 | MGnify/ENA primary metagenome ERZ502004 (study PRJEB25962, sample SAMEA2043049) | human gut metagenome | biome: human gut; feature: human-associated habitat; material: faeces... | reverse complement strand
TTTGTTGCCCAGGAACTTATAAAAATAATTATCAATCATGTTGCGGAATTAAGGATATAAAGAAAAACAGCCAACCAAACAACCTCCGGCGCCGAATCCGTCGCATCGGCACGAAACCGACCGTAGAAAAGGCGTCTGACGGAAGGAAAATCGACCGCACGGAGGAGCTTTCCGCCTGCCGGGAGACGGGGAGCGGGAAAAATTTTCTTACCTTTGGTCCCGAATCCTCAGAACCGAGCCAATGGAGCGAACGTACGGAATAAGATATTGGATGACAGTACTTGCCCTGTTGTCGGCATTGTGGGCATCGCCCGCTCTGCTGACGGCGGACAGGAGGGTGACGGGATCCGCCCAGACATACGGGCCGACTCCCTGCTTCGGTCGGGAATCGGCGGCGGATCTCCGGCAGACGGCCGACACGACCGCCCTCCGCGATACGCTGCGCGGCACCGGGACCGCCCGTCCGGGGCGTCTGGCCCGTACCGCCGGGCAGGAGCGGCATCCGGACTTCGCCGGCCCGAAACGCCGCAGGCTCCAGCACCGCCTCGGCGCCGAATTCCGCCCCGAATACATCTTCCCGACCAACCCCTTCCTCGACGGGGTGAACTCGCTGATGCGACCCATGGACCTCTCGCTCGCCGCCCACCTCAAATACTCGTTCCAGTTCCGTCCCGGCTCCTATGCCGACCGCATCTACGGCGGCGTATACCAGGGCATCGGCGCGGCCTACTACGACTTCGCCAACCCGCTCGAGCTGGGCAATCCCGTGGCAATCTACCTCTTCCAAGGGGCGCGCATCGCCCGCCTCTCACGCCGGCTCTCGCTCAACTACGAGTGGAACTTCGGCCTCTCGTTCGGCTGGAAGCCCTACGACCGGGAGAACAACGCACTCAACACGATGATGGGTTCGCGGCTCAACGCCCTGCTCAACGTCAGCTTCTATCTGCGCTGGATGCTCACGCACGAACTCGACCTGACCTTCGGGCCCACGCTCACCCACTTCTCCAACGGCAACACCACGATTCCCAACGCCGGGCTTAACTCCGCCGGACTGCAGGCCGGACTGACCTGCAACTTCGGACGCACGGCCGCCGAGGCCCGCGTCGCACGCCGCATCGACGGCCCCGACTTCCGCCCCCACATGACCTACGACCTGGTGCTCTTCGGGTCGTGGCGCCGCAAGGGCGTCGCGTTCGACGGCAACCAGTACGCATCGCCCGACGCCTACACGGTACTGGGCGTGAACTTCGCGGCCATGTACAACTTCGGCTACAAGTTCCGTGCGGGCCTCTCGCTCGACGGCGTCTACGACGGCAGCGCCAACGTCTACATCCCCGACCAGATCACCGCCGTGGGCGACTCGCCCGACCTGGAGTTCGTAAAACCGGGAATCGACCGCCAGCTGGCCCTCGGCCTATCGGCACGCGCCGAGTTCGTCATGCCCTACTTCACCATCGGGATCGGACTGGGCAGGAACATATTGCACAAGGGCGGCGACATGGACTACTTCTACCAGACACTCGCCCTGAAGGTGGGCGTCACCCGCAACTCGTTCGTGCACATCGGCTATTCGCTGAGCGACTTCCACATGCCCAACTTCCTGATGCTCGGTGCGGGCTGGAGGTTCAACAACCGGTCGCCGCACCACTACTGATTTTCCGGCCGTTTTCCGCCGCGGCGCGCTTTTCGATTTGGCAGTGCACGCCCTTTGCACTACCTTTGCAGCGGATGGACATGCCCCACGGCACAAAACCCTATACCCATGCAGATCAACAAGGCAGAATTCCGCTGCAGCTCCGAGCGCATCACGCAAGTCCCGAAAGACAGCCTGCGCGACATCGCCTTCATCGGCCGCAGCAACGTCGGCAAATCGTCGCTCATCAACATGCTCACCGGCCGCAACGGGCTGGCCAAGGTCTCGGGAACTCCGGGCAAAACCCGGCTGATCAACCACTTCCGCATCGACGACGCGTGGTATCTCGTGGATCTGCCCGGTTACGGCTACGCCCGCACGTCGAAGGCCGTGCGGGGCGAGTTCTCGAAGCTCATCACCGACTACGTGCTCCGCTGCGAGAAGCTCCACTTCCTCTTCGTTCTGGTCGATATCCGCCTCGAACCCCAGAAAATCGACCTGCGCTTCATCGAGATGCTCGGCACAAACGGCGTCCCGTTCGGCATCGTCTTCACCAAGGCCGACAAACTATCGAAAACTCAATGCGAAAAGAGCATCGAGCGCTACCGCCGGACGCTCGCCGAGACATGGGAGGAGCTGCCCCCGATGTTCGTCTCATCGTCGGAGCGCGGCACGGGGCGCGACGCAATACTCGATTTCATCGGCGAATGCCTCAAAGTTTGACCGAATGTTGAAAAATCGAACCCGAAAAGGCTCGGTTTTTCAACGCAATGTCCTATATTTGCACCATCAAAATCCTTCGTAACCTATGGCTATCCACAAAATCAAGATCTTCGCGGGTCGCGGTTCCGAGTACCTCGCCCAGAAGATCGCCGCAAGTTTCGGCACGACGCTCGGACAATCCGAGGTCCTGCGTTTCAGCGACGGCGAGTTCCAGCCCTGCTACAACGAGTCGATCCGTGGCTGTACGGTATTCATCATCCAATCGACGTTCCCGCCCTCGGACAACCTCATGGAGCTGCTGATGATGATCGACGCCGCACGCCGTGCTTCGGCCTACAAGGTCGTGGCCGTAATGCCCTACTTCGGCTGGGCGCGTCAGGACCGCAAGGACCGTCCCCGCGTACCGATCGGGGCCAAGCTGGTGGCCAACCTGCTCATGGCCGCAGGCGTGGACCGTGTGATGACCATGGACCTGCACGCCGACCAGATTCAGGGTTTCTTCGACATTCCCGTGGATGCACTCTATGCCAGCGGCATCTTCGTCCCCTATATCGAAAGCCTCCACATCGAGGATCTCTCGATCGCCGCACCCGACATGGGCGGCGCCAAGCGTGCCAACACCTATGCCAAGCACCTCGGCACGCCGATCATCATCTCGCACAAGGAGCGCGCGAAGGCCAACGTCGTGGGCAAGATGACGGCCATCGGCGAAGTCGAGGGACGCAACGTCCTGATCGTCGATGACATGATCGACACGGCCGGCACGATCTGCATGGCCGCCGACATGCTCATGGCCCGCGGCGCGAAGAGCGTGCGCGCGGCGATCACCCACCCCGTGCTCTCGGGCCCGGCCTACGAGCGCATCAACGACAGCGCCCTCGAAGAGGTGATCGTGACCGACACGATTCCGCTCAACCCCAACAAGGACCTGCACAAGTTCACGGTGCTCTCCGTCGCCGACATCTTTGCCGACGTCATCGAGCGTGTGCACAACTACAAGGAGATCTCGTCGATCTTCTTCAAGTAGGAAACCCGGACAGGGCAGAAAAGAGGCGGCCGCACCCGGATCGGGTGCGGCCGCCTTTCACTTGAAAGGCCGGCAGCCATCAGTCGGCCTTGCGGTAAGAGGAGCGTTCGAAATATTCGTAGCCCGGTTCGCTGTAACGCATCTCGATAACCAGTTCCGTGGAGGAGAGGGTACGGATCGTCGCACCGATGGTCTCACCGTCGGAGGTCACATAGATTCTGTTGCCCTGAATGCGCCACGTACCGCTGTCTCCCGTTGTGCCCGAAGACCCCTCCACATATGTTCCGTCGGTGTTGAAAATCACATAGTCACCGGCCATCTCGGACGGGCCGTAGTTCCACTCGTAGGGCTCTTCACCCTCCTCCTTTTCATAGCCGGAGAAGGAGGTGGCCTCCCAGCGGCCGTAAATCAGCGATACGTCGCCGATCTTGTCGTCGTTGCACGAAGGAAGGCACCATACGCAAGCCACGGCAACGCACGCACAGAGCACGCTCCGCCGGAGCGCACGCATCCAATTGTTCAAATGTTTCATAACGTTATGCTTGATGTTGGGTTAAATGGATCTGCAAAACGGGATAAGGCCCGTCCGTCACAAGGCGGGCCATGCAGCAGAGAGACATGCACGCGGCCGGGCATGCAGCGGCTCACTTGAGCGGCGAATCGGGCTCGCGGGCCATCACCAGGTAGAACATCCGATCAAGGAAGGCCGGGGCGAATTTCTTGACGAAGTGCGTGGCACGTCCCTCGATCTCCATCAGGCAGAGGCGCTTGCGGCGCAGGATGCCCTTCGCCACGATCCGCGCCACCTGCTCGGCGGTCATCATCTTCGACTCGTCGCGCGGCGTCTCGCCTTGCTGCGATCCGTCGGCCGTGAGGGCCGAGAAGCGGACGTTCGAAGCCGTGAATCCCGGGCAGGCGATCATCACGTGCAGCCCCTTCTTGAGGTTCTCGATGCGCAGCGTCTCGAGAAAGCCCGTCATGGCGTACTTCGAGGCCGAGTAGCCCGTGCGCCCGGGAAGCCCGTGCAGGCCGGCTACGGACGAGATGCCGACGATCGAGCCCTTCGACTGCTGCAGGTAGGGCAAGGCATACTTGCAGCAGTTCACCGTGCCCCAGAAATTGACGTCCATCAGGCGGTGCAGCACCTCGAGGTCCACATCGTCGAACAATGCGCGCATCGAGATGCCGGCATTGCAGATCAGCACGTCGATGCGGCCGAACTCGCGCACGGCCGTCTCGATGAGCTCGCGGCACTCCTCGGGTTTGGTGACATCCACGCCACAGTAGGCGGCCTGCCCGCCGTGTGTGCGGATGCCGCCCGCAACCAGCTGCAGTTTCTGCACGCTCCGCGCCCCGAGCACCACCCGGGCGCCCTGTGCGGCATATTCGCGGGCCATGGCCTCGCCGATGCCCGACGAGGCGCCCGTAATGACGATTACCTTATCTTTCAGTGTTTTCATATCCATCGTTTATTTCAAGTTCCAACGTATCGCAGGCCATGTGCACGTGCGGCGGGAGCGTCGGCTCGGTCACGGCCTGCAGCCCGATGTCGTGCGACATGTGGGTGAGGTAGGCCTCGCGGGGCGCCACACGGCGAATCAGCTCCAGCGCCTCGGCCACATTGAAGTGCGAGTAGTGCGGAGCGAAGCGCAGGGCATTGACCACAAGCACCTCGACGCCGGCGAGCTTCTCCACCTCACTCTCCTCGATGGTCTTGAAGTCGGTCAGGTAGGCCAGCGGACCGATGCGGTAGCCCGTCACGGTGAAGCGTTCGGAGTGGTGTCCCGAGGCCCGCCACAGGGACGATCTCCACCCCCTTCACGGAGAAGGGGCATGCGGGATCGATCTCGTGCAGTTCGATCTCGGGGACACCCCGGTACTTGTCCTGCGCAAAGGCGTAGTCGAAATCCTTGCGCACGCAGGCCGCCGTGCGCGGCGTGGCGTAGATGCCCACCTTGTGGATGGCCTCGGGATAATCGACGAAGTTGAAGGCCCTTACGTCGTCCAGGCCGCCGATGTGGTCCTTGTGCTCGTGCGTGAGAAGGATGGCGTCGATGTGCCGCACCCCGATGCGGAGCATCTGGTAGCGGAAGTCGGGACCTGCGTCGATCACCAGCCGCACGCCCCGCGTCTCGACCATCGCCGAGGTGCGCAGCCGCCGGTCGCGCCGGTCGTCGGACATGCAGACGGCGCAGCGGCACCCGATGACGGGCACGCCCTGCGAGGTTCCGGTTCCCAGAAAGGTGAGTTTCATGCGGCAAATATACGAAAAAAGTCGTGCCGGCGGCACGCTTCAGCGACGGATGCGCCCCGGTTCGTAGCGAGTCAGGTATTCATCCACGCACTGCAACCCCTTCGGGGTCGCGATGCCGCGGAAAAAGGTGCTGATGATCTGCACGAAGGCCTCGCGTTCGGAGATTCCCGAGGGAAGGACCAGCTCGCGGCGCATGACCAGCGCCGAGATGGTGCAGTAGAGCGCTCCGATGGCCAGGTCGGGATTGAACCGTTCGAAGAACAGCCCCTCGCCGATGCCCTGCTGCAGCATCTTCCGCAGGTCGGCCGCATTGCGCTCTATCCCCTCGTGCCTCAGCCGTTCGTGGAGCGCCGGGTAGAAACGCCGGAGGCTCTCCATCAGCCGTCCGGTCTGCTCCGAGCGGTCCATCATGTCGCCCAGAACCATGAACAGCTCCTCGAGCACATTGCCCGCGCCGGCGCTCTGCTGCCTCCAGTGCTCGCGATTCTGCTCGAAATAGCGCAGCATCACCCGGTAGAGCAGGTTCTCCTTGTCCTCGAACATGTCGTAGAGCACGCGCTTCGAGACACCCGCCAGCCGGGCGAGGTCTTCCATGCGCACGGACTTGATGCCTTGCGTGACGAACAGACGCAATGCCTGTTCGACGATACGTTCCTGAGGGGTCATGATGGGATGATGGGCTTTACTTCACAAATATAACAAAGAAAATTCACTCGGCAAAGCCCGTGCCCGATTTTCGGCCGGGAGGGGGCGGAACGAAAAGACCCGGACGCCTGCCGGCTGTCCGGGTCCCGTAGGATCGATCCGCTGCGGCGTCAGGCCGTGGCGTTCTCGAGTTTCTTCATGATCGAGAAGATGAAGAGCGCCGAGAGCAGGCAGAGCACGATCAGCACGCTCCATACCATCCAGAGCGCCATGCCGCTGCCCCAGAGGTAACCGATGAGCGACGTGGCGTAGTTGCCGACGGCCGTGGCGGCGAACCAGCAGCCCATCATCATGCCCTTGTACTTCGGGGGAGCCACCTTCGACACGAACGAGATACCCATCGGCGAGAGCAGCAGCTCGGCGAACGTCAGCACGAGGTAGGTCGAGATCAGCCAGTTCTGCGAGACGAACGTGTCGCTGGCACCGGCAGCCTTCACCTCGGCGGGCGACATCAGCCCGAACGAGCCGATCGTGAGGATCAGGAAGCCCAGGGCGGCGATGATCATGCCCATACCGATCTTGCGCGGAGCCGAGGGCTCCTTGCCCTTGCGGGCCAGCGAGGCGAAGAGGGCCACCGACAGCGGCGTGAGGGCCACGACATAGAAGGGGTTGAACTGCTGGAAGACCTGCGGCAGGATGTGTACCGGATCGGGCGTGACGGTATAGCGGTAGTAGAGTGCCACGACGGCCGCGATGACGGCGATGCCGCCGATGAGCTTGCCGCGGCCCTTCTCGGCCTGGAACATGCCAACCAGACCGTAAACGCCGACCAGAACCAGCAGGAGGTTGAAGATGTCGAAGAACATGCGCGTGAAGCCCGTGGCCTCGGGGGTCGTGTAGTCGCGGGCAAAGAAGGTCATCGTCGAGCCGTTCTGGTGGAAGGCCATCCAGAAGAAGATCACCACGGCGAAGACGAGCATGAGGGCCGTGATGCGCGACTTGGTCTGCGCGGGCGTCAGCTCGACCTGTGCGGCGGCTCCCGAAGCGGCCTGCTGCTTGGCCGTGACGTCGGCATGCTTGAAGGTCTTGCGGAAGGCGACGTAGATGATGTAGGAGATGATGAGCGAGATGCACGCTACGGCAAAGCCCATGTTGTAGGCCGAGGAGAGCTTCTCGATGTAGTGCGAAGCGAACGTCCCCAGGTCGGCGGCATTGCCCCCGACGGCCGTAGCCAGGCGCTGCAGCTCGGCGAGCGGCTCGGCCGGCATGTTGGCGCCTGCCTCAAGGTACTGGTGGGCCAGCGCCGGAATCTGGCCGTTGTAGGTCAGGCCGTCCTGAGCCAGGAAGTGGTTGGTGATCCAGGTAGCCATCGAGGGGGCGAACATCGCACCGATGTTGATGGCCATGTAGAAGATCGAGAAGGCGCTGTCGCGCTTGGCTGAATAGGCCGGATCGTCGTAGAGGTTGCCGACCATCACCTGGAGGTTACCCTTGAACAGACCCGTTCCGCATGCGATGAGCGCCAGTGCGGCGAACATCAGCGCCTGGGCCCCGAAGCCCGTCCCGGTGGGGATCGACAGCAGGGCGTATCCGCCGAACATCACGAAGATGCCGAGCGTCACCATCTTCCCGAATCCGAACTTGTCGGCCAGGATACCGCCGAAGAACGGCATGAAATAGACCGCGGCGAGGAAAATGCCGTAAATCTGGGTCGTTACCGCCTCCGTATAGCCGAACTTGGCCTGCAGGAAGAGCGTGAAGATCGCAAGCATGGTATAGTAGCCGAAACGCTCGCCCGTGTTGGCCAGCGAAAGGGCGTACAAACCTTTGGGTTGTCCTTTGAACATACAGCTTTAAGGGTTTAAAATTAAGTTTGCTGACAAAGATAACAATATTTTTCATATATTTGTCTAAAACCGACCTCAGTTATGGAAAAAACAACCGAAATACTCCCGATCGTCGAACGGGACGAATGGCTGCGTCCGGTGGCCGACGCCATCGCCTGCCGTCACCGGCGCTACCTCGACAAACTCGAGGCCATCGAGCACAGCGCCGGATCGCTCGTCGATTACGCCAACGGTTACCGCTACTTCGGCTGGCAGTGGGACGAGACGCTCGACGGCTGGTGGTTCCGCGAATGGCTCCCCGGGGCGCACGACGTCTACATCTTCGGCGACTTCAACAACTGGCAGCGCACCGAGATCCGCATGCACCGCGATTTGGCGGGCGTCTGGAGCGCCTTCTTCCCCGCGGCGATGTACCGCGACCGCCTCACCCACGGCTCGCTCTACAAGATCCACGTCCACGGCGACAACAGCTGGATGGACCGCATCCCGGCCTATGCCACACGCGTGGTACAGGACGACGAAACGAAGAACTACACGGCCCAGTTCTGGGCCCCGGCCGAGCCGTTCGACTGGCGCGGCGACGCATTCGACGCCTCGCAGGGGGGCAGCCTGCTGATCTACGAGGCCCACGTGGGCATGGCCCAGGAGCGTGAGGGGGTGGGCACCTACCGCGAATTCACCGAAAAGATCCTGCCCATAATCAAGCGGGACGGTTACAACGCCGTGCAGTTGATGGCCATCGCCGAGCACCCCTACTACGGCTCGTTCGGCTACCACGTCTCGAGCTTCTTCGCCCCCTCGTCGCGCTTCGGAACCCCCGAGGAGCTCAAGGAGCTCATCCGCCGGGCCCACGAACTGGGGCTGGCGGTCATCATGGACCTCGTGCACGCCCACTACGTGAAGAACCTCAACGAGGGGATCAACGAACTTGACGGCACGGACCACCTCTACTCGCGCCCGGGCGAGGCCGGCAACCAGCCCTACTGGGACTCGAAGCTCTTCGACTACGGCAAGGGCGAGGTGCAGCACTTCCTGCTCTCGAACGTCAAGTACTGGCTCGACGAGTTCCACTTCGACGGGTTCCGCTTCGACGGCGTCACCTCGATGCTCTACCACCACCACGGCTACGTCACCTTCGACTGCCGCGAACGCTACTTCGACGCCGGCGTAAACGAGGATGCCATCGACTACCTGACGCTGGCCAACCGCCTCGTGCACGACTTCCGCCCCTCGGCCGTGACGATCGCCGAGGACGTGAGCGGCATGCCCGGCATGTGCTTCCCGGCGGCCGACGGGGGCATCGGCTTCGACTACCGCCTCGGCATGGCGATCCCCGACTACTGGATCAAGTTGCTCAAGGAGGTGCCCGACGAGAAGTGGAACATCTGGGAGATGTGGTCGGTGATGACCAACCGCCTGCCCGAAGTGAAGACCGTGGCCTACGCCGAGTCGCACGACCAGGCGCTCGTGGGCGACAAGACCATCGCCTTCCGCCTGATGGACAAGGAGATGTACTTCCACATGGACCGCGCCTCCCAAAACCTCATCATCGACCGCGGCATGGCCCTGCACAAGATGATCCGCCTGATGACGATCTCGACCGGCGGGCAGGCCTACCTCAACTTCATGGGCAACGAGTTCGGACATCCGGAGTGGATCGACTTCCCGCGCGAGGGCAACGGCTGGAGCTACGCCCACGCCCGACGGCAGTGGTCGCTCGCCCGCAACGGACTGCTGCGTTACTCGTGGCTCGGCGACTTCGACCGGGCGATGATCCGCCTGATCCGCAAATACAGGGTCCTCGAGGACGGCTACGCCTGGAACCTGCTGATGGACGAGCAGAACAAGACGATGGTCTTCTCGCACGGGCGTCTGCTCTTCGTCTTCAACTGGCACCCCACGGCCTCGATCCCCGACTACGAGCTCCCGGTCCAGGGTCCGGGCAAATACGTGCCGATCCTCTCGACCGACGAGGCCCGTTTCGGCGGCCAGGAGCGCCAGACGATGGACTCCGCGCACTTCTCGTTCGATGTCGAGGACAGCGAAGGGAACAAATATCCGCGCATCCGGATCTACAACACCTCGCGGACGGCGACCGTCTACCTGCGCAAGCGCTGACCGCCGCACCGGATGGCGGCACAGGCCGCGCAACCATACGGAAAACTCCGGCAACGGTCAGACCGTTGCCGGAGTTTTCGTTTCGTTATTGCAGCCGCAGCCGGCCGCATCGCAACCGCGAAGATCGCCGCAACCGGAGGACCGTCACTTCGCGCCGCAGCCCTTCACCGACTCGATGCGGGCAACCGCCCCGGCCACACGGCCGTAAAGCTCCTCCAGATCGAGGCCGGGGATGCGCCGGTCCTCGACGACGATGCGGCCATCGACCATCACCGTCTCGACGTCGGCGGCCTTGCCGCAATAGACCAGGTTCGACACCACGTCGTGCAGCGGCTGCAAATGGGGTTTGCGCAGGTCCACGACGATCAGGTCGGCCAGCGCCCCTTTACGGAGTACGCCCAGCTCCCCCTCGGCGCAACCCATCGCGCGGGCGCCGTTGGCTGTCGCCAGCCGCAGAGTCTCCCACGCCGGCAGCGCACACGGATCGCCCGTCGCCGACTTCTGGAGGAAAGCCGCCGTGCGCAGCTCCTCCCACATGTCCAGGTCGTTGTTCGAGCAGGGTCCGTCGGTGGCCACGGTCACCGTCACCCCGGCGCGCAGCATCTGTGCCACGGGAGCCACACCGCTCGATATCTTCATGTTGCTCTGCGGATTGTGCGATACGGTCACGCCGCTTCGGGCGAGCGTCGCCACATCGCCGTCGGTCACATGGACACAATGGGCCAGAATCGTCTTCGGGCCGAGCATCCCCAGCGAGTCGAGGTGCTCGACAGGAGTCCGCCCGAAGCGCTCGCGGACGATGCGCACCTCGTCGCGGGTCTCGGCCGCATGGGTCATCAGCATCAGCCCGTACCGCTCGGCCAGTTCGCGGCCGCGCACAAGGTTTTCGGGCGAGACCGTATAGGGTGCATGGGGCGCCACGGCGATGCGCACGCGCGACGAAGCTGCGGCCCGGCGCACGGCCTCGCCGACCTGCCCGGCCACCTCGTCGAAGTTGCTGTCGAAGTAGTTGCAGCCGAGCAAGGCCCGGATGCCGAGGCGTTCGGCCACCTCGACGCAGCGGTCCTGGAAATAGTACATGTCCACGAACGAGGTCACGCCGCCGAGCAGCATCTCGACGATGCCGAGCTCCATGCCCAGCGCCACCTCATCGGGGGTCTGGCACGCCTCGAAGGGCCAAATGTGGTCGTTGAGCCACCGCATGAGCGGAATGTCGTCGGCATAGCTGCGTTGGAGCGTCATGGCCGCATGGCAGTGCGTATTGACCAGTCCCGGCATGACCAGCCGGCCCCGGCAGTCGATCTCGCGCAGGCCGGGGTGTGCGGCGCGGAACTGCGCCACGGCCCCCTCGTCCGAGGTCACCAGCGCGATCCGGTTGCCCGCGACGCCCACCGATCCGGTGAACGTCCGTGCGCCCTCCCCGCACATGGGGAGCAGCGTCGCATTCGAAAAGAGTGTCGCCATAGGTCATTTCTTGATTTTCGTCCGTCCGCCCCGCGTCTTCACCTTCACTGCATTCTCGTCGATCGAGTTACCCTGCACGGTGACGACGTCGCGGCCATCGACCGAGTTCGAGTAGATCTGGATCACCTTGTTGAAGGCGCCGGGTTCGCTCTTGTGCGGCTGGTAGGTGATGCGCACGACGCCCGAATCGCCGGGCGCCACGGGACGCTTCGAGAAGTCGGCCTTCAGGCACGAGCACGAGATGATGACGCGCAGCAGCACCAGGGGCTCGGTCCCGTCGTTCGTGAAGCGGAACTCGTGCACCAGGTCGCCGCCCTTGCGGGGCACATCGCCGAAGTCGTAGGTCGCGTCCTCGAACGCGAGGTGCGCCCCGTCCGTCTGCCCGTCTCCGGCAGCGGAGGCCGTCGTCAGCGACAGCGCGGCAATAAGCGTAAACAGGAGTGTTTTCATCGTAATTCGAGTTAGCATCATTCCATGCGGAATATGTAGGTGATCGTTCCGCCCTGCACGGCGGCCCGGCTCTCCGTGAAACGGGCCTTGCGCGCGGCGGCGATGGCCGCCTCAACCAGACGGGGGTCGCTCTCCGTGGAGCCCTTCGGCTCGAACGAGGCGCCCGTCACGCGGCCCGAGGCATCGACCGTCACGCGGATGACGACCTTGCCGCTGCGGTTGCCCGGGTAGTCGGGTTTGGGCAGCGCACCGACCAGGCCGCGCCCCTTGAGCCCCTGGTCCAACTGGTCGAGTCCGTCGGGATTGAGCCCGGGGCCCTTGCCGGAGGCCTTGTCCTCGCCCTCCGGAGCCCGCGGATTGCCCGCATTGTCGGGCTCATCGACGCCGCCCTTGTTCATCTTGAAGAGCGCCCGCGGATTGGGCGTCTGGGTCACCTCGTCCTTGCCGGCCGCCTGTGCCGTCTGCTCGACCGGAGCGGTCTCGTCGTGCACGCGCGGCTCCGCAGCCGGCTTGACCCGCGGCCGCGGAGGCTCGGGGGCCGGCGGCTCGGTGAAGTCCACGAGGATCGTGTCGCCCGGCTTCTCGAGCGCGGGCGAAAAGTCGAACGACACCACGGCGAACGACACCGCAAGCACGAGGGCATAGGCCCCCGCCGCGATCGCCGCCCACCTGCGGGGCTGCCGGTCATTCGGATCATAGTAATACATAGGCGTCAAAGTTCTGCCCGCCCCCGGGGCCGGATCACCTCGGGGTCGTGGCTAAGATTAACTTGTAGTTGTTGTCCTTGGCGATGTTCATCACCTTGACCACCTCATCGACGGCCACCGTCTTGTCGCAATGGAGCGACACGGTGGGCTCCTGCTGTCCGTCGAGGCGCTCCTTGAGCGCACGCTCCACGCCGTCGATCGAGCCCACCTCTTTCATCTCCACATAGTAGCGGTACTTGCCGTTGTGGCTGTCCTGCACCGAGACGGTCGTCATCGCCTTGTCCTTGAGTTGGTTCGAGCTCTTCGGGAGCATCAGCTTCAGGGCATTGGGGTTGATGAGCGTC
>ENA-OPWH01001707-OPWH01001707.1-human-gut-metagenome-genome-assembly--contig:-NODE-1707-length-13256-cov-2.058102_pt1 | contig 13256 bp, 11 predicted proteins | sample MGYA00241506_ERZ502004 | MGnify/ENA primary metagenome ERZ502004 (study PRJEB25962, sample SAMEA2043049) | human gut metagenome | biome: human gut; feature: human-associated habitat; material: faeces... | reverse complement strand
AAGTCCGACCTTCGAAGCCACGAAACTGATACGTGCAGAAAGGTCCGTCATCTGCAAGCTGCCGTCGGGCATCTGTGTACGGCACAAACGCTCCAGCAACTCGCGCAATTGCCGATAGGCCACGTCCAAGGAGATTTCCTCAACGTAGCAGGCTTCCAGCAATATACTAAAATATTCCTTTACTTCACAATCCATCATTCCTCTGTCTCCACTTCTTCCGCTTCATCATCAGTCTTTTTATCCTTTATCATTAGGATACTCAACTCATAGAGCAGATAAAGCGGCACCGCCACTACTGTCAAGGTAAACGGGTCACCGGTCGGAGTAATGATGGCCGAGGCAATAACAATGATGACAACAGCATGACGGCGGTATTTCCGCAAAAAGGTCTTGTGCACCAGTCCCAGCAGGGAAAGCAGCCATGTCACCAGCGGCAGTTCGAATGCCAGTCCCATGCAAAGCACCAACATCATGAAATTGTCGATGTACGAGTTCAGGGAAATTTGATTCTCGATGGCTGCGCTCAATTGATAAGTGGAAAGGAAACGCAATGTCAGCGGATAGACCATAAAATACCCCAGCAACACACCGATAAAGAACATCACCGTACCTATACCCAGCGCTTTCCTCACCCCTTTACGCTCGTTTGGATAGAGTGCAGGGCTTACAAAGCGCCAGATTTCATAGAAAATATAAGGAGCAGCCGTTACCACCGACATCCAGAAAGCGGTAGACATGTGGACAAAGAACGGTGCGGCAAGATTAATATTGACGAGCTTCACATGAAACTCCTGGGTAAAGAATTCATCCTGCAAGTCCAGTCTCTGCCCTATCCAGCGCAGCAAGTCATAGAAAATGAAGTCGTTATGGCAAGGAGCCAATATCACATTGTCAAACAGATAAGGCATGGCAATAAAATAACCGATAGCCAATACAAACCACACACCGAGTACACGAAACAACACCCGGCGCAACTCGTCCAAGTGGTCCCAAAAGGTTAGTTCTTTTTCTGACATAAAGGGATTTACTATTTGACAATTTACTATTTACTATTTGGGCTGCGCTGTGGGGATTTACTATTTGACAATTTACTATTTGGGCTGCGCTGTGGAAAAGGCAACAAGCCTACCCATACTCCTGAACTTCTCAGAGTATCAAATAGTAAATAGTAAATTGTCAAATAGTAAATACCCTTGTTCCTTTATTTCTTTTCAGCCGGTTTATCCAAATCTTCCTGAGCCTTGTTTATCTCTTCTTTGGCTTCATTCACGCCATCCTTGAAGCTCTTCACTCCTTTGCCCAAACCACGCATCAATTCGGGAATTTTCTTACCACCAAACAACAGTAAGATGACCAATGCAATAATTATCCATTCGGAACCGCTGGGCAGAAAGCCTAATAAAAGTAAGTTTGTCATAGTTATATCTGATTAATTATAGTGCAAAGATAGGAAAATTAAGGATTAGGGATTAAGGATTAAGGATTAATTTTATCGCAATCCCTAATCCCTAATCCCTGCCCCCTATCTTCAGTCTTGATAATAAATACGTTTTACCCGCGTAGAAACGCTTGTCAACACCTCATAAGGAATAGTTTCGAGTACATCGGAAAGAACGGTTATAGGCAGATGGTCACCAAAAATTTCCACACTGTCACCCTCCTTGCAATCGATGTCCGTCACGTCAATCATACAGACATCCATGCAGATATTCCCTACATAGGCTGCCCGTTGGCCGTTTACAAGACAATAAGCATGTCCATTTCCAAGATGGCGGTTCAGGCCGTCGGCGTAACCGATGGGAAGAGCCGCTATACGCGACGGACGGGTGAGATGCCCTTTCCGGCTATACCCCACCGTATCCTCTTCGGGAACATCACGTATCTGGAGGATGGTAGTCTTCAACGTGCTCACATTATTCATAATGGAATTGTCTATGGGATTGACACCATAGAGGCCGATACCCAGGCGCACCATATCGAATTGCGCCCCGGGGAAACGCTCGATACCTGCGGAATTGCAGATATGGCGAAGTATCTTATGCGGAAAATCCTCCTGCAATTCCATGGACGCTTTCTCGAACATTTCTATCTGCCGGCGTGTAAAACTGTCGAATTGTTGCGAATCGCTCCCTACCAAATGCGAGAAGACGGAACGGGCAATCACGGCATTCTGTCCCTTCAGCCGCTCTATCAGCCGGGGCATGTCCTCCGGAGCAAACCCCAGGCGGTGCATACCGGTATCCAGCTTTATGTGGATGGGGAAGTTTGTGATACCTTCCTTTTCCGCTTCTTTAATCAAAGCGTCCAGCAGATGGAAGCTATATACTTCGGGTTCCAGCTTGTAATCGAACATGGTCTTGAAAGCAGTCATCTCAGGATTCATGATAATGATGTTCGCAGTGATGCCCGCTTTACGGAGTTCGGAGCCTTCGTCGGCAACCGCCACGGCAAGATAATCGACATGATGTTCCTGCAAGGTCTTGGCTATCTCGTAAGAACCTGCACCGTAAGCGGAGGCTTTCACCATGCAGACCATCTTTGTTTCCGGCTTCAGCTTGCCACGATAATAGTTCAGATTGGCAATCATCGCTCCAAGATTAACCTCCAGAATGGTTTCGTGCACCTTCTTCTCCAATACTTCCGTCAAGGAGTCAAAACCGAACTTACGTGCACCCTTAATCAGAATTATTTCGTTTTCAAGGCGAAGTTCCCCACGCTGAATGGCACGTATCAAGGCCGCTGTATCCGGATAAAAGGTCTTCTCTATATTAAAGCGTGCAGCGCAGGAAGATATTTCATTTCCTACACCTATGATGCGTTCAATGCCACGGCTGTTTACCAGCTGTGCCACTTGTCGGTAAAGTGTCGGCGTGTTCTGACCGGTCTCCAATATATCCGAAAGAACCAAAGTCCGCCTCAATCCCTTACTTTGCGAACGACGGTAAAGAAAATCGAGTGCAATATCCAATGAACCAAAGTCAGAATTATAACTGTCGTTAATCAACAGACAGTTGTTTTTTCCCTCCTTGACTTCCAGCCGCATGGCGATGGGTTCCAGCCTTGCCATACGTTCTGTAATCTGTTCGGCAGGAAGCATCAGATAGAGGCATGCGGCCAGGCAGTTCAGCGAATTCTCGATGGAAGCATCATCTATGAACGGTAGAGTAAACGTATTGTCCATATCCAGATAGCGATAGGAAATGACAGTACAGTCATCCCGTTTCTCCACCTTACTTATATATAGAGGACGTTCCATATCTTTCCGGCTCCACGCAATCTCACGTGCAGACAGCATGGACTTCGCCACACAGTTGCTGACGAACTCATCGTCACCATTATAAATCACTACATCACAATTCTTGAAAAGCGTCAGCTTCTCCATGCATTTCTCCTGCAACGAGAAGAAATTTTCCTGGTGAGCCCCTCCTATATTGGTCAGGATACCTATGGTAGGCTTGATGATGTTCTGCAAAGCACGCATTTCCCCCGGCTCGGAAATACCGGCTTCAAAAATAGCAAGTTCGGACTGTTCGTTCATCTGCCACACAGACAAAGGCACTCCAATCTGGGAGTTATAACTGCGGGGAGAACGGATAATGGCACGTTCCGGACTGAGCAACTGGTGCAGCCATTCCTTCACAACAGTCTTACCGTTGCTTCCCGTAATACCGATGACCGGTATCTGGAACCGGTTCCGATGCTGTTCCGCCAGTTTTTGCAAGGCTTTCAGCGGGTTGGGAACAATGAGATAATTGACAATTGACTGCGCATCATCACGCTGCATAGCATTGTCAATTGTCAATTGTCCATTGTCCATTAATCTAAAGCTTTCTTCGCTAAGCACAAAATTACGTACTCCACGGGCATATAAATCTGCAATATAGCGCGCACCGTCATTCCTCTTGGTGGTCAAGGCAAAGAATAATGTTTCCTCAGGAAAATTCAGGGAACGGCTGTCAGTGAGCAGCCAGTCTATGGTAGCCGGCGCGTTTCCCATACGCCGTGCGCCAATACTTTCGGTTATGCTTTCAATCGAATACGACATATTTCTCTCTCTTTTTGGAAATCTAAGTACGGGTATTTTCCGTTAAGTTGGTCTATTTTTAACACAATTTGTCCTAAAAAACGCTTATACTCTTCTGAAGCGGGATAAAATGGCTTATGCAACAACATCTTACGGATATTTTCACTTTCTTCCATAATCCGTAACGCATCGGCAGAGATGCACGACTGGGTAAACCGTTCCCAGACATAGCGAATGGCCGTTTCGGAAGGATGCACCATGTCTTCTGCATAGAAGCGATAGTCACGAAGCTCGTCGAGCAGCAACTCATAAGCCGGAAAATAGAAAACATGTTCTGGGAAAGTGGCTTGCAACTGGTTCACGGCAAGCAGCAAGGTAGCTTTACTGAGCTGGTTGGCATGCATTCCGTCACGCACGTGGCGGATGGGGCTGACGGTGAACAACACTTTCAACCGGGGAATCCGCGCCAGCAAGCCGGAAAGCAAAGAGGTGTAGTCAGATACTATTTCACTGACAGAAAGCATACGGCGGGTAAAGCAGGACTCAGGTTGCTTATGACAGTTGGCAACTACAGTTCCCGTCTTTTTATTTTCATAAACCCAGGCAGAGCCGAAAGTCAGCAGCAGACAATCCAACCGGTCCAGCCTTTCATGGGCGCTTTTCAAACGCCCGTTAATGCCTGCCAATGTTTCCTCTGCAGAGACTGAGGAAAAGCTACCATGATGCATGGCACTGTGCCAAAGTTCATGAAAGAGGAAAATATCGTTTTCATTGTAGCATCTGCCCGCAATGATTTCACGCAATGCCGCAGAAATGGAAAACGGATTATAAAGCACACCATAAGGATTGACGTCACAACGGAACTTGGCATCCGCCAGCCTTTGCCCCATCTCGGACGCAAAACAAGAACCCATCAGCAACAGATTATTCTCTTGCGAAAGAAGGGGCATACTGGAAACTACTTCTACAGGCGTATAAAGATTCATAAGCTCGGAATAAATAAACCATTCACTTTCTCGAAAAAAATGATGTACCAACTGCTTGCTACGCCACAAAGATAGTAAATTTCAATATATAACGGTCGAAACATAAAAAGGCAGATGATATAACCTTTCATTATATCATCTGCCTTAAATAAAAATACTATATATTCTATTAATACCAATTAGCCGTAGGATCAGCCACCCAATCTGCAAAACCTGGATATTTATCATTAATATCCTGACGTTCAGCAGTCCATTCATATCTTGTCTCTACACGTATCTTCTGCGGCGCTTTGCCTATCTCCGCTTTCAGTGTATATACTTCAGCATTTTGACCTTCCACTTTGATATTTACGGCACCGGTACCGTCAACTCTGTACATCACCGGAGCCTTAGTTGCCCCAGCACCTGTATTTACCATTGTAGTATTAGAAACGCCAAAGAGTCCATGAACTTCACGGCTATCACCGCCTACCTCAATATACAAAGGCAAAGTACCACCCGCAGCCTGCAGGGTAATGATAGTTGCTCCTCCATTGGTCGCTACATCAAACACGACATCGTTGAAGTCAAAATCATCACTGTCTCCAAGGTCTTCTGCTATGATTCTGTACGCATTCGTATATACGGCCGGAGAGATCTTCACAATCCAATCACTATAATATCCATCTGCAGCCACTTGTTGATTTGGGTTCTGTCCGGTAGCTTCAAAGTCAAATCCCACATAATAAGCACCCTCAATATATTGTATAGTATAATTATAGTGCATTTTACCATCCAGAGAAGCCCTATAGCCAAAAGAAGACGTTCCACTATTCTGCATTAGCATTATAGCCCCCTCAGTAGCATTAAAATTATTGATATGGTCATCTGATGCCGCAACCAAAAAATCCATATTAGAGTGTGAGCCACTTACATGTTGAACAAAAAAGTCGGTCCAATCCCCCCCAATGGATTGTGGATTCCGATATGTTTTAAACCATTCCGTAACCACTTCTTTTTCTGTAGCCGTAACACTCCCCGGTACTTCCGTAAAATCTTTCCATTGATTGCTATTAGTGTTAGCAACACGCGTTGTCGGTGTTACCCCAAATCCCCAATCCTGATCAACTGCAATTTCTCCATACCTCTGCACAAAAGCCGATGCATACTGTGCCTCTTTCTTAGCTGCCGCCTTTTCCGGGTTGAACAGATCGCTATCAGAACCGCAAGCGGAAAAAACCACTACGCCCATAATAGCCAAAACTTTAAAGTCAAGCTTTTTCTTCATATCATTCATTGTTTATTCATTTAACAATTCGTGATTACACCCCATTCCGACACATATTACAACCAAGAATACCATCACATACAATTCAGAATTGTATAACATATTGATAAACAGGACATATTCCACTTCGCAATATACATAATATTATATCAACAACAACCAAAGCTTCTAAAAAGTTGCAATAAATAATTTATAAAATTGCATTTTTCAACAAACATCAAGTGTAGAGCAGCTCTTATCACAGACGGTCACGTGCGAGAATAAAAGTCAATCTTTGGAAGGATTAATATCCTTGTCTACTAACACCAAATCATTCCTATATGGAGAAAAAATCGTTCCACCATGGTGGAACGATTTTTCCCCCAGGATGGAACAATATTTTCTCCATGGAGGAACGATTTACTATCAGGCATCTTTTCCCTTAACCATAGGCAGGCTGAACGAGAAATGTGGCGTATGCAAAGAGAAAGCAAAAACAGAAGTGAACAAAAGAGGCTTTTTTTCCTTCTAAAACTTCCCGCCATCCGTTTTCTTTTGCTATTTTTGCATTTTGTAATCTTCAGATTAGAAATGAGAACAGAACCAACAACATATAACTTGCTTAACACCATTACATTTCCCGAGGATTTACGCCAACTCAGCGTAGAAGAGCTTCCTGAAGTCTGTAAAGAATTGAGGCAAGACATTATAAAGGAGGTTTCGTGTAACCCCGGACATTTCGCTGCCAGCCTGGGCACGGTAGAGCTGACCGTTGCCTTGCACTATGTATTCAATACTCCGTACGACCGCATAGTCTGGGATGTAGGCCATCAGGCGTACGGGCACAAGATACTGACCGGACGCCGTGAAGCATTCTCCACCAACCGTAAATTCAAGGGAGTTCGTCCTTTTCCCTCACCAGAGGAAAGCGATTATGACACATTCACCTGCGGACATGCGTCAAATTCAATCTCCGCCGCCCTTGGCATGGCTGTTGCCGCTGCCGAAAAAGGCGAAAAGGACCGCCATGTAGTGGCCATCATCGGCGACGGAAGCATGAGCGGCGGCCTAGCTTTCGAAGGACTGAACAACGCTTCGTCTACCCCTAACAACCTTCTTATCATTCTCAACGACAATGATATGTCGATAGACAGAAGTGTAGGCGGCATGAAGCAGTACCTTTTCAACCTGACTACCAGCAACCGCTATAACCAGCTGCGCTTCAAGACATCCAGACTGCTGTTCAAAATGGGACTTTTGAACGAGGACCGCCGCAAAGCGCTGATTCGCTTCGCCAACAGTCTGAAATCAATGGCCGCCCAACAGCAGAATATCTTTGAAGGGATGAACATCCGCTACTTCGGCCCTATCAACGGACACGATGTGAAAAACATAGCCCGTGTCCTACGGGACATCAAAGATATGCAGGGACCGAAAATACTGCATCTGCACACTGTAAAAGGAAAAGGATTCGAACCTGCTGAGAAGAATCCCGATATCTGGCATGCACCGGGCAAGTTCGATCCGGAAACCGGAGAACGCCTCAAGGCGGACACCAGCAATTTGCCTCCGCTTTTCCAGGACGTGTTTGGGGAAACGCTGGTAGAACTGGCAAAGGAAAATCCGAAAATCGTCGGAGTAACCCCCGCCATGCCCACCGGCTGCTCCATGAACAAGCTGATGGACACCATGCCCGACCGTGCCTTCGATGTGGGTATTGCCGAAGGGCATGCAGCCACTTTCTCGGGCGGTATGGCTAAAGAAGGAATGCAGCCTTTCTGCAACATCTACTCCTCCTTCATGCAGCGGGCATACGATAATGTCATCCATGACATCGCCCTGCTCCGCCTCCCCGTCGTACTTTGCCTGGACCGCGCCGGACTGGTAGGAGAAGACGGACCGACACACCACGGAGTTTTCGACCTGGCCTATTTCCGTCCGATTCCCAACCTGACCATATCTTCACCGATGGACGAACATGAATTGCGCCGTCTGATGTACACGGCACAGTTACCGGACCAAGGTCCGTTCGTCATCCGCTATCCCCGCGGACGCGGCGTATTGCTGGATTGGAAATGTCCGCTGGAAGAAATCCCCGTAGGCAAAGGGCGTAAACTGAAAGAAGGCAAAGACCTGGCAGTCATCAGCCTCGGTCCCATAGGCAACGTAGCCGCACGTGCCATAGAGCGTGCGGAGAAGGACAAAGGAATCTCCATAGCCCACTACGACCTGCGTTTTCTCAAGCCGCTCGACGAAGCGCTACTGCACGAGGTAGGACTCAACTTCCAGCATGTTGTCACTATAGAAGACGGTGTCAAAAAAGGAGGAATGGGCAGTGCCGTACTGGAGTTCATGGCAGACAATGACTATATTCCCCATATCAGGCGTATCGGTGTACCCGATGCCTTCATAGAACACGGCACCATACAAGAGTTGTATCATCTTTGCGAAATGGACGAAGAAGGAATTTATACATTATTAATTAAGAATGAGGAATGAGGAATGAAGAATTCAGCTACGCGATGCAAGCACGCCGCATGGCAAATTCTTCATTCTTCATTCCTCATTCTTCATTTCCATAAAGAAAGTGAAAATAATTATTGCAGGTGCCGGCGCAGTAGGCACACACTTGGCCAAATTGCTGTCCCGCGAGAAGCAGGACATCATTCTGATGGACGACAACGAAGAGAAGTTGAGCACACTGAACTCCAACTTCGACTTGATGACGGCTACAGCCTCCCCTACCTCCATAAAAGGCTTGAAAGAAGTGGGAGTGGGAGAAGCCGACTTGTTCATAGCCGTCACCCCCGATGAAAGCCGGAACATGACCGCATGCATGCTTGCCAACAATCTGGGAGCACAGAAGACCGTAGCCCGTATTGACAACTACGAATACCTGCTGCCCAAAAACAAGGAATTTTTCCAGAAGCTGGGCGTCGATTCACTCATCTACCCGGAAATGCTTGCCGCCAAGGAAATCGTGTCCTCCATCCGCATGAGCTGGGTACGCCAATGGTGGGAGTTCTGCGGAGGAGCCTTGATACTGATAGGCACCAAGATGCGCGAAAAAGCCGAGATACTGAACATCCCCCTCCATGAGTTGGGCGGACCGGAGCTGCCCTATCACGTGGTAGCCATCAAACGGGGAAGCGAAACACTGATTCCCCGTGGTGACGATACCATCAAGCTACATGACATCGTATACTTTACCACCACACGAAAATACGTCCCCTACATCCGCAAAATAGCCGGCAAGGAAGATTATGCCGATGTGCGCAACGTGATGATTATGGGTGGAAGCCGGATTGCCGTACGCACCGCCCAATATGTCCCGGACTACATGCAGGTGAAAATCGTGGACAACGACCTGAACCGCTGCAACCGCCTGACCGAGCTGCTTGACGACCGTACCATGATTATCAATGGCGACGGACGGGATATGGACCTGCTTGTGGAAGAGGGACTGAAAAATACGGAAGCCTTCGTTGCCTTGACCGGCAACTCGGAGACTAATATCCTGGCCTGCCTTGCCGCCAAACGCATGGGAGTCAGCAAAACCGTAGCGGAAGTGGAGAACATCGACTACATAGGCATGGCCGAAAGCCTTGACATCGGCACCGTCATCAACAAAAAGATGATTGCTGCCAGCCACATCTACCAGATGATGCTGGATGCGGACGTCAGCAACGTGAAATGCCTGACCTTTGCCAATGCCGATGTAGCGGAATTTACCGTTAAGGCCGGCTCGAAGATTACCAAACATCCGGTAAAAGACCTCGGCCTCCCGAAAGGAGCCACCATCGGCGGACTTATCCGCCAGGGGGAAGGCGTTGTGGTTATGGGTAACACCCTGATACAGCCGGGTGACCATGTAGTGGTATTCTGCCTGAACATGATGATTAAGAAAATCGAAAAATACTTTAACTAATTGAGAATGAGTAGTTGGTAAATGATTAACTTCAAGACAATCATACGGATTATCGGTATTCTGCTATTGCTGGAAACAGTCATGTTTCTGGTCTGTTCGGGCGTGTCCTTCTACTACAGAGAAAGCGATATGCTCGACTTCTGGAAAGCAGGAGGCATCACAGCAGGGGTAGGCTTATTGCTGGCGGCTCTCGGCAAGGGAGGTGAACGGCAACTGACGCGCCGTGACGGATATGTACTGGTCAGCTTTGCCTGGGTGGCATTCTCTCTTTTCGGAATGCTGCCTTTCTATATAGGTGGATACATACCCGACATTGCCAATGCATTCTTCGAAACCATGTCCGGTTTCAGCAGTACGGGTGCCACCATCTTGGACGACATCGAGTCACTTCCTCATGGAATACTGTTCTGGCGCAGTATGACACAGTGGATTGGCGGCTTGGGAATCATCATGTTCACCATTGCAGTGCTTCCCATCTTCGGAGTCAGTGGCCTGCAGGTGTTCGCCGCCGAGGCAAGCGGCCCTACACATGACAAGGTTCATCCCCGTATCGGTATCACCGCCAAATGGATTTGGAGTATCTATGCCGGCATAACCGCTCTGCTTGTCGGCCTGCTGATGCTTGGAGGTATGGACTGGTTCGACAGTATCTGCCATGCATTTGCCACTACCGGTACCGGTGGCTTCTCCACCAAGCAGGCCAGCGTTGCCTACTACAATTCTCCTTATATAGAATATGTCATCTCCATTTTCATGTTTATCTCCGGCATCAACTTCACCTTGCTATTATTGTTCGTCAACCGGAAATTCAAGAAGTTCATCGGCAATGCCGAGCTGAAATTCTATTTCGGTTCAGTTGTGCTCTTCACTGCCGTCATAGCCATCGTGCTTTACTATACCAGTCCCATGGGGATGGAAGAATCCTTCCGCAAATCCTTGTTCCAGGTAATCTCCCTCCAGACCTCCACCGGTTTTGCGACAGATGACTATATGCAATGGACACCCGTCTTGTGGGGGCTGCTTACCATCATCATGCTGATGGGAGCGTGTGCAGGCAGTACCACCGGAGGCTTGAAGTGTATACGTATGGTAATTCTTACCAAAGTCTCACGAAACGAGTTCAAACACATCCTACACCCCAATGCCATACTTCCGGTACGGATAAACAAGCAGGTAATCTCTCCCTCCATTGTCTCCACCGTACTGGCTTTTTGTTTTATTTATATCTCCATTATAGTCATCGGCACACTGCTCATGATGGCTATGGGTGTCGGGGCTGAAGAATCAATGGGCTGCGTCATTTCCAGTATCGGTAATATGGGACCCGGATTGGGTGAAACCGGACCTGCCTATTCGTGGAATGCCCTGCCCGATGCAGCTAAATGGCTGTTATCCTTTTTAATGCTTCTGGGTCGTCTTGAGTTATTTACCGTACTGCTGCTTTTCACACCGGATTTCTGGAAACGGAATTGATTTAGGATAAAAAGTGTAAAAATAATCATTTTTTGTTATGCGGGGATAGCAAATTGAACAATACTTATTATATCTTTGCGTCCTTGAAAGAGAGAATTGTGGTATGAAGCAATGCATTAAATACTGTTTAATCATAATCTTTGCAGCCCTATTGCACGACAGTGCAACCGGAGCTGCAGATATTTTGTGCGTTCCTGCCACCCGACAAGCAGAATGCTGTACGCTGTCACAAGCTCCTACCACCCAACAAGCAGTCCAGAAGTTCTACGACTTGTTTTCACCAAACTCCCTCTGCATAGAACATGTGGACCATACGCAAGTACCAACCAACAAAAGCGTACTCCTGCGCATGTACATCTACAAGATGCAGCAGCATGCCTATGCACCGGAATGCGACCGTTTGTTGAATCTGTCTCCTCATCCCGTACCCGACGCGAATTATTACGTGTTCGGGCTAAGAAAGATTATCATTTAGAAGGCCTGCAAGCGCAGACGCTTGCCCCTGACCTCGCCGGACAACAAATCAGAGGTTTTGTCCTCCGGTGCGATGTATCTATTATTATATATCTAAAATCTTATCAGGTTTATGAACTTTACTTTGTTAGTGGTCGTCTTATTGACGGCAATCGCTTTCGTGGGTATCGTCATCGCGCTCTCCAATGCGATAGCACCCCGTTCGTACAATGCACAGAAGATGGAGCCGTACGAGTGTGGTATCCCTACCCGCGGTAAATCGTGGATGCAATTCCGGGTAGGTTACTATCTGTTTGCCATTCTATTTCTCATGTTTGATGTTGAAACGGTATTTCTCTTTCCTTGGGCTGTAGTGGCAGACCAGGTAGGAGTATATGCACTGGTCAGTGTAGGTTTCTTCCTGGTAGTTTTAATTTTGGGCCTGGCATACGCCTGGCGGAAAGGAGCTCTTGAATGGAAGTAAAAAAAGCTACCTCTATTCGTTCTATGGAGTATGAGGACTTCAAGAACAATGATTATCTGGAAGACATGGTACGTCGTCTGAACATGGACGGTGCCGGAATCGTACTGGGAACAGTGGACGAACTGATTAACTGGGGACGAAGCAATTCGCTCTGGAGTCTGACGTTCGGAACCAGCTGTTGTGCCATCGAATTTATGGCATTAGGCGCAGCCCGTTATGACATGGCCCGCTTCGGGTTTGAGGTAACCCGAAACTCTCCTCGTCAGGCCGATATGATCATGGTGCTGGGAACCATCACACACAAAATGGCTCCGGTATTAAAACGTCTGTATGACCAGATGGCCGAACCTAAATACGTAGTAGCAGTAGGTGGATGTACCATCTCCGGAGGTCCTTTCATCAAATCTTACCACGTAGTAAACGGTATCGACAAGATTATTCCGGTAGACGTGTACATTCCGGGATGTCCTCCCCGACCGGAAGCATTCTTCTATGGCATGATGCAACTCCAACGTAAAATCAAGGTGGAGCGCTTCTTAGGAGAAGTAAACCGTAAAGAAAAAGAGGAATAAACCCTACGTAAAAAGAAAAAATGCAAATGGAAATTGAAAAAATAACAAGCATTATTCCTGAAGCCGAAATCAGCCAGACAGGAGAGACTG
>ENA-OPWH01001697-OPWH01001697.1-human-gut-metagenome-genome-assembly--contig:-NODE-1697-length-13306-cov-1.553241_pt1 | contig 13306 bp, 10 predicted proteins | sample MGYA00241506_ERZ502004 | MGnify/ENA primary metagenome ERZ502004 (study PRJEB25962, sample SAMEA2043049) | human gut metagenome | biome: human gut; feature: human-associated habitat; material: faeces... | reverse complement strand
CCGCCGTATGTTGCCTCGCCGACACATTCCGCTTCGACAATCAGAGAGGCACTTCTGAAACAGTTTCGCAAAGTATAAACATCCAACGAATTTTCTTCAATTTCAAATTGATAATTCAAGTCCCTGAACACAACAGCCGGCTCATGCTGCGTTCTAAACGGCATAACAAGCGCAATTATCAGAACCGCATTCAGCAGTATTTGTATTTTTTTACAGGCACGCATTGAATATTACCCCCGCATTATAAACAATGATTTCCTTATCGAATATTATACAACATTCGGATGTTTTTTTGAATCACCCTTACAGTTCATTTTTAATATATTTATAAGCGGGATGAATCAATGCATCCCGCTTATTTTTTACCGGCTGATTAATTGTGCAGTATTCTCAGACCGCTGCGCCGTCGGGCATCGGTTCAATTTCGTGCCTCCAAATTTTCGTTAAGGAAATTATTCCGAAAGTTACGGCGGAAAACTCTGCAATTACAAAGCACCACCAAACAGATTCAACCGATTTAAACACGAGAGCAAGCACAAGGGCGGCAGGGAGCAGCACCCCGAGCTGACGCAGTATGGACATAAACATGCTCTTGATTCCGTGTCCGATCGCCTGAAAAGTTACAGATATTGTAATTGATGCCGCCGCGATAGGAAAATGCAAAGAAATAATTCGGAATGCCGCAATTCCTTCAGCGGTAATCTTCCCCTCGGAGTCGAAGAGGGAAACGATCTGCTGCGGGAACAGTTGGAAGAGCAGCGTGCCGATGCTCATAATAATCACGGTTACGCAAAGTGTCATCTTCCATGCTTTTTTAAACCTCAGTCTGTTTCTTGCTCCGTAGTTATAAGCAAAAATGGACATACTGGCGTTCGTAACTCCAAACAACGGCATGAAAACTATTGATTGAACTTTGAAATAAACTCCAAATGTTGCAATACCGGCGTTGCTCATTAGAATCCTTGAAAAAATCGCGTTCATGCCGACATTCATTATCGAACCTATCGACTGCATGACAATGCTCGGAATGCCGACTCGGTATATTTCTCGCACCGTTTCACCGCAGAGACGGAAATTTTTGAAACTTATTTTTACCTCATGTTCCTTAAAAAACACAAGTGCCAATGCCATCAGCATTCCGACCCATTGTCCGATTACCGTAGCATATGCCGCGCCTGCCACTCCCATTTCCGGGAAGGGGCCGATTCCGAAAATCATAAGGGGGTCAAGAATGATATTAACAACCGCGCCGACAAGCTGAGTCACCATTGAAAGCCCGGTTTTGCCCATTGACTGCAATATTCTTTCACAGCCAATTTGTATAAACACACCCAATCCGAAAACCATGCAGATTTCAAGATAATCAACGCCCATTTCTATGAGCTGCGGATCGTCGGTGAAAAGCCTGAAAAACGGAGTGATTACAAACCCAAATATTGCAAATACAATTGCAGACAGCAAAAGCAGGCACAAGCCGTTGCTTGCACCTTTGCTTGCAGCCTCAGTGTTTCCCTCGCCGAGTCTGCGCGACATATATGAGTTCATGCCGACGGATGTTCCGATCGCAACAGCGATCATCAACATCTGTATCGGATAGGCAAGCGAAATTGCCGTCAGTGCGTCGGTGCTGATTTTTGCAACAAAATAGCTGTCCACAACATTGTACATTGCCTGCACAAGCATGGAAATGACCATCGGAATTGCCATGTTGGCAAGCAGTTTTCCGACAGGCATAACGCCCATTTTGTTTTTGCTCTTTTGATTCTCTTCCATTCGGTCACGCTTTCTTAATCAATAATAACCAAACGATTTTAACACCGGTGCTCAATATATTCAAGCTTTATCACGAATTATATATGTACTGTTGTTTCGGCAATGTCGGCCGAAAACTCAGCATAGGAAATTTATTCAGTCCTGCCGCACATAATATCTATTCCTGAATGGATAATTGTTATATGTGCTTCAGTAATGTTTTTTTCCTGTTCACCGTCGAGCGTCCAGCTTACGCTTTCGTCCGGGAAGCGTACATGCAATTCGGATGCACGAAACATTCTGATGTATTCACAGCTCATTTCGCCGCTTGTGATTGCATTTACAATTTTTGTGAGTTCAAGTGCATTTTGCGGATACCTAATCAAAATTATTTCGAACATTCCGTCGTTCATTTCGACCATTTCAGGCTTCAGCTTTACAATTCCCGCAATTATTCGCGAGTTGCTGACCGTGCAAAGGATAAAGTCGTCCTCAATCGTTTCTCCGTTAATTTCAAAAACAGCCTTTATCGGACGGATTTTTTTGAGTGTATCAAACCCTTTCGCAAGATAAGCAAGAAAACCGAACATGTTTTTTGCGTTTTGCGAAGTCGAGTAGGCAACATCGGTAAATGCGCCGAAAGCTGCAACATAAGCATAGAATCTGCCGTTAAAATTTCCTACATCAATTGTAGTACAAACTCCATCGGTAATATTTCTTACAGCTTCATCGCTGTTCTTTGGAATGCAGAGCGTGTTCGCAAAGTCGTTCGTGCTGCCGGAAGGCACATAGCCCATGCGCGGGCGTTTCTCCTTTGGAAGCTGCATAATGCCGCTGATGACCTCGTTCGCTGTTCCGTCGCCGCCGGAACAAACGACAATTTCATTTTCCGCACCGTATTTTTTTACGTATTCGGTTGCAGATCCGCTGTTGATTGTTGTAAGTGTTGTGCAGGCATAGCCGTTATCCGTCATGTGTTTTACAACTTGCGGAAGCAGTCTTAATGATCTGCCTTCTCCCGCAACGGGATTAAAAATCAGCAGTGCACGCTTATGAACGAGTTCACCGCAAGCCTTATCATTCACCGATTTTTCGCCCGTTTCAACGTTTTTTTGCTTCCATTCATCAAACAATCTGCCCATTTTCTTTCCTCACCAATGTTTTGATGCTTCAACCCGCGCAAACACTCACAAGAAGTAAAAGTCACTGTACTCCATAGAGATATTCGTGCAGAAGTCTTTTATTATCAGCAATATTTATATGAATAACAGCCATTTTTCCTTCCCATGCATAGTCCCATGTTCCTTCAAAGGGGAGTGCACGGTTTTCAAGAGTTAAATCGCCGCCAAACACAACATCAATTGCAAGATCGATCATCTGCATCGGACTCATGTTCGTCTCAACATATTTTGTCAGATTGTTTACCAATGCAGTAAGCGAAGCAATTGATTTTTCGGTCTTTGCTTTTTTAAAACGCATACATAACGTCTCGCTGTCTCCGCGTTCTTGACCAATCGCCGTCACCGCCGATGGACCTGTTGCGCGAATGCGCCAGCGTTTGCCGACCGTTCAGATGCTGCCAACCTTCTTTTACGGGCAGGACATCATTTTCTGCGCTGTTATTTATGTATTCAACTTCGCGTTCCGTAAGATACACATCTATTCCGCCGACGGTGTCAACAATTTCTTTCAGAGATTCAAAATCAACCTTCACATAATATTGAATGTCCATCCCGAAATTGCTGTTGACGGTATTTATTGCAAGCCCGACACCGCCAAAGAAATAGGCAGTGTTTATTCGGTTCCATGTATCACGATCAGGAATATAAATCCATGTGTCGCGCAAAAGAGAAACAAGTTTTGCCGTCCGCAGCTTTCGATTGTACGAAAGTATCATCATCGTGTCCGACCTTCCGTGCCGTTCACCCTCGCGTACATCGCTTCCGAAAAGCATTATATTTACAACATCCTTGTCGATTCTGCTCTCATTAAAAATCGAATCGTCATCCATTCTGATATTGTCAATCAGTGCAGGATCAAAATCCTTTGTTGTGTCAACTTTATCAGCATCAGCCTTGATCAACGCGGGGGGAGTTGCCGTCTCACCCGGTGATATTTCAGGCTTTTTGACGGTTGAAACCGCATTTTTGTTCATCTGCCCGAGTTTGCAGCAAACAATCACCAAAGGTATGCTCAAAAAAACAACCACAAGCAGGATAATAATTACTATGCGAAGTGCATGTTTTTTTGCGGTTTTGCCTTCCCCGCGTTTTTTCATTTTTTTTTCCTCCCGATAACCGTTGGGGTTCATTTGCTGCCAGCGCCATGTGTCACGGCACATATCCTCAAGCGTTTTTTCGGTATGCCAATGCAAAAGCTCAGCCGCAAGATGTGCATCTGCAAACGAGGCATCGATATCGCCGGGACGGCGTTCGGTTATAACATACGGAATTTCAATGTTGTTTGCCTTTTCAAAAGCGTGAACGATATCAAGCACGCTGTAGCCTATGCCGGTACCGAGGTTGATTTCGACACAGCCGTTTTCATTTTGCGCATATTTGAGTGCGGCAAGATGACCCTTCGCAAGATCAACAACATGTATGTAATCGCGCACTCCTGTTCCGTCGTGAGTATCGTAATCATTGCCGAAAACGGAGAGCTTTTCGCGTCTGCCTATTGCAACCTGTGATATATACGGCATAAGGTTGTTCGGAATCCCTTTCGGATCTTCGCCGATCCTGCCGCTTTCGTGTGCGCCTATCGGATTGAAGTAGCGGAGAAGAACTATCGAAAGTTTCGGATTTGCCGCACAAACATCCCGCATGATTTGTTCGCTCATGTATTTTGTCCAACCGTAAGGGTTGGTGCACCATGTGGGCTGCTTTTCGTCAATCGGAACGACTTTCGGCACGCCGTAAACGGTCGCAGATGAGCTGAAGATAAGCTTGTTTACATCATGACGCTGCATAACCTCAAGCAGATTCATGGTTGCATCAAGATTGTTTTTGTAATACATCAACGGCTTCGCAACCGATTCCCCGACTGCCTTTTTCCCCGCAAAATGGATCACGGCATCAATATCATTTTCTGAAAAAACCTGTTCGAGCGCATCCTCGCTGCACACATCAATTTCATAGAAACGAACAGTTTTTTTGCCCAATTCCTCAATACGTTTCACAACTTCGCGGCAAGAGTTTGATAAATCATCTGCAATAACAACATCACAGCCTGCGTTCATCAATTCAACAGCGGTGTGCGAACCGATATATCCCGCACCGCCGGTAAGCAATACTTTCATATTTCCTCCGTTTCCGTTTCGGGCATTATAGCTCCGAATCATCAATTTTTTTTTAATTATAAATCAATTTCCGTTGTATTTCGGAAAAACGGGCAAGTTGTTCGATAAAAACGAAATGCCCGGCTGCTTCAATGCTTAATCAGCGTGAACCTCGTCCTTAAGAACACCAACAAAAGGCAGGTTTCGATATGTGCCGGCATAGTCAAGACCGTATCCCACGACAAATTCATTAGGAACGACAAATCCGTAATAATCCGGAGTAATGGCGCATTCACGGCGTTCGGGTTTATCAAGCAGGGCAACGATTTTGAGGCTTGCAGGTTCGCGGGCGCGAAGCATGCTCGTGAGATGATTCAGGGTCAGCCCGGAATCCATTATATCTTCAACGATTATGACGTGCCGTCCGGTAATACTCATGTCGAGATCCTTGTTGATGCGAACTATTCCGGAAGTTTTTCTTGCATTGCCGTAACTTGAAATTGCGAGAAAATCAATCTCGCAATAATCATCGAATTGGCGAACAAGATCGCTGAAAAAATGCACTGAACCCTTAAGAATGCAAAGAAAAACAGGGTTTTTGCCGCGGTAATCGTTTGTAAGCTTCTCCGCAAGCTCGTGAATCCTCCGCTGCAGTGTTTCCTTATCCAAAAGCACATAATCGATATCATTGTGCAATCCGGTTTTATTAATCATTTTATTCCTCCGTAATTTTGTTGTTTTTATATTTGCGAACCAAAGAGTTTTTCAACTCGATCGCAGCTGTTTTTCTGAAATACGAAGCCTTTATCCGAGGAAGGATCCCTCCGTTTCAAATTCAACGCAAATAATACTTTTTGTTTCGTTTGAAATTTTGACATCATCGGATATTCCGACTCCGTATACATATACTATTTTGCCGCAGCATTCGATCAGCGGCAGTCTGTCGCGCCGTTCGGAATCAATTTTTTGAGCAATCAAATACTTTTTCAACTTTGTTTTTCCGGGCGCATTTACCGGAAAAAACATGTCTCCGGCGCGTCTGAACCTGATATTCAGGCTCGGAGTTTCTGCTTCGTCTTTTTTTTGCAGTCCTTTCTCCGGTGAATCTTTCGATTCATTTTCAAAAAGCATTATAAGCTTTTCGAAATCCATCATTGCTCGAGTTTTATTATACACCCGTTCGTGTGAAAATTCCAGACCGCCGTCCGCGACGGAGGCTTTTACCCTTCCGAATGAAGTTTTAATCCATTTTCCGTTGAGGGGCAGGGGAGTGTTGCGGGTCTGCGGGCACAATTGAACATCCGATTGAAAGTCTGTCTGTTTTTTTTCTGAGTCGGAAACAGAATTGATTTCACACTCGTGTTTCGTGCAGCTTTTGTTTTCAACGAGCAGTTTTCCGAAGCTTTTTCGAATTATAACTGTAGACATTTCAATTTTTGCGCCCGACTGCATTTCAAGCAGTTTCGTCAAAGCCTCTATATGCGGCTGAAAAACATCGTTTTGCACTCCGTTTTCCCGAAGCATGTGCATTACGGCGCGCGACTTAATCGGCATCGGCAAGTGAATCAGCTTTTCCGCATCAACCCCGTTTTCTGTTTTTGCGTTCAGATAGGCCTCTTTTGCAACGCCGTTGAGGTATTTTTCATCTTCATTCAAAAGTTTTGCATTTCTGCATATAACTTTTTCGCAGCTTGAATTAATACCGTTTTGTATTTCCGGAATTATTTTCAGTCTCAGCAAATTCCGTGCCGTATCCGGAACAAAATTTGTTTCATCCGTTCGAAACTGCTCGCCGTTTTGCAGCAAATACTCGACCAATTCTTTTTTCTCAAACTCCAGAAGAGGATGAATGATTTTTCCGCTGCAATATTTCATTCCGCACAGCCCGTTAAGCCCGCTTCCGCGGAAAAAATGCAGCAGTATGCTTTCCGCATTGTCCGACAAATGATGAGCAGTTGCAATAAATCCCATGCCGCTTTGAATCCTTGCACGTTCAAGAAAGTCATAACGCAATTCCCGAGCCGCTGTTTCTGTCGAAAGGCTTTTTTCATCGGCATATGCCGGAACATCCGCCTTTTCGCTCAGAAGTTTGAGCGCATGTTTCTCACAAAAAGCGCGAACGAAATTCTCATCCTCCCGCGCCGCTTCGCCGCGTATGCAATGATTGAAATGGGCACAACATAATCTGAAATTTGTGTGCTTTTCAACGATTTTGCAGGAAAGATTCTTTAGAAGGAGAGCAAGCGCACATGAATCCGCGCCTCCGCTGAGCGCAACCAAAATTCCGCTTTCAAGGGCGTCGGCACAGTTTTTTTCAAGGATATGGAGCATTTTTTCTTCCGTTTTCATAACGCCCGCCTTCCTTCAAAGAACATTGCTGCAAATCAAAGTTTTTCTCTGTGCAAAGGATTATAAACAAGTTTGCCTTTTTCTTTAACGCTTTCGAAAAGGGTTATTTCCGAAGCAGTGAAGCTTGTTTTAAACTCCGTCTCCTGCAATTGTGCATAAACCAGTTCGTCGAATTCAACACTCCGTCCGAGAGTTATATGCGGAACAAAGCGTCTGTATTCGCGTGCAAACCCGTTATCAGCCAATGCGGTTTGAAGCGACTCATGCAAAATTGCCAATTCGCCTGTATTTCCGCCGACCTCGATAAAAGCCGTGCGGCTGCCGCTCCTTTCAAAACTTGAAAACCCGGCAGGATGCAGTTCAAACGGACGAATTCCGCGCACGGCAGATTGCATTGCTTTTACCGCGCCGGCAAGATCGTTGCTTTCGCCTATAAAATGCAATGTTATATGCAGGTTATTTTCCTGAACAAATCTGCCTCCGCTCGAAAGCATCTTAAGCTCTTTGAGCGCAGCACCGACTTCATTTCTGACAGCTTTGGGCAGTTCAACGGCAATAAACAGACGCATGGCATTTACCCTACTTTAATTCATAGATTTTATTATACTTTTCTGTGAGGTATTCAATGTAATAATCTGCATTGAATTCCTCTCCGCAGGCATTATCGATCAGCTGCGCCGGAGTCAGCAGCATTCCGTATTTATGTATTTTTTCAGTCAGCCATGCGGTAACTTCGTCGATCCTGTTTTCCGAAACAAGTTTATCAATGTCAATATCCTGTTTCATTTTGTGAAGGAATTGCGCACCGTAAGCAGAACCGAGGGAGTAACTCGGGAAATAGCCCAGCGCGCCGCCGCTCCAATGAGAATCCTGAAGGCAGCCCATGCTGTCGCAGGGAACATCGATTCCGAGATATTCCTTATACAATCTGTTCCATTCATTCGGCAGATCCTTAGTTGAAAGCGAACCGTCCATAAGCCTTTTTTCAATTTCATATCGTACCATTATATGCATTGAATAAGTCAGTTCATCCGCCTCGGTCCTGATAAGAGAGGGCTCGGCCTTGTTTACGGCGAGATAGAAATCATGCGCGGAAACATTTTCAAACTGCTCGGGGAAAAGCTCTTTAATTTTCGGGAAAATCAAAGAAATAAACGCTTCACTCCTGCCGATGATGTTTTCATAAAAACGGGACTGAGATTCGTGAATGCCCATTGAAGCTCCGCCTGCCATCGTTGTTCCGATAAGATCATCGCCGGTGTTCAGCTCATAGATCGCATGTCCGCCCTCATGTATCACCGAATACATGCTGCTTGCAACCATATTTTCATAATAATGCGTGGTAATTCGAACGTCATGCTTGTTGAATTCGGTTGTAAACGGATGCTCCGTTTCCCCGATTGAACAATCGTCGCGGTTAATTTTCATAACGTCCATTATATAATCCGACAATTTTCGCTGCGTTTCGATCGGGCAGGACTTTTCAAGGAACGAAGTATTGATAACATCACCTTTTTCGCAAATTGCATGAATCAACGGAACAAGTGCGCTGCGGAGCTTTTCAAAATATACATCAAGCATTTTTTTCGACGCACCGCGCTCAAATTCGTTAAGCCAGTAATCATATGCATCCGTTTCCGGTGAGACATATGCCGCAATTTTTCTGTTGTATTCGACAATTTGCGCAAGATACGGTTCAAAAACGGAATAGTTGTCCGTATTTTTTGCTTCAACCCAAGCATTATGGGCTTCTGTCAGGAGCACCTGGAACGCGGTGTATTCGTCCATGGGGATTTTGCGCATTTGATTAAGCTCGCGCGCTTTTTCCTCGACTTCACGGCGAGTTATAAAGTCCAATTTATCAAGATTTGACATCATGGTGTCTATAACTTCAAACTGCTCCTCATTTACGGTCAGTTTGTAGATAATTTCACTTAAGACGCCGTAAGTTCTGCCGAGGCCTTCCGCCGAATTTTTCGGTGCAGCCGTTTCGGAATCATAGCTCAGAACACCCATCGCATGGCTGTAGGCTGCCATGGTTTCTGTGTTTTTCTTAAATAATTCCTTTGCCTTTTCAAATTCCATATTTTTCTCCTTTTGGGTTGTTCGTTTTATTTTTACGCTCCCGTAAAAAGTCTTACGGGAAGAATCATGTAATAGAATGCTTCGCCCTCGACCGGAACGATTACGCAGGGCGTAACGGCGTTGTTCATGTTCAGGTAAACGCATTCGTCGTCAAGAACGCGCATTACATCCTGAATATAAGTTGCGTTGAACGCAATTTCCAGATCCTTTCCGACAAGTTGAATTTCAATCTCGTCGTTTATATTTCCCTTTTCACTGTTTGCCGTTATGGTGAGGGTGTTGTTTGCAAACATCAGCTTGATGCGGTTCGATTTCGATTCGCGCGCCATGAGCAGAGCGCGCTCGGTGCTGTTTTTCAACTCTTCGCAATTGATCAAAACTCTTGTTGCAAAGTTTTTGGGCAGAATGCCCTTATAATTTACATATTCGCCGTCCAGAAGGCGCGAAATGACCTTTGTTCCGCCGAAATCGATTTTTATATGCGTACTTGAAAAAATAAGCTTAACTTCCGAATCGTCGGAAGAAAGAACGGCGGCAATTTCCTGCATTGCGCGTTTGGGAATTACGACGGATTTTTTGCCGGTGCAGTTATTGATTTTTTCTTTTCTCATTGCAATGCGGAAGCCGTCTAGTGCAACCATTACAAGCGTGTTGTCGCTGTCGAATTCAAGGCAGACGCCGTTGAGGATCGCCTTTGTTTCATCATTGGAAACCGAAAATATGACCTGTTTTATCATGCTCTTCAGCTTGTTTTGAGGTATATCCGCCGAAAACTCATCGTCAACGCGCATCATTTCGGGGTATTCATCCGCATTTTGAATCTGTATTGAAGACTTGACCCTGCGCGAGCGAATGTTCATTGTGTTCCCGTCGCTTTCGAAATCGATTGTGTCACCGCTGAATTTCTTTACAAGATCGGAAAACAGCTTGCCCGGAAGGACCGCGCTGCCCTCATCGTCGATAATTGCGGGAATTTCGGTTTCAATTTGGAGTGACAGATCCGTGCATTTTATGAACAGAGTGTCATTCGCTGCATACATATATATGCCCTCAAGGATCGGAAGTGTTGCGTTTGAGGGCATTGCCTTTGTAACGACGGAAACCGCCTCGTTGAGTTCTCTTGTGTTTACGCTGAAGCGCATGGGTGCATCTCCTTTGCTGTTGTTTATTACTAAGGTAGCGGCGGCAGTAGTAGTGCGGAAACTGCGGATAAGTCATGTTTTGCCTTTGCTGTCAAATAAAAACAGTGTTTATAAAAGGCGCAAAACTTTGTTGATAAATCCGGCTGTTATTAACAGTTTCCGTGTTGTTCGCATTATCCTCAGCAAATTAATTCTTTTCCTTGTGGAAAAAGCGGATAACAAGGAAAAAGATCCCTGTCGGTTCTGCCGCATTTTGATACGGTAAAAAACACCGTGAAAGCTGTTTTTGAAAAACAAAAGCGTTCTGCATAATGCAGATCCGTGAGGCTTAAGCCTTCGCCGATGTATACTCCGCCTTTATACATTATAAGGTAAAACGGCCTTGCGGTCAATACGGAAAACGGCCTTGCAGTCAATACGGACGGGGCAAAGAATTGATTCCGAAACAGCACGAAAAGTCGAAATTTTGCGACTGATATTGACAAATGACAGCAACTTGCGTTATTATACAATCGAGTATTCATATCCGCAGATTGAGTTTGCGGGTGCGTGCTTGCTATACCCAAAGAATTTTGCACTGTTTTTTGACTGTACACAAAATTCATTGCAGGGTTTTTTGAGTAATTTCGGAGGAAATATAATGGACAGAATGTTTTTTATCGTTAACCCTGTGGCCGGAAGCGGTAAATGCAATGCTTTGTTTTCGGAATGTGAAACCATACTTCGCGAACGCGGCATTGAATACACCGTTAAAAAAACGGAGTACAAGGGACATGCGGTCAAAATTGCAGAGGAAGCGATAAAAAACGGAGAAAAGTTCATTATTGCGGCAGGCGGCGACGGAACAGTGAACGAAATTTCTTCCGTCATATGTCAAAACCCGAATGTTAAACTCGGAATCCTTCCTTTTGGAACAGGAAACGATCTTTCCGGAATGATGAATCTTCCGAGCGAACCTGAAGCGGCGATAGACCTGCTTCTGAGCGGAGAAGCAAAGTATATCGACATGGGCATTGCAAACGGAACAAAATTCACAAATGTCTGCGGAATCGGTTTCGATGTTGATGTTTTGATAAATACCGAGCGGCATAAAAAGGGCAGGAAGGGGATGCTTCCGTATTTTTTGGGCATTGTTGACTCGCTTTTTCATCGAAAAAAGGTACATGCCAAAATAAAAACAGACAGCATTCAATATGAAGGCGACATTATTATTTCGGTTGCCGGAAACGGAAAGCGTTTCGGCGGAGGAATGCTTGTGAATCCGGATGCGGAGGTTGACGACGGCCTGTTTGATCTTTGCATCGTGCGTTGGGTGAGCCTTTTTACCTTTTTGCGGCTTTTACCGCTTTTCATAAAAGGTAAACACAAAAACAAAGCTCCTGTCACTAATATTCGAACGCAAAGCTTCACGATCGAAACGGACAGTGAATGTATTGTTGAGCTTGACGGTGAGCTTATTGAAAAAACGCCGTTGACTTGCAGCATTATAAAAAATGCATTAAGAGTGGTTCGACCGTGAAGCATGCAGCACAAAATGACGAGTCCCGACGGAGACGGCGGTTGAAACTTATTTCCGATAAAGGAATTTTTCGGAAGACTTTTGCATAAAATCCAAGAATGGAGGTTTAACCGTGGACAAAACAAAAAAAACACAACACGGTGCAGCAAAAAAAAGAAAAGCCGCACACAGAGTTTTTGCGTTGTTGATTTCCGCGCTTGTTGTCATCGGCATTGCTTTTGCCGCTGTGCTGATAATTAAACGGATAAATACTGTTGCACGGAAAAAATCGCTCCCGATTCGTCCGGAAACCGAATATGCATACACAGGCGACGGTTTTGTTTATATTGAAGGAAAGACGTTGAATTTTTACAGCGTAAAAAATGAAGACAAAAACTATTCAATGTCTGTTGAAGCTGATGATGTCAAACTCGTCGGAACGGATAAAATTAAAGTTATATACAACTCCTCTTCGATTCAAATTATCGGCACAAGGTTCGACAACATGTTGAACGGTGAATTAAAAAAGATAGTTTGCGGAGATAAATACGTTGCTGTTTACCTCAAAAACGAAAACGGAACGCACTCTTTGCGCGCTTTCAATTCGTCCGGAACGCAATGCTGGCAGCGGGATTTCAGCACGACTTGCATTACCGATTTCGGTTTTGAGAGTTCGGATTCTCCTGTTTTGTGGATGTCGGAGCTTTCAACAGTCGGAAATTCATTTTCAACGTCGATTTCGCTGTATGATTTAAGCCGTGAAAGCGTTATCGGAATTATTTCGGTTCAACAACAGATTGTTAAAAATGTTTTCATCACAAAAAAGAGTATTTTTGCATTCTGCACCGATTATTTGATTCGTTTTGACAGGGGGGCGAATGCAGAGGCATATCGCGTTCTCTGCTATGGATACGATTGCCTTTCCGCCGATTTGAGCAGCGGAAGAATGTATTTGCTTCTTGACAAAACTCCATTGGAAAACTCATCCGGCAGCAGCTCGGAAACAAAGGGGGTCGGTGAGTACAGAATCCTTTCGGTCAGCGAATCACGGCTTGCGGAGGAGGCGAGCTGCACGATCACAAAGCCCGAGAATGTTGTTTATGCCTGTATGATGCGGGACAGAATCTCGATTATCAAAAATAACCAAATTGATTTTTACGGTATTAACGGAAAACTGCAAAAATCATATTTCTTTGATTCGCC
>ENA-OPWH01001691-OPWH01001691.1-human-gut-metagenome-genome-assembly--contig:-NODE-1691-length-13350-cov-1.281459_pt1 | contig 13350 bp, 10 predicted proteins | sample MGYA00241506_ERZ502004 | MGnify/ENA primary metagenome ERZ502004 (study PRJEB25962, sample SAMEA2043049) | human gut metagenome | biome: human gut; feature: human-associated habitat; material: faeces... | reverse complement strand
AGCGCGCGCCGCGTATCATCCTGGCCGATACGGGACGCTTGCTGATGGACGATAGCAAGCTCTATCTTATCATGTCGCTCCGGAGTGGTGAGAGCTTCGAGCAACTTAGTAGTCAGACGACCTTGATCCCAGGCAGTCAAGCTTCGGATGAGCGACCCGCCTCCTACATCAAGGAGCACTTTACGGAGAAGGTGATCTTCATCCCCTTTGATGCCAACTTTGAGATGATGGGCGATGACTACCTCAAGTCCCAGTTCGTCGGTAAGAACCTTCGAGAGCTTATTGTCTACAGTGATAGTACCCGCATGGCGACAGATAGCGTGGGTCGTCAGGTGGGGAGCAACGTGCTTTTTGAGATACATACCAAGCTACCACCTCCTGAGCCTGTTCAGGTTGGCTCGACAATGCCAGGTGCTAATCTACAAGCGGCTACTTGGTTAAAGCAGGATCAGCTCTCACATCGTCCCTTTGCGACAGTCACAGCTCGTCGGTTAAGCCATGAGGAACTACTAGAAGCTAATTCTAGTCAAGCTTCGCCGCCACCCTATACGATAGATACGTTGATGGATAGAGCCTCTGATCAGGAGAAGTTGATGGGCTACAAGCAGGCTCTAGAGTGGCTTGAGAGCCTCTCCTCGTCTGTGCAGATCGCTGATACTTACTATGACGATGCTGCCTCGGATTACCGTGTCAATGCGCAGGAGATGCATCGTAAGTTCACCTTCCCAGTGGCTTGTCTGCTCTTCTTCTTCGTTGGTGCTCCGCTGGGAGCTATCGTACGTAAGGGAGGCGTGGGTACGCCGATGGTCTTGGCAGTGCTTATCTTCATTATCTACTACGTCATCGACACCTTTGGTCTCAAGATGATCAATAGCGGGCAGATCCCTGTCTGGGCGGGTATGTGGCTGTCGAGTGCCGTGATCCTACCGCTGGGAGCCTTCCTCACTTACAAGGCTTCGCGAGACTCAGCTACGCTCAATGCCGATGCCTACGTGGTCTTCTTCCGTCGCATCTTCCACCCGAACTACTCAAGACAATTGGAGTACAAGGAGATTATCATGCAGCCTACGACCTCTGAGGAAGTGCTGCGTGAGATCGGGCAACTACAGCGGCAGATGGACGCACTGCTCGGTATGACTTATGCTCAGAGTAAGGGGCTGAGACTGGATTGCTTGCCCGACTTTGCCAAGGCGTACCAGCAGCTCTACCAGCAGCTAGAGCAGACTGTCGAGAAGCTCCACAACTATCCCGATAAGTATATCTTTGCACAGCTCCTTAACCTGCCTATACTGGGCAAGACTTTTGCAAATACCATTTGGCAAAATAGGCTATGTGTCTGGATTTGCATACCTTTGTTACCGGTCTCCTTGCTGCTGATGCTATACTTAGGCATCGCTCTACGGCGCAACAAGAGACAGCTGCATCAGATGCCGCCCATATTGAACCATATTGTCAAGCAGATCGAGTTGCAGACAGAGTGATCTGCTCCTTATATATAGTATTCCTAGAATATGAACCAAGACTTCAAACTAAACTCCATCGAGGAGGCTATCGAAGATTTCAAAGCGGGCAAATTCGTCATCGTCGTCGATGACGAAGATCGTGAAAACGAAGGCGACTTCATCACGGCAGCCGAACTGATAACGCCCGAGAAGGTCAACTTTATGATGCGCTACGGGCGTGGTGTACTCTGTACGCCTATCTCCGAAGAGCGTGCAGCTCAGCTCGAACTCAATATGCAGGTGCATGAGAATACATCGCTACACGAGACCCCCTTTACCGTGACGGTCGACCTCATCGGTCACGGCTGTACGACTGGAGTCTCAATGTATGATCGTGCGATGACGATCAAGGCGCTAGCAGATCCCAATACCAAGCCTACAGATCTAGCTCGTCCTGGTCACGTCAACCCGCTGCGGGCGCGCAATCGTGGCGTACTGCGTCGTGCGGGTCATACGGAGGCGGCTATCGACTTAGCGCGTCTCGCTGGTCTCCAGCCCGTTGGTGCCCTCATCGAGATCATCAACGAGGATGGTACCATGGCGCGTCTCCCTCAGCTTGTGGAGATCGCTAAGCAGTGGAATATGAAGATCATCTCCATCGAGGATCTCATCGCTTACCGCCTCAAGACCGACTGCATCGTCGAGGAGGGCGTGAGAGCCAAGCTCCCGACCGAGTGGGGTATGTTTGACATCATACCATTTCGCCAGAAGAGCAACGGCCTAGAGCACATTGCCCTCATCAAGGGCGACATCTCTACCACTAAGCCCACCCTCGTTCGTATGCACAGCAGTTGCGCTACGGGAGACATCTTCGGCAGTCTGCGCTGCGAGTGCGGAGAGCAGCTCCACAAAGCTATGGAAATCATCGAGCAGGAAGGCACAGGTGTCGTCGTCTACCTCAACCAAGAGGGACGTGGCATCGGCCTGATGGACAAGATCAAGGCATACAAGCTCCAAGAGGAGGGACTAGACACGGTCGATGCCAACCTCCACCTCGGGCACAAGGCTGACGAGCGTGACTACGGTGTAGGCGCTCAGATCCTCCGTGCACTCGGCGTGACCGAGATGCGCCTGATGACTAATAACCCCGTCAAGCGTGTCGGCCTCGAGGCTTATGGGCTGAAGGTCGTGGAGACAGTTCCCCTAGAGATTGAGCCTAATAAGTACAATGAGAAGTATATGCACACCAAGAAGGTGCGCTTAGGGCATGACCTGCACAATGTCAAGTAAACAACGTATAATCAAACCACAATAGAACTATGAAGAAACTCATCCTATCCACCCTGCTACTACTCGGTGTGATGACCTCAGTCTTCGCACAGGAGAAGTATGATCTGCGTCTGAACCTCGAGAAGGGGCAGACCTTCACCTATCAGGTGACAGCCAACAATCCTATGACCATCTCTATGATGGGTCAGCAAATGGAGCTCAAGCAAGCCCAAACTGTCACCTATACCTATAAGGTCCTTGACGTCAAGGATGGCAACTACCTGATGGAGCTCAATATCGATCGTATCCAGATCTCCTCTTCCAGCTCTATGGGGCAAGAAATAAATGTAGATACTGACTCAGAGGCTAAAGACGAAGGAGATAATCAGATACGTAAGGTACTCAATCAGAAGATTACTCAGTGGGTGGACGCTAAGCTTAAGCCCCTAGGAGAGCCTGAGGGCGGGAATGTAAATGTAGATGACATAGTCAAGAAAGCTGCCCTCTCGATGGCTATGGTTCCTGCATTCTTCCCTGCAGAGCCTATAGCGCAGGGGGAGTCCTTTACGGTCAATAATCCACTTTTCACTGGCGAAGATGCTAGTACAAAGTACGAAGGTGTCGTCACATTGGTAGCTGTATCTGATACAGACTATACACTCCGTGCTAATGGTAAGACGACCGCTACTGTAGAGGGCTTAGTCATTGAGGGCAATGGCATAGACAACATCGTCCTCGACCGCAAGACCGGTATGATCAAAAACACATTTGGTACAGTAGCACTCAAGGGTTCTGGCAACGTACAGGGTACCCAGGCAGAGCTCTCCTCAAATACGATCACCTCGATCCGCCTACTCTAACGCTGCGCTACAAGCTACGGGCTTCAACGCCCCTTCAGTGTACATACATATAATAAGGAAGGCATCTGCTCCTCGTCTAGGGCAGGTGCCTTCTCTCGTTACGCTGCAGGGCTGGCTCGTTACAACAATTTAGAACCGACTGCATATCACAACAGGGCTATGTCGGGGAAAACTGATTTCCACGTGGATATTTCGAAATATCCAGGTGGAGAATTTTTATTTTCCACGTGGAGAATAAAAAATTCCTCGGAGGAATGAAATGAAACTTCGGAGGAATCAAATGAAACTTCGGAGGAAATGATTCGCCCCCACGTGGAAAATAAAAAATATCCACGTGGGGATTTGAGATTTTCCACGTGGATATTCGAGAAAGGAGAGGATCGGACGAATTCTCCCCGTAAAGATGTGTAATTAGAGATTAGAGGTGTAGTACAAGTGACCCTACTCCCTCTATGTGAATTAAGTAGTGAGTCCCTTGCCGAAGCTCCTTCTTGTCTATTTCGAGGGATCCGCCAGAGAGCTCGTAGCTTCTGATGAGTTCACCACTCATATTATAGAGGTGTGCGGCAGAGACTCTCTTATTTATAGTGCTTAGATCTATTACGATCTGCGCTCCCGTATCACGATAGCTCAGCTTGGGCGCTGTGATCGGATCAATAGATGCTGGGATACCATTATAGTCATACACTTCGCCCTCACTGTCTCTCTGCATTACAGCATAGTTTTTACTACGGCATAGCTCGACAGCCTCTTCGTGCATGAGGTTGCCCTCCCTAGGGTCTCCTTGGGAATAGACTCCGATGAAGGGTCCCATCTGAATATCAGCTTCCGGAAGGTCTTTGGCCATCTGTGCCGTTTGATCGAAGGAGAGCTTGTTTCCGTCGATTAGTATGTTGGTCAGTAGAGGTGCGTTTGCAAAGTTGATCTCGGTAACTGAGTAGCAGCACTCTATGGATACGTTTTGGAGTGCAGACATACCCGATATATCGAGCTTGGTCAGCTGTGTAGCGCCGAGGTCGAGCGTCTCAAGGCTTTTCAGGTGGTTGACCGTGATCTCTTTGATCGCTGTACTATCTGCTGTAAAGATCATTAGGTTGGGGTTGTTTGACAGATCGATAGAGCTGATTTGCGTGTTGGCACGTAGGCTGAGCGACTTCAGCTTTGGCATCTTCGTCAGGTCTATCCCTGTGAGCTTGTTGTTGGCCAATTCAAGGATCTCTAGGTCTTCTGTATTGCCCAGTTTGAGCTGCGAAAGCTTATTGCCCGAGAGCGATATGTTTTCTAGATGATTGCAGTTAGAGAGGTCGATCTTTGGCAGTGCGCAGTCGTATGCTGCGAGGTAGATTAGGTTAGGATTCTTAGATAGATCCAAGGTTGTGAGCATGGGCAAGCCCCCTATGTCTAGTCTAGTCAGATTAGGAGCTCCAGAGACGTCGACCTTGCTCATGTTAGGACAAGATCCAGCACTAAGCTCCTCAAGGTTAGGCATACTAGGTAGGACTATCTCAGAGAGGTCATTGACGAGGACTTGGAGGGTCGTGGTAGAGCTAGGTATTTTGTCAAAGTCGATGCTCTTGAGCTCACACGCCATCATCGTGAGTCGTGTGAGAGCTTGGCACTTACTCAGGTCGGGCTGCTCCTCGAGGGTCGTCAGAGAGATGTTGACCTCCTTGATAAAGTCGTTTGGGGCGACATCGATCTTTTTGGTAATGTCGGTGGGTGTGCTGATACCCTCAAAGTGGCCATAGATTTTGATGACGTTGCCCTTTGCAGGTATGGCACCATCTTGATCTACATCCGTAGGCTTCTTCTTGCCATAGCCAGCGTCAATGTAAGTAGTCTCAAAGTCTTTTTCAGAGCCAGAGAGAGATAGGTGGATAGCTCCCTCTTGGTCACTCTCCCAGTTGGTATAGATCGTGACTATGGGTAGCTCATCGCTTTGAGCCTTTAGAGGGTTGCTCATTAAGCCGAGCAAGGTCATGAGGCTTAGTAATAAAGGTAGTTTTGCTTTCATAAGAGAATATGGTTGAGGTTATAGTGGCAAAAAATGGAAAGGCAAAGTAGCTTGCAGTCAAGCTCAGCAATGCCGTTGTACCGTTGCTCCTTCTATCGTGCGAAGTTACATTTTTTGGTCGAATGATGCATCATATAGTCAGATTCCTTGACCCCACAAATCGTTACTCGTGAGCGTTGCGGAGTGGAAGAGCCTCTCGTTACGCTTTGTAAGTCTAAAGAAAGCATTACCTTTGCAATACTATGCGAGACTGCCAAAGTCAACAGCCTCACAAGATTGCAAGCAATGCCTGCATGCAGATAGATTTATAGAGACGAGATATGCAATTTAACTACTATTCGGACAACGAACTGTTGATGCCACCGATTAGGCGACAAATCGCCAACCGTTGGATGCGTCGTGTATGCGAGGAGATGAATCGCACGGTCGGGGAGATTAACTTTCAGTACACTGATGATGAGGGTATCCTGAGAGCAAATAAAGCATTTCTCCAGCATGATTACTACACAGATGTCATAACCTTTCCTCGCGAGAGTGAGCAGGAGGGCGACGATGCAATCTATGGCGATATACTCATTAGCATCGACACTGTCGCGACAAATGCGCAGGAGCTGGGCGTGCCGTTCAAGCAGGAGCTGTACCGTGTGATGATACATGGCATCTTGCACCTCTTGGGCATCGATGATCAGACGGACTCCGATCGGGAGCTGATGCATATGGCTGAGGACAGAGCACTCATGCAGCTGGTCGAGATGCTAGAGGGACGCGACTACTTCCGGGAGCAGGGCGGAGCGCAGTTCTTCAAATATGTCGACAAGGTGTGCGCTGAGGACAAGGCACGCTAACGAATCAATCTGACGACACAGCATCATGGCACCCTCATCTTCTCTCATCTTAGGTATCGAGAGCTCGTGCGACGATACCTCGGCAGCTGTGCTACGGGGTGGACTACTCTGTAGCAATGTGATCGCGAGTCAAGAGGTACACAGCAAGTATGGAGGCGTGGTGCCCGAGCTGGCTTCACGAGCTCACCTACAGAACATCGTCCCCGTCGTGCAGCAGGCGGTAGCACGGGCTGGTGTCACGCTAGCCGATCTAGATGCTATCGCCTACACACGCGGTCCAGGGCTTCTCGGGTCGCTCATCGTCGGGACCAACTTTGCCAAGGGGCTGAGCTTAGCGCTACAGATCCCACTCGTCGAGGTCAATCACCTGCAGGCACACGTTCTCGCACACTTCATCGCTAAGCCTGAGGAGCCACACACACCACCGCCATTTCCCTACCTCTGTCTACTCGTCTCGGGAGGTAACTCACAGATCGTACAGGTCAATGCACCTGATGATATGCGCATACTGGGGCAGACGATTGACGATGCCGCTGGCGAAGCCTTTGACAAGTGCGCCAAGGTGATGGGTCTCGGCTACCCAGGGGGACCGATCGTCAATAAGCTCGCCAATGAGGGTGACGCTGAGCGTTTTCACTTTAGTAAGCCACAGGTGCCAGGGCTGGACTACAGCTTTAGCGGGCTGAAGACCTCTTTCCTCTACACCCTACGGGATGAGCTTGCCAAGGATGCTGACTTTGTTGCGAAAAACAAAGCGGACCTCTGCGCTTCACTCCAAAAGACGGTCATCGACATCCTCATGAGCAAGCTACTACGCGCCAGTAAAGAGACAGGTATCAAGCACATCGCTGTGGCTGGTGGTGTCTCGGCCAATACGGGTCTGCGTGACGCTTACCACACTTATGCTGAGCGATACGGCTGGCAGGTCTACATACCACCCTTTGCCTTTACAACAGACAATGCCGCTATGGTCGCCATGGCGGGAAGCTTTGCCTATGAGCGAGGAGCCTACGGATCGATAGATGCCGTCCCCTTTGCCAAGACAACCATCTAATCCACGCCTTATGCTGACATCTCAGACGACAGAAGAGCAGCTACAGCGTCTCATCGCACACTGGCTAGAGCAGCACGAGACCGTCTCGACCTGTGAGAGCTGTACGGGAGGCTACATAGCGAGTCAGCTGACGTCGCATGCGGGCAGTTCGCACTGGTTCCAGGGAGCCCTCGTGACTTATCAGATAGAGCTCAAGGAGAGACTAGCCTACGTGCCAACCGCTACTATCGAGCAGTATGGCGTAGTGAGCCGAGAGGTCGCTGAGGCGATGGCTAGCGGAGCCCGTCAAGCTTGTCATAGCACCATCGGCATAGCGACCACAGGCGTGGCAGGACCAGCCGGCGGTACAGCTGAGACACCTGTCGGGACCGTCTGCATCGCTATAGACTCCCCTCGGGGCATCTATTCAGCACGCTTGGAGTGCGCAGGCTCTCGACAAGATATCATACGACAGACCTATGGCGAAGTGATCGATCAGCTCTATCAATTGACACTACACTAACCCTTTTCACTATCACACGCAACGAATAGACTACAATGAAGCGACTATACCACACCACCTTGCTAGTTATCCTAGCACTTTGCTCCTTTGCCCTGACCGTGCAAGCTCAGAAAGCTTACGTCGGTCTAGAGTATCAGTTGAGCTACAATGACAACTGGGGAGCCAATCGCCCTGTCATCCTAACCGTCTATCCCAACAGTCCTGCTGCGCAGGCTGGACTACGAGGTGGCGACATCATCGAGGCTATCAATGGACGAGAGACCCACACGATGCCCGAGGAGGAGATGATACGCCTGCTGCAAGGTGCGGGGGGAGCCTCTGTCAATCTGCTCGTCTCTAACTTTGCCTACCATCGTGTGGAACGCCATCTCAAGCCGATCGCTCAGCCTGCCGATGCGCTCACGGAGCGTGACATAGCTCATGCCTTTGGTATGTATAGCCTGGAGGACGAGTCCGATATATTGATCTCTTACCCCATCAGCACAGGCACGGAGGGCAAGACCGACTTGATCAACTATGAGACCTTCGGCTTCGTGCGAACCAATAAGCAGTACACCAATCGGGACGTTCTCATTGAGCAGCAGATTACTGAGGCGCTACAAGCTAAGGGGCTCACCTACGATCAGAAGAACCCTGACCTCCTCGTAGATACTTACTACAGTATCTCCGAAAACGGGACTTACGACGCCGCTGCAGCTCGTCGCTCTGCCGTGCAAACGTCGCTACGCATCGATCCCAAGGCGCATAAGCTCGTCGAGCTACCAATCCTTCCCATGGGGAGCAACAAGTCGCTGGCTCGCTTTTATCTTAAGTTTGGCATCACTATATACAGTGGTGTCAACGAGCACAAGATGCTATGGACGAGCGAAGCCGAGGAGCTACTCTCTGACGACTATACGCTGACCGACTACACCGCTCTGACGGTGCCTGTGATGCTCTTGCAGTTTCCCTTCACGCGCTACTTCAATTCACTCGTCGTGCGCTTTGCGACTCACAGACACCTGTCGCTAGGCATCAACTATCAGGCAAACAACATCTCAACCATCCACTCGCTACCGCTGCACTCTCCTGCTGCCGAAGCGGGACTACGTGCTGGTGACGAGATTATTGCCATCAATGGTCGCCATCTAGGCACTGCAGACGAACTCTCTAAGGGTTATCTAGCATTTGTCAAGAAGAGCATGGCCTGTCGCACACTGGAGCTACCTTTTGCGATTAAAAATGGACCAACCAATTGTCGCTATTGGGATTCGGAGGATTATGCTCGAGTCGCTAAGCTACTCGACAAGGATAAATACTTCGGAGGCTTTAGCTACCTCTTCGCGTTCAACCCCTGGATCACGACAGCTCCCCGCACAGGTGTCACCATCGATTACCTGCGTGACGGCGTGATGCTGCGTGTCGTCGTAGAGCCTAAGCTGCAAGAGTCTTGCTACGTGACGCTTGAGTAGTATCATAAAACTAATCAGAGGATCGAGAGTATGTGTGACAAGCCCCATACGCAGCACTGGGTCGATATAGATATCAACGACTACGACTACCCGCTTCCCGACGAGCGTATCGCAGCGCATCCGCTGGCGGAGCGTGACCAGTGCCGCCTCCTCCTAAGCGATGCCACGGGGAGGCTGGAGGATCACACCTTTGCCGAGCTGCCACACTTGCTCCCGCCTCATGCGCTCCTCATTCGCAATAATACGCGAGTTATCAAGGCGCGGATCTTCTTTGTCAAAGCCACGGGAGCCCGCATCGAGATACTCTGCTTAGACCCATACAGACCTGTCAGCTATGAGGAGAGCCTTGCCTCGCTCGCTGCATGCTCATGGCACTGCCTCGTGGGCAATTCGAAGAAGTGGCGCCCTGAGCAAACCATCTCTTGCACGCTACCATTAGCTGGCGGGCATAGCATCACGCTACAAGCGAGTAGAGAAGAGGAGACACCAGACATCGTCACCTTTAGCTGGAGCGACGAGACCAAGACCTTTGGCGAGATACTAGAGCTGTGTGGTCAGCTACCCATTCCCCCCTATCTCAATCGAGAGACTGAGAGCAGCGATCTCACCGACTATCAGACCGTCTACGCTCGTATAGAGGGCTCCGTGGCAGCGCCGACAGCGGGACTACACTTCACGCCAGAGTTAGATGACAGGCTCCTTGCTGAGGGGCATCGCATCACCGAGCTAACGCTCCATGTCGGTGCGGGAACCTTCCTCCCTGTCAAGGGTCGTCAGGTCGCTGATCATCAGATGCACAGTGAGTATTGCAGTGTGCCGACCGCAACCTTGGAGACACTACTAGAGCATATCGACAGCCCCTTTGTACCCATTGGGACAACCTCTGTACGTACCTTGGAGAGCCTCTACTGGTATGCCGTTGCTTTGCAGCAAGCAGAGCAAGAGGGTGGGGAAGTGGCAGAGCCTTTTCACCTAGATCAGTGGTATAGCTATCGTATTCGTCAGAGCTGTGGTGCAGCGTTGCCGTCACGTTATGAGGCTCTGGAGATCTTGCTCCGCTATGCTCGCCATAGGGGGCTTGATCGGCTTACCTTCTCCACCGCACTACTCATTGCCCCAGGCTATCAATATCAGATGGTAGACATCCTGGTGACCAACTTTCACCAACCGAAGAGCACGCTCCTGCTGCTCGTCTCGGCACTCATTGGGCCCCATTGGCGCACCCTCTACGAGCATGCCCTCGCTGATGCGCAGTACCGCTTCCTCAGCTATGGCGATGCCTGCCTGCTCTACCGACAAGAGCTATAAATAGAAATCAAATCATACACACCATTTCAGTATATCACACTCAAATGAAAGTCATTACAACGGTTGCTGCGCTACAGCAAGAACTCTCTAGGCTACGCCAGAAGAACCCCTCAGCCCGTGTAGGGCTAGTGCCTACTATGGGTGCCCTGCACGCTGGACACCTAAGCTTAGTGGCAGCTGCTAGAAAGCAGTACGACATCGTCGTCGTATCCGTATTTGTCAATCCTACGCAGTTCAACAACCCCGAAGACCTGCGTACTTATCCCCGCAAGCCTGAGGAGGACCTGGCGCGCCTAAGTGACGCTCAGGTAGACATAGCCTTCCTGCCCACCGTCGAGGAGATGTATCCCGAGGCGGACACCCGTCAGTTTGACTTCGGCTTCCTCGGAGAAACTATGGAGGGAGCGCATCGTCCAGGACACTTCAACGGCGTAGCGCAGATCGTGAGCAAGCTCTTCATGCTCGTGCAGCCCGATGGTGCCTTCTTTGGTGAGAAGGACTTCCAGCAAATAGCCATCGTGCGGGAAATGGTTCGCCAGCTCGCTCTGCCCGTAGAGATACACAGCTGTCCCATCATCCGCGAGGCTGACGGACTAGCCCTGAGCAGCCGTAACCTCCTCCTGACCAGCGAGCAGCGTGACGTAGCGCCTCGCATCCACGACACACTCGTAGCGAGCCAAGAGCTCGTCCCGGCGCACACACCTCGTGAAGTCGTCGACTTCGTCGTCTCACGCCTCGCAGAGCATCCGCTCCTGCGTCCCGAGTACTATCAGATCGTCGACGGCAAGACGCTTCGACCCCTCGAGTCGTGGGCTGATAGCAGCGATCCCGTAGGCTGCATTGTCTGCTACTGCGGCGAGGTTCGTCTCATCGACAACATCCACTACAAGACCTCAGCCAACTAGCTGACCAACCTACAAACATATCGATAAAAGGGGCGGACCTCATAAGGTTCGCCCCTTTTTAGTACGCTTCCTTGACCTAACTATCAGCGCCACCTAGAAGAAACTCTAGTTTCATACGGAAGAAACGGGAGTTTCACGGGGGAGAAACTAGAGTTTCAAGTAGAGGGGTAGGGCGACTGGATAAAGAAAGGGGCTGAGTCCGCTGTGATGGACCCAGCCCTCTGTGGATGGTTGGTTGCTTAGTAGCCTTTGGCTAGAAGCGATTGCGCACGGAGCGTGTGGAGCTGCTCTTGGATTGCTTCGGTTGCTCGGTTTTTGCTGCTTTTTGGGTAGCCTTCTTAGCACGCTTTTTGTCAGCACGGCTCTTCTTCTTTGCCTTGGTGGCTTTGGTAGCTTTGCGCTGATTGCTCTTGCCCTCGCGGAGCTCTTGTGAGCGACGGGCACGGGCGGTGTCGAGCTGAGAGTCGTTCTCTCCTTCGTTATGCTCCTCCTGAAGGTCGCTATCGCTTGCTTCAGAGGTTGTGTACTCAGTGCCGTAGAGGCTCTCCTCAAACTGCTGTAGCTCGCCCTCGATCTGGTTGCTGAATGCTTGACGAGCAGCCATCGCTGTCGAGTCGCTCATCTCGCTATTGAGCTCAGCGGTCTCACCGCCTAGCGTCATCGAGATCTGTCCACGGTATAGGTTGAGACTGAAGAAGTCATCCATCGTGGCGGTCGTGGCGTTGTTCTTGGTCGAGAGCATGACCGGCTGCTGCGAGAGGTAGGGCTGCAGGTCGGAGTACTTGACCCAGAAGAGCGGTATTCGTACGCTACCCTCCATCGATATCTCGTCGTCCATCACGGGGCAGATAGCTACGATCTGACTGCTTACGTCGCTGGTCTTGACATCGTAGTAGTACTCCTCCTTGACGTAGTAGCTACGAATGGACTGCGTGGGGATGTCTACTGGGAGAATCTTGAAGGCGCGGTTGCCTGTCTGGCTAGGGTCTTTGTCATACACGATGCCAAAGCGGTCGAGGAAGTCCTCGAAGCGCAGCTGTCGCTCTGGAGTTAGGTTTTCGTAGCCTAGGTCTTCGTACTCATAGACGGTGAGGCTCCCCTCGTTGAAGCGTTTGAAGAGAAGCGAGAAGAGGCTCTGCAACTTTCCCGAGGGACGTACAGGACGGAAGATCGGGGCATTGGCAAGGCTGTCTATCGAGAGCTGTCGGTAGACGACTCGGCGCCAGGGGGCTGCCTCGGTATCCTTGACCTGCTGGTCGGCATAGTTCTTGGCGCGCATGGAGATACCATTGGCCTGTGTCTCCTGCTCCTGCTCTTTTCTATCGCGTCGCTGACGTGCCGTGGGGCGCTGGCGTGGCAGCTCTGTGGCGACTTGTGTCGAGTCGGTCGGGGTAGCGGAGAGCGGGTCGAAGTTTTGCGCCTCAGCGGTCAGTGTGAGCGTGAGGGCAAGGAGTACTATGAGTAGAGACTGAATGCGTTGCATAGTATAGTGGGAATGGGTCTATTCTTAAAGCTGTGAAGACTATCGTACGATTACTTCGATGGCTGGGATCTGTCGCTCGATGCCGTCGGGACCACGAGCGATTACTTCGCTTACGAAGAAGCGCTTACCTTTTGCCATATTGCGGATCTTGTCTCGCTGTCTTGTGGAGAAGGTGGGGCCGTTGGACACCTCAGGGATAACGCCGCCGACAGAGTCA
>ENA-OPWH01001690-OPWH01001690.1-human-gut-metagenome-genome-assembly--contig:-NODE-1690-length-13350-cov-2.279955_pt1 | contig 13350 bp, 7 predicted proteins | sample MGYA00241506_ERZ502004 | MGnify/ENA primary metagenome ERZ502004 (study PRJEB25962, sample SAMEA2043049) | human gut metagenome | biome: human gut; feature: human-associated habitat; material: faeces... | reverse complement strand
ACGCTCTTTATAGGAAGAAGCACCTTGTCCGTCGATAATGGCACCATCCAATTCCTTATTGCCTTGAGAGAACATCTGCGACTTGCTAGCCCCAAGTTCATAGTAGCGATAATCATAATATTCGTGACCTAAAAGAATATCGAAGTTATTGTCGCCAAACGAACGGGCATAAGAAACAAGTTGTTGCAGGTTGTAATCGTAAGTACGTGTATGATACTTACTCACTGTACCGCCAGTGGAGTCGAACTGCCCATAGTAAGGATTGTAAACGTAACTATGACGTGTCTCATCCAAGTTGAAAGCACCATTGAATGTCACCTTCAGGCCTTCTATAGGAGTTATATCTACAAAGGCGTTGCCGTTAATGGCATTTCCTTCAGAGTTTCTGGTATTTAGTTTATTGTCTAGAATAGGGTTGGCATCAGCAATGAAAGGACGCTGCATACCTGCATTGATACCACTACCGTAGTCCATCATTCCAATACCATTATTATCCACCATGATGCTGCCGTCAGCATTGCGCACGTAGGCGGGATAGATGGGAGCCATTTGGGTAACAAACGCCCATATATTACCGGTAGACGAACTGGTACCATTGTTACTCAACGAGTTGGAATCAAAACGTGCATATCCCATATTACCACCAATCTTCAACCACTTCTTTGCCTGATAGTCGGCTTTCAAACGGCCTGTCAAACGTTTCAGGTCAGAGCCTTCAGTGATACCCTCATTTCCAAGATAACCTAAAGAAACATAGAAAGAGGACTTTTCATTGGCTGCGCTCACCGAGAAGTTGTATTCCTGACGCAGACCGGTACGCATTCCCACATCTTCCCAATCATCCGGAGTCAGCAGATAGTCACGTCCTTTATAATTCACAACTCTACCCAATGTGGCGTTGGGATTAAGTTTACCGTTCTGACCGATGAGGAATTGCCCATCGGGAACTGTATATACATTGTATCCCAATCCACCGTTGGAGCCAAACAGATTCTTGTTTGCCTCAAGCCATGCAGCTTGGTCATTCATTCCCGTTGACTTATAATAATTGTTCATGGCACGATAATGCATCTCGTAGTACATGCCAGGATTGTCAATCACTTCATATTTCTGCAACGCTCGAGTGTTAGCACCCCACTTAGCATCAAAAGTCACCTTAGCCTCTCCCGACATATTGGCCCTTTTGGTAGTGATGATAATTACACCATTAGCACCACGAGCACCGTAAAGTGCATTCGAAGCTGCATCCTTCAATACTGTCATTGACTCAACGTCGTTAGGATTGATATTATTAATATCACCGCTATAAGGAGCGCCGTCCACAATAATCAGAGGGTCATTCTTTGCATTGATTGAGCTAAAACCACGAATCTTGATGGATGACTTTGAACCCGGAGCACCGTCATTGGAAGTCAGTGTCACACCCGGCACAGCACCTGCCAAGGCATCAGTAACATTCGTCACTTGCGACTGCTCCAGCTTTTCGGTACCAACCACCTTAGCCGAACCCGTAAATGCAGACTTCTTTGCTGTACCGAAAGCAACCACCATTACCTCATCAAGCATCTCAGTATCAGACTTCATCACCACTTTTAAGCTGGGTTTTATTGCCACTTCTTGGGTCTGCATACCAATATAAGAAATCACCAGAGTTTTCGCGGAACTACAATAACTGTATTTTGTTGATAATAAGTAATATATAATAAGCTCCAAAACGCTAAAACAGGGAATACTCTTTCCACAGTTATTCTATATACGTCCACAATAAATAATGCTCTACTTATGTGATACCATTAATAGCTGTAATGTTTTGATTAATAGCTGTTTGTCCCTGCATTAATATATTGTGGCTATAAAATTAGGATTTCTTTTTTTTAAAAGAATGAATGATTATGTCAATATCTATCATTTGAACATTTTTCGTTGAATATTTACTTATATTGTCTATCACATCCATAAGAATGTTGTATTTCATGTAAATACTATTTAAAATTATAAAATACCATTCTCATTTCGAATAGAGATAAACATTAGTTTATTCCTATTTCACATAGAAATATTCTGTATTCCTTGTATAAAACTAATGAACTTATGAGATCGTTTCTAAAGGAACCATAGTTTCTTGTGTAAAAGTTCAAAGGGAAATTCATGCTATACAAATATTGTCTCTTATTTGTATTATAATACCATTATCATTATATTTGCGTTATCGTAATGTGCATTACGGTAATGTACATTACGATAACGAAAGAGTTGATATAAAATAAAAGGTGTATTATGAAATTCTATAATAGAGAAAAAGAATTGGCTATTTTAAAGAATATAGCAGAACAGTCTCAAGAAGAATCGCAAATGACGGTTTTGGTAGGAAGAAGGCGTATCGGTAAGACCTCACTCTTATTGAAGTCAACGGATGGAAAGCCGACATTGTATTTTTTCATCTTACGCAAGGCAGAGAATCTTCTATGCCGTGACTTTATAGAAGAGGCAGAAATGAAGTTGAATTTTCCTATAGGAGAATATTCTTCCATAGGAAAGCTATTCCAACATTTAATGTTACTTTCAAAAGAACGGCCCTTCAATCTTATTATTGATGAATTTCAAGAATTGGATAGAATAAATCCTTCTGTGTTTGGAGAGATTCAGAAAGTATGGGATTTGCATAAAGACAGTAGCCGAATGAATTTACTTATAAGCGGCTCTATTTACTCATTGATGCATAAAATTTTTGAGAATAATAAAGAGCCACTTTTCAGCCGTGCGGGAAAAATTATACGTTTACAACCATTCAGGGTCTCTGTCATAAAGCAAATATTGGCAGATTTTCACCCAGGTTACACTCCCGATGACCTTTTGGCGCTATATACCTTTACAGGGGGGGTAGCTTGGTATATTGATTTGTTCATGAAAAATAAGGCTTTTACCCGTACAAAAATGATTCATTTCATGACGGAAGAGAACTCTTTGTTTTTGACTGAAGGAAAGAATCTTTTGATAGAAGAGTTTGGTAAAGAATATACCGTTTATTTTTCTATATTAGAATGTATTTCTCGCGGACTGACATCTCGTGGAGATATAGAAACAGCATTGAACGGAGTAGAAATAGGCGGTTATCTCTCACGTATGGAGAAAGATTTCTCTGTAATCAGTCAGCGTAAACCTATTTTTGCTCGTCCATCCTCCAAACAAGTCAGATACATTATTGAAGACAATTTTCTATCTTTTTGGTTTCGATTTATTTACAAGTATCAGAATTTGATAGAGGCCGGAAACTTAGCCTATCTGCGTAATATTATAGAACGGGATTTCCCTACATTTTCAGGATTGATGTTGGAGCGTTATTTCAAAGAGATGTACATAGAGGCCGGAAGATATACAGACATCGGAGGATTTTGGGATAGAAAGGGAGAGAATGAGATAGATTTAATTGCTGTTAATGAATTTGAGCGAACCATAGAATTCGTAGAGATTAAACGTAATCCGGAACGGATAGATTGGGGGATGTTGAAGAAGAAAGGAGAATATTTTCTCACTATCAATAAAGAATGGAAAAACTGCTCTGTTTCCTATAAAGGACTTTCTTTGGAAGATATGTAACCTTAAATAATACTTCCCTTAAAGTCTTTTGCAGGATTAAAGAAAGAGAAGCCGCTCATTTCACAATGAGTGGCTTCTTAAAAACACTTTATTATGAAATTCCGGTCTATTCAACCGGATGAATCATCATCATAGTTGTCACATTATTATTGTTTGGGTAATGCAACTAGTTAGTCTGCGCAGATAATTCTTTTGACAGAAAAATGAAGGAGCACTTAAATGAAAGAGAGAGTACTTCCGTATCATTCTTTTGTTGATTCATATAGAAAAATCGGTAAAGGCAAACTACTTTTACCGATTTTTTATGACATGTCCTTTGAGGTGTTAATTCTGATCGGTCGGAGAAAGCTGAGAATTGTTCTCTATTTCCGAGAGAGGTAATTGATAAAGGAACGGGCGTTCTTCCTGATTATAACGGAACTTACCGGCAGAGAAATGATTATTGTTTTCTGCACCCCAAGTTTCGTCCGTACGGTCTACAGGAATGTTCAAACGACGATTATCGATGTATTCCAAGCCTTCGCCCCAGAATTCTACACGTTTCTGATAAATGATTTCCTCTATCAAGTCGGCCTTGTTTGTAAAGGTGTAATTATAGTCAGGCTGACGGGTCTTCATGAAGCTATTCAGTTCAGTTATCGCATCAGCAGAGCCCTTGTGAGCCAAGGCTTCCATCTTTATCATGTAAGCCTCTTCCGAACGCAGGTAAATATAATCTCCCAATTCCCATCCGCTGAACACACCGGCCTTAATGTTATCACGGCCCGTACCGATAAATTTCACAGTCTGATATTCCACAGAAACCGGATACTTAGTATCACGGATCAATGTCACACGCTTACCAGATGCATCTGTTACACCTGTAGAACGGTCGCAGCAGAACCATTGCAGACGAATATCAGTATCCGCGATACGATCTACTAACGGCTTAAAGGCAGCACGCCATACGCCGATGCCGGCATATCCATCGCCATAAGTATCCATCTGCGAGAAGAAAGACATATAAGTCGTACTATTATCTGCTGTAATATCGCTGCCGAATACTACATCCGGCAAACTGATGTTGCTGAATCCTTGCAGTATCTGGTCTTCACTTTGCAATATAGGGAAATTATCAATCACCACTTGCGCATACTTTATCGCTTCATCCCATTCATGGATAACCATGTTTGCGCGAGCCAAATGCATGGCTACTACGCAGCCATCCATATCAGTGGGTGAGGAAGTGCGCGTCATATTCAAACCCTTGAACAAGTCGAAAGCAGTAGTAAGGTCGCTCTTGATTTGTTCATAAATTTGAGCTACAGTAGCACGCGGTTGGTCGCCTTCTGTATCCTCTGTAATAAGCGGTACACACGGGGATTGCGAGAAATCATATTTTTCTCCACGCCCCCATTTTGTTCCATCTGCACCGGTATAGTAGGAATGCTGATATAGATAACTCAACTGCAAGTAGGCATAGCCCCGGAAACCAAGGGCGATGGCACGATATTTTAAATTGGCAGGATCTTCACTGCTGGGGTCAATCAGCTTAAGAATGTTGTTGGCATTGGCTATGACGCGATAGTACTCTTTCCAACGGTTGTTGGTCGGAGTATAGTTCTGTTGCCAGTAATCCAGCAAATAATGATACATACTCATGGCGAAACGTCCGGTCATAATCATATCGTTGCCCATCAGCGATGTTAAGTAATCAAAACTCTTTTGACCGAAATAGTTGTGACTCATATTGACGTCAACATACTGTTGCATATCAGTATACATACCTGCCACAGCAGCTGAAAAAGCCTTATCAGGATCTTCCTGAGCCACATTGCCCAGTTGGTCTTCAGTCAAATAAGCGGTAACATCAGCATCTTCAATGCAAGATGTAAGCAGGCCCCCAGCAAGAAGCACCTGCATCATATATTTCATTATCTTCATATACAATTTTATTTTTTAGTTTAGAATGTAAGGTTGATACCTCCGGAAATCACACGCATCGGAGAATAGCCTCCATATTCATCATCAGAACCAGCCATTGCCACACGAGGGTCAAATCCCTGACGTTTGGACCACAAGCCGAGATTATCTGCCGTAGCATAGATACGCAGTTTCTCAACACCCAATTTCTGCGTCAGGTTCTTCGGCAATGTGTAGCCCAAAGTGATGTTACGGATGCTGAAGTAGCTGGCCTTTATCAGATTGAGGCCTGATTGCTGAGTGAAAGAGTTGGAAGCATTGTCAGCATTCCAAATAGGAAGTGAACCTTGACCGGTCTCAGGGTTGAATGTTTTCCACATATCCTTATTATGACCTACGTAGAATGAGGAGCTCATGCCGGACAGATAAGAATAGTCATAAGCATAGCCACCAATTTGGAAAGCCGTTGCTATAGAAAGGTCAATTCCCTTGTAAGAGAAAGTAGTGCTCAAACCACCGTTGAAATCGGGCAGTGCAGATTTTCCAATGAAGTAGCGGGTTGCGTCTGCATAAGTGGTGGTGGTAGTACGGCCTGTCACTTCCCCTTTCTCGTTTGTCTCATCCATGTACCACATGGCATTTCCTTTTTCGTCCATGCCGGCATACATATAAGTATAGTATTCAAAGCGGCTCTTACCTTCGCGCAGGTTGAACGGACCGGAAGTGATACCATTTTCACGGTTTTCTTCGGGCAGTGTCACGATGCGGTTCTTGTAGTGAGATCCCACGAGCGATACCGTCCACTTTAGGTCGGGCTGATTGAAAATATCCACATTCACTTCAAACTCTATACCAGTGTTTTTCATCGCACCCAGGTTTTCCCAATTATACGGACGTCCGGCTGTAGAGTAAGCTACAGGGCGCTTGAAGAGCATATCGTCTGTACGACGATAAAAATATTCGAATGAACCGTATACTCTGTCGAATAGACGGAAATCTACTCCCACGTCAAAAGTCTTCTGCTTTTCCCAAGTCAAGTCCGGATTACCGTAGAATTCCGGTGAATAACCCAACTCTGAACCATTCCAAGTAACTGTGTATTGGTCTTGATAAGGCGTGTACACATAGGCATAGTCATACTCCGAAAGGATGCTTTCATTACCTTGGGTACCATAAGACGCACGCAGTTTCAAGTCGTTCAACCAAGAGTTTGTACCCTCCATGAATGCTTCGTTGGAAATACGCCAAGCGGCACCTACCGACCAGAAATTACCCCAGCGGTCCAAGAAGCGGGAAGTACCGTCGCGACGGAAGGCTGCAGAAAGATAATATTTGTTGCTATAGTCGTAGTCTGCCATACCGAAATACCCCTCGATGTTATGGTTTGCCGTGTAGCTGTTAATGTATTGCATTTGTCCACCGTTGTCCAGTTCCGGATTGTTCGGATTAAAGAAATTGGTCTTCTGTCCTGCTAAATACTGATATTCATACTTATAGTACTCGTGACCTATCTTGGCCGACAAGTGGTGGTTATCGCCAAAAACATTGCTGTAGGCCAGAATCTGGTTGAAGTTGGTAGTCGTAGTGTTGTAGCTTCCTTTTGTACCACGACCACCGAAAGACTGTCCGTCACCGATGAGCGGAGTGTAGAATACTGTCTGGCTACTGTTCGTGAAATCATAACTGTAGTTTGCTGTAAACTTGAAATTCTTCAAGAACGAGATTTCCAGATACGAGCGTGAAGTCAGATTATTGTACACAGTTTCACGAATATCCTCTTTCATATTGGCTATCACATTCTGGTTAGTAGCCGTAGGACGTTTAGATGTACCGTCTGTCTCACCGTTTCCGGCATCATACATAGGACTTCCGTCCTCATAATATTTCATATTACCTTCTGCATCATAGGCATGAACCGGGAAGATGGGAGCCCAAGAACGTGCCACCTCAAAAGGATTGGAGGCAGCTCCGGCATTCTCTTGTACACCATTCTGAGTTGCTTTGGAATAGCCTACATTGGTACCTACCTTCAACCAGGATTTCAACTGAGAGTTAACGTTGGCACGAGCCGTAAAGCGCTCATAAGAAGAACCTAGCACATAAGAGTCATTGTCCAGAAAGCCCATAGATACATAGTAATCTGTGCGGTCATTACCACCCGATGCAGATACATTATACTCTTGACGGAAGGCATTGTCGAACAAGGCATCGGCAAACGAATCATTATAACGCAGACGTGCATTGGGGTTAAGTTTTCCATCTGGTGTTACCAGATACTCTCCTTGCGGGATGATATAAGCATTGTAATTACCCAGTTCGCCCAGCAAATCCTGACTGGCTGCTAAATTAGAGTCTTCAATGGATTTTCCAGCCGCCCAATAGGTGTTACGAAGACCATACCAAGACAAACGGTAGAACTCTCCCGGATCAGTAGCCATATCATAGTCCTTGTACGCACGCTGTGCCACACCCCAGGAGCCGTTAAAGTTGATGGCCACCTTGTCTTTGCGTCCGGTCTTGGTAGTAATCATGACCACACCACCTGCTGCACGGGAACCATACAAAGAGTTGGATACAGCATCTTTCGACACGTTCACTGAAGCAATGTCTGTAGGGTTGATGTCCGACAACTTGCCGTTGAAGGGCACACCATCTACTACAATCAGTGCATTGTTGCTGGCCGAAATAGAACCGATACCGCGTAATACGATATTGGCATCTTGTCCCGGCTGGCCGGAAGAACTTACAACTTGCAAACCAGCCACAGCTCCTTCTAATGCATTGGACACGGATGTAGCTTGTGAATTACTGATAATCTCATTCTTTACACTGCTGATAGAACCCACCAAATCTTGTTTACGTTTAGTGCCATAAGCCACTACTGTTACTTCATCAAGTATCTCTGTATCAGGCATCATAACCACTTTTACGCTCGGTTTGATTACCACTTCTTGAGTCTTCATACCGATGTACGAAATCACCAGAGTTTTCGCGGAACTACAACTCTTTTATTTTATTAATAATCAAGCAATTATACCATGTAATAGAAATCACTATAGCGAAATTTCCTTTCTCACAAGGTATGTGTATAGGGGTACAATGCATAAAACCTTACTGCTGTGATACTATTTGTTGAATTAATGACTTGGTTATCATATGTATATCATAAAGTTAATACGTTGCTTAAAGATTTTAAATGATTATTTCTCTTATATGAAGAATATCTTTTGTCAACATCTATCATCCTAACTGCTTTCGATGAAGCATTTACTCTACATTGTCATTTTATTAGCGAAAGTACTAAAGTCTATGTAAAAGAATATTTCAATAGCTTCAAAAAACAGTAAACTCAAAACTTTGTGATTAGCCAAATAATCAAGACAACTGTTGTTTCTTCATAAGAGTTTTCATCATTTCTGCTTCCACACTTCCACCCACTCCTTGTATTCCTTTATTCATCGGTATTACAAGTGCTGTGGAAGTAACTCAAAAGTGTGGAAGCAAAATTTGCTTCCACACCTCCAACCAGCCTTAAATATTGATAACACACCAATGTCAATCTTCTATTAGCACTACACTATACCTAATTGATTCTCAGTAGTTTCTTACTGCAAAATTTTGCAAACCTATTGCAGCGATACTGCAAAGCTGTTGCAGTGGTACTGCAAACTAATATGCAGCGCGGCTGCAAGCAATATGCAGTGATACTGCAAACAATATGCAGTGGTACTGCAAAACGTATGCAGTAAGTTTGCAGCGAGCAAACTGAAACTGAATAGTGAATGAACAGACTTTAAAGGAGAAGTATATGACTAACGATATGAAAGTGTAGTATTGGCTATGCTAAGTTCGTGTTTTTTTAGGCAAAGGCATGAGTGCATGGTTCTTTTCTAAATCATGCACTATAGTCATATCCATTACATTTGTATACACTTGTGTGGTTTTAACACTTTTATGCCCCAATAATTTTTGCACCGTTGTGATGTTTACTCCATTATAAATCAATAGTGTTGCATTAGTATGGCGAGCAGTGTGAAATGAAATTTTTTTTGATAAACCAGCTAGGCGGGAAATCACAATTAAATCCTTGTTCACATTAGAGTTATCCCTTAAATGAAAGAAGCTTTGTAAGTCATCCCGATATTTGTCCAGAATAACAAGCCCTTTTCCTTCGAATAAGAGATAAAGAGGTAATCTGACTTCTGTACTCGTCTTTATGGATTTATAAATTAGCCAGGTTTCTTGACGAATCTCCACGATGTTATCGGGTGATAAACTGATAAAATCAGAATATCTCATTCCTGCATAGCAACAAAACAAGAATGCATCTAAAGTCTTTTGCAATTTAGTATATCTGCCAGCCAAGCTTAATTTCTCCAACTTCTCCAACTCTTCAGGAGATAAGTGCGTATGCTTGTTTTCTATAGTTTTAATCTTGTACTTTCGAAAAGCGTATTTTTGTATCTCCATATAATCCTTGTTGATGGCGACATTTATATGTCGCTTCAGATGCTTCATATGTTTGGCTATCGTATTTGTGTGATAACCTCTTGATTGCAAGAAATATTCAAAGGAGGATATGAATTCGAATGTTAAATCAGAAAAGGTTACATCCTTTTTGAACTGTTGTAATAATGAAAGAGTGGAGAGATGATTTCGTTTTGTGCTTTCTTTTAGAGTAGAGTTTGCTATCTCTTGCCTAAAAAAAGGAATAAAAGCGGTTTTGTTTTCGCTTGTGCTCAAAACATCCTTTAGTAACTCTAATGAAATACGCCTTCCTTGCTGCCACAATTCCAACTCTTTTTTTTCTATCATAGCCATGAACTCATATATCAATCTATTCAGCGCATCTGCATTAGGATGATTCTTCACAATAAGCTTTTTATTGTCCCACTGTTCTGGCTTTAAATAAACTTTGGTTGAAAAATACTTTTTCTTTCTGTCCAAATAGGCTTCTACTTGTACCAATGCCATTCCTTTTTTATTCAGGCTTCTTTTTCTGTTGTACACTAGATTGTAAATAATCTTACTCATTTTACTTGATTTTAATTAATACCAATAACAAATAAGACGATATTCTGTGCTCGATGGGATTAGAATAAGAATTAATATCTCTAAAAAGTGTCTTTTTGTGTTTAGCTATTAATCGGTATTTAGCCTCCGGGAACTCTCAATTTGTTTCAAAATCAGGTCCGTTCTCTGTTTTAGCGGCTTATTTATTAACCATTTTGTTTTAAAATATGTGTATTTCTTGGAAAAATCATCCTAAAAGAGAGAATCATAGTGATAGTAAACATAAGCCAGTTTAGGTTTTTTAAGTGTGAAAAATCTGTTATTAAGCATAAAGTGACATGTTTAATTAACAAATTGATAGATTTACAAGGTTTTTTCAATAAAATAGTTGTTCGTTTCAGTTTTATTAATATATTTGCACTTTGTTAGAGTAAAGAAACAATTAATGTAAAGTTAAACTTTAAGAGAGAATTTATGAAAAGAAAATTAATGCTGTTATTGGCCTGTCTTTTTGTCGGAATAGGCCTAGTAACTGCCCAAACCCAGAAGGTTACAGGTGTTGTAATTTCTGAAGAAGACGGGCAGCCAGTTATTGGAGCCTCTGTATTGGTAAAAGGTACACAAATTGGTGCTATTACCGGTGTAGATGGTGATTTTACATTACCAAACGTACCAAGTTCCGCGAAAACTTTGGTGATTTCGTATATTGGTATGCAGACGCAGGAAGTGGCGATTAAGCCGAGTGTAAAGGTGACAATGAGAAGCAATGCAGAAGCTTTGGATGAGGTTGTGGTAGTGGCATACGGTACTGCTAAAAAAGAATCGTTGACCGGTTCTATCTCGGTGGTTGACAATAAGAAAATAGAGAAGCGCATCACAACCAGCGTAACCGGTGCACTTGAAGGTGCCGCACCGGGTGTACAAGTGAACAATACATATGGTGAACCCGGTTCTGCCCCCAGCATCCGTATCCGTGGTTTTGGTACATTGGTTTCAGGTGCTTCAGATCCTCTGTATGTAGTGGACGGAGTCCCTTTCGATGGAAACATGGCCGAACTAAACTCTAATGATATTGAAAGCATGTCCATCTTGAAAGATGCTGCTTCGGCTGCATTATACGGTAACCGTGCTGCCAACGGTGTTGTCATCATTACAACCAAGAGCGGACGAAACACTCATAAACCGAGTATTACGCTGCAAATGAATCAAGGTATGTATAACAGAGGTATTCCCGAGTACGACCGTCTGGATGCAGACCGCTGGATGGAAGCTACCTGGATGGCCAAGAAGAATGCCATGATGAGCAATGCCGGCATGTCGGCAAGCGATGCTGCCGCATATGCCACGGGACACGTGGTTAGTGAATCTATCGGTCGTAATATCTACAATGCCGCTGGTGATAAGTTGTTTGACAATAACGGAAAACTGATTGCCACTCGCCTGGCTGGCTATGACGACTTGGACTGGCAGAATGCCATCGAACGCACGGGACACCGTCAGGAATACAATCTTTCCGCCGCCACTTCGGGAGAGAAATACAACGTGTATTCTTCCATAGGCTACTTGAATGAGAAAGGATATGTAAAAGCCACAGGTTACGAACGTTTCTCCGGGCGTATCAACACTACTTATACACCTAACAAGTGGTTCAAGGGTGGCGTGAACTTGACTGGCTCGTGGACCAAGCGTGACTATAACAGTAATGCCAGTGGCAACTATTACGCCAATCCGTTCTACATTACTCGTTATATGGCTCCGGTCTATCCGTTGTTTATGCACAATGCCGACGGTACATACCAACTGGATGCCGATGGTAACAAAATTTATGACACCACTTCATCTTATCTGAGTAACCGCAACATCGCTTACGAAATGTTGTATAATAAGCAGGAAAGTGTGCGCAACGTATTGGGCGGACAAGCTTTTGCCACCATCTCGTTGCCGTATGGACTTTCATTAACTGTAAAAGGTGACCTGAACAACAGCACTTCGAACAATAAGAAATATGACAATCCCGAAATTGGAGACGGTGCTACGAATGGCGGTCGTTTGACAAGTTATGCCTACCAATACAAGACTGTAACCTTGCAGGAAATTCTGAGCTGGAACTATCAATTTAATCAGGTACACAACGTGGAAGCTATGGTGGCTCACGAGAACTATAGTTGGGAGCGCAAGTACACTTCCGGAATGAACACCGGTATGGCTGTAGACGGAAACCTTACTATGGGCAATTTCCTTAACAACTCTTATTTTTCCGGAAGTGATGATGAGGACAAGACGGAGTCTTATCTGGCACGCGTAAAGTATAATTATGACAACCGTTATTTCGTAGAAGGTTCGTTCCGTCGTGACGGTTCCTCACGCTTCCACAAGGACAATCGCTGGGGTAACTTCTATTCTGTTGGTGCCAGCTGGAACATGAAACAAGAAGCTTTCTTGCAAGATGTAGATTGGGTGGATGCCTTGAAGTTGCGCGCGTCCTATGGTGAAGTCGGTAACAATATGGGCGTAAGCCTTTATGGTCACATGGCTCTTTATACCATTGACAAGAACGGTGGTGAAGCCGCTTTGGTAAAACAATCACTTTCCTTTGTTTAGCTTTGATTGTTTTTATCGTAGCCATGATTTTACTTTTCGTTGCTCAAAAAGGGCTGGCGACTTTCTTTGTTAATAAAGTTAGCTTGATCGAGTTCCTCTTTAGTGGCGATTGGTCGCCATCTGAAGGCAAGTTCGGAGCTCTTCCAATGATTTTGGGATCATTCGTAGTTACCTTGCTCTCAGCCTTGGTAGCAACGCCATTGGCCATTGGAGCAGCCATTTTTATGACTGAAATTT
>ENA-OPWH01001675-OPWH01001675.1-human-gut-metagenome-genome-assembly--contig:-NODE-1675-length-13452-cov-2.301560_pt1 | contig 13452 bp, 8 predicted proteins | sample MGYA00241506_ERZ502004 | MGnify/ENA primary metagenome ERZ502004 (study PRJEB25962, sample SAMEA2043049) | human gut metagenome | biome: human gut; feature: human-associated habitat; material: faeces... | reverse complement strand
ATATCGATATTGATGAGTTTATTCCGATTTCTTTTAGAAATCATTTCTATGCATCGACAGGCAGAACCCGTAAATACCCTTTGCAAGCTTTTCTATGGGCTTTGATTATTCAGCGTATTTTTTCTATCCCTACGGATCAGCTTCTCTTGACTTTTCTCGCTTACTCAAAATCACTTCGGGAATTCTGCGGTTTTATTAAAGTCCCTGACGCTTCCAAAATCACCCGATTCAAACAGGATTTTTTAAATGACCTCCAGCTTGTTTTCGATAACCTTGTTGATGTTACCGAGCCTATCTGTCAGGCGATTGACTCTGCAAAAGCAGATATGACCATCTTTGATTCTTCCGGCATCGAAGCATTTGTTACCGAAAATAATCCCAAGTATGCTAACAGGATCATCAAGCAGCTTAAGGCATATGCGAAAGCTCAGGGCTTTGATAAATCCTATGATCCTTATAAAGCTGCCTATGGTTCCATGCCTTCTCATGCTTCTGCTAATCCTGAGATTAAGCAGCTCTATATCAATGGACATTTTTGCTATGTCTTTAAGTTCGGTATTGTCACCAACGGACTGGGCATCATCCGCCACATATCTTTTTATAACAAAAACTTTATGGCTTCACATCCTGATATCGTTGTCGAAAAGAAATCCGATTCCCCTGACGAAGATAAATGTGTTCATGATTCAAAGCTTTTAATCCCGACACTGAAGGACTTCTTTTCCAAGCATCCTTTGATTAATCCAAAAACCTTCCTGGGTGATGCTGCTTTCGATACCGCACAGCTCTATAAGAGCCTTCTTACCGGTGACACTTTTGGTAATGACAAACATTTCTCGAAAGCTTATATTCCGCTGAATGCAAGATCCGGACTTGAAAATCTGGATTATTCTATCAATGAAGATGGTATTCCGTGTTGTCCCCATGATCCTTCTTTACAAATGAAGTACGAAAGCACTTCCAAACTTCGCAGTGGAGTAACAAGATATAAATTTGTCTGTCCAAAAATGAAATGGATTTATGATAAATCAACTCAAAAAGCCCATCGTCATTGTTTCTGTGACAACCCTTGTACCTCTTCTAAATGTGGGCGGATGGTCTACATCTACCCAGAAAAGGATCTTCGTGCTTATCCCGGAACGATCCGTGGCACCGAAGAATGGGATGATACCTATAAAATCAGAACTGTTGTCGAAAGGGATATCAACCACATCAAAGACAATCTCTGTCTTGCAGGACGCCGAACCCAAAATGAGAAGACTCTGCATGCTGATCTGATTCTTGCCGGTATCACCCAACTTATTACTGTTGTTCTCGCAGATAAGATCAATCACCACGAATATATTCGAAGCTTAAAGCCTCTCATAGCATAGGACTTACCAACTTAATAAGCCCTATGGCTTATTTAAGTGTGCCTAAAATATTTCGTCATTTAACGTTTCTGCATTTATCATCTCCATTTATTGTGGATAACTGCTCTCATATTTCAAATTTGAGTTTCGCAATTACCTAGTCACTTACAATAAGTGTTACACTTTACCGTGTAAAAGTCAACCTTCCCAAAAAATCCCGGAGTACATTGTCATACTCCAGGATTTTGTCGTCAACCGGATAAAAGCAACCGCATTCGCTACATAATTCTACACCAGATAACTGCTTCGCAGTTGATTCAGTTAAAGCTCTTCCCCGCAGGATTCAATCACTTTTTTGTACCAGTAAAAAGAATCTTTGCGGATTCTGGAAAAGTCTCCGGTCCCGTCATCATTTTTATTTACATAGATAAGACCATAACGCTTCTTGAATTCTCCGGTGGAGGCACTGACAAGATCTGTACAGCCCCAGCAGGTGTAGCCGATCAGATCTACTCCGTCATGGATTGCTTCCTTCATCTGCTCTATATGGCGGCGCATATATTCAATACGGTAATCATCGTGAATCTTTCCATCCTCTGTCAGCTGATCCACCGCCCCAAGACCATTTTCCACGATCATGATCGGAATCTGATAGCGGTCATAGATCTGGTTCAGAACATAGCGAAGACCAGTTGCATCGATCTGCCAGCCCCAGTCGGAAGCTTTCAGATATGGATTTTTCAGATTGTCACTTCCATTTCCGGCCGTTTTCTCTCCGTCCTTTGTCACGCTGACACAGCTACTGGAATAATAGCTGATGGTGAAAAAGTCCACCGTACCCTTCTTGAGGATCTCTTTATCCTCCTGAAGAACCTCCAGCTGGATTCCGTGCTCCTCAAAGTATCTCGCTGCAAATCCCGGATAATATCCTCTTACATGAACATCACCGGCAATGGAATTGTGGATCTGCCCAAACTGCTGTGCATATAAGACATCATCCGGATGGCAGGTATATGGATAACCATTGTGATAAGCAAGCATACAGCCAAGCATAAACTCCGGATTGATCTCATGAGCCATGGAAACTGCAAGTGCACTTGCTACCAGCTGGTGATGCATTGCCTGATAACGGCTCTGCTCACATACATCCTTCGGGTCCAGCATTCCTGCACAGAATACCGCACCAAAGTCCTGCGTCAGCATATTGATCTCATTAAAAGTCAGCCAATATTTTACCTTACCTTTATATCTCTCAAATAAAACCTTTGCAAATCGAAGATAGAAATCGATCATCTTACGGCTTTTCCATCCGCCATACTCCAGAGAAAGATGAAGGGGATTCTCATAATGAGAGATCGTTATCAGCGGCTCAATGTTATATTTTCTCAACTCATCGATCACATTGTCGTAGAACTTAAGGCCTTCCTCATTTGGAGTTTCCTCATCCCCATTTGGGAACACTCTGGACCAAGAAATAGAAAAACGATATACCTTAAATCCCATCTCTGCAAAAAGAGCAATATCCTCTTTCCAGTGATGATAAAAATCAGTTGCCTGGTGATTGGGATAAAATTCTTCCGGTAACGGTGCCGGCGGTGTAAGACGACGTTCCTTATCCACACTTCCTCCTGTCAGGACATCTGCAATGGACGGGCCTCTGCCATCCTCATCCCAACCGCCTTCATACTGGTTTGCAGCAGTTGCTCCGCCCCAGAGAAAGTTTTCCGGCATACGGTTATAATTTTTCATATTTTAATTTTCTCCTTTTTACAAACATCAGGCGGATCTGTTATCTCCGCCTGATGTTTCGTTGTTATTCTTATACAATAGTCAGGAATTTATCTCCTGCATTTACAGCTGCATCTTCTTTTTCCATGCATACTGCTTTGATATAATCAGAAATATTGGTCACAACAACCGGTGTGATCAGATCATATCCTTCTTTCTTAATGGCATCCATATCGAATTCCACAAGAAGCTTTCCTTTTTTTACCTTATCTCCATCAGAAACATGGGATTTAAAATATTTACCATTTAAATTTACAGTATCAAGTCCGATGTGGATCAGAATTTCTGCTCCACTTTCTGTCACAAACATGATTCCATGTTTGCTGTCCATGATATTTGCCACCGTACCATCTGCCGGTGCATAAACCTTTCCTTCTGATGGAACGATTGCTGCTCCGTCACCTAAAACCTTATCAGCAAAAGTTTTATCCGGAACATCGGAAAGTGCTTTTACAGTTCCTGCTACCGGTGCACAAAGCTCGATCTTATCTACAAGCGGAGCGTTCTGCTGTGCCGGCTGTTTTTCTGTATCTGTGTTCTGTACTTCATCCTCTGTCTCAGCCTTTACATCCTCAAATCCGAAGATAAGCGTAAGAACAAAAGCAGCTACAAAAGATACCACGATCATAATGATTCCATAAAGCAGATTGCTTAATCCCTTCTCACCGATAAACGCCGGGATCGCCATGATACAATTCTGTGCAATGTAAAGAGAAACCTGAAGAAGTCCTCCTACGATACCACCGATTCCGGCTGCGATGGAAGCTGCTACAACCGGTCTTTTCAGTTTCAGTGTAACACCATACAGAGCAGGCTCTGTGATACCCATAAGAGCGGAAACACCGGCTGCACTTGCCAGCTGTTTCATGTTGCTGTCCTTGGATCTTACAGCTACTGCAAGAGAAGCTCCGGACTGTGCAAGGTTAGAGCATACCTGAGATACAAAGATCAGTGTATCGGCACCACCGGTTGCAATGGCATTCAGTCCGATCGGTGTCAGCGCATGGTGCATACCGGTCATAACAATGAACGGGAAGGTTGCTGCAAGGATACCTACAATAATGAAACCAAGTTTTACGGACAGGAAGTTGATGGCTACCGCAAGTCCGTTACCAATAATTGTTCCGAGCGGTCCAACTACGATCAGGGCGATCGGTGCACTGATCAGAATTACCAGTGTCGGGTTCAGGATCAGTTTTACCATTTTCGGTGTGATCTTATCAACCAGAATCTCAATATAATGTGTGATCCATACCATCAGGATAACCGGAATAACGGAATAAGAATAAGTTGCTTTTGTGATCGGCAGACCAAACAGTGTGATGGCCGCATCACCAGCTGCCATGGTTACAAAGGTAGGGCTTAAGTAAACACCGGCAATAAACAGCGCCAGTGACTGGTTCACGCGGAAAACCTTGGCAGCATTTGCTGCGATCAGGAACGGCATGAAGTAGAAAGTAACATCTCCGATAAAACTGATCACCTGGTAGGTACTGCTTGTTTCTGATACCAGATGAAAAGTTGTCAGCAGGGTAAGTACAACTTTGATCATACCGGCTGCAGTCAGGGCAGGGATCATCGGGGTCATACATCCGGTGATGGCATCGATAACTTTTGAAACAACACTCTTTGAGCTGTCAGAGTTCGCTGCCGGTGCATCATCGGTAGGAACGCCTTTGTCTTCCAATGCCTTGTAAACAGCGTTCACTTCATTTCCTGCGATAACCTGGAACTGATCTTCATGCCAGTTAACGCCGGAGATCTCAGAAAGCTTTAAGATCTCTTTCTCGTTGATCTTCGATCTGTCTTTCACATAGAAACGAAGCCTTGTCATGCAGTGGAACAGACGGGTGATATTATCTTTTCCGCCCAGCGCTGCAATCAGTGTGTCTGCAGTTTTTGCATAGTCCTTTTTCATTTGGGGACCTCCTTTAATAATAAATATTGAAATTTATATTAAAGGTCTTGCCTGAAAAGATACGCACATGGCACGTATTTCAGTAACAATCCATTAACACCTAATTTATAAAACAATCTCTTTTCACAGATTTTTCAGACGTTTATGGTCTTCTGTGATCTTCTGGATATGAATCGTCAGATACAGCATTTCGTCCTCAGTCATAGCGTATTTATATTCCTCTTCCATCATAAGATAGATCATTTTTACACAGCCGTAAGCTTCTCTGTACTGCTCCTTGATGATCTTGAAAAGCTCCTGATTCTCATCATAGTGAAGCTCTTTATGAAGGAATCTCTGGGCAAAATATTTCAGATGCGTGAGAAACCGCTGATAATACAGATTATCCTCCTGAAATTCCATATTGTCATAATACTTCTCCACGATGTCCAGGATCTGATGTACGATAATGGAAATCTGATAGCTGTCCGTCTTGCCGCCATCTTCCGCATTCACAAAATGCAATGCAAAAAATCCTGCTTCATCTGCAGAAAGATCTACCTCGAACATCTCATTTACCTTTTTCAGTAATTCCAAGCCGATCTCATATTCCTTATGATAAAGCTGCTTGATATCCAGAAGCAGCATATTCTGAAGGCGGATCCCGTTTTCAAGTCTGGAGATCGCACCCATGATATGGTCGCTAAGGGAAAAATAAATACTGTCATTTAATTTCATCCCCTCTTTTTCCTTCACTTCATTTACAAAAGCTTCCACAAAGTCCAGATATTTTTCCGGAATAGCAGTCAGATAACCCTGTATCTCCTTGCTGATCTGGGCATTTTCCGCAGTAAAGATCTTCTCGATCCTGGACTCCTCCACTTGCTGTCCTTTCTTTTTCTGAAAGGCAATTCCGCAGCCCTTTACAATAACTTCATGTCCCTGTCCATCCCTGGACAGTATCAGATTATTATTCAAAATCTTATGGATAACCATATTCCTGTTCCCCCGCTGCCAGACAAATAAAAAAAGACCATTACAGTATATAGAAAACCTATTCCTATACTACTATAAGGTCTTGCCTGACGATAAATAAATATTTCAGTAACAATCCTTCTGATTCGTAACTATTTAACAACTGTATGTAATAGTATCAGAAAAAATATATGTTGTCTATCTGGAATATTTAATAAAATATTTATAATATTTTTGTGAACTTTGACAAAATCCCCTGATGATCCTGCCATACGGATCAACGGGGGATTTTCTGTTCAGCTTTTTATTCTTCAGATCTCTTTTCCCTTTGTCGCAACGGCATGTACAACAAACGGTACAAACAATGTAATAAACGCCGCATATCCAAGGTATGCATATCCCTTCTTAACAACTGTCATCAGACCGAACTGTGCGATGGCAAATGCCAGGAATGTAAAGATCGCTGTGAAAACTGCATTTCTTCCAAGGTGTTCCTGCGCTTTTTTTGCCGAGCGGTCCATACGGCGCTCCACTGCATTTACACAGCGGGTCACAATACCAGAGATCATATTTACTGCTGTGGAGATAGCTCCAAGGATGATCAGCAGAGAAATGATCGGTGTCAGGATACTGGCGCCTACACCGTTCTGGACCAGCCCCAGCATCGGTACCGATGCAGATGCCAGCTGGAAGAAGAAATAAAGGACTGCTGTTGCAAATCACTTTTTCAATGAAGGTGTTGCAAAAGTGTTGCAAAAGGCAACGCCCTCTAAATGCATAGCCTGCAAACCCGCAAACAAGCGTCCTTTCGGTTCTTTTCTATGCTATTGAATAAAAAATGTTAATTCCATCCGAATGTGTTTCCTCATACCAGATGCAATACTACTGACACTTCGATGCCATTCATAATCTGCTTTTTCTTGCCCTGTTTGCCTGTTGGTGTGAAACTCATATACCTCGCAAAGTGCCTAAAATTAAGGACTTCTACGAATTCACCCGATGTAGACAACACACGACTTCGACATGCACACTCATCGGAAACATATCAGTCGCCTTCACCTTCCTGATCTCATACCCATTCTCCCGCAGATACTTCACATCCCGAGCCAAAGTCGCTGAATCGCAGCTCACATATACGATCCTCTCTGGCTCCATCTGAACCATCGTATCCAGTACGCTTCTCTCACATCCTTTTCTCGGTGGATCGACTACGATCACATCCGCTCTCGCATGCTCTCCCGGATGCTCTTTTGCATAATCCGCATAATACTCCGGCAGCACTTCTTCTGCCTTTCCTACAAAAAACTCCGCGTTTGTAATCTCATTGATCTCAGCATTATGCTTTGCATCTTCAATTGCCTGCGGCACGATTTCCACGCCGTAAACTTTCTGTGCTTTCTGCGCAAGAAAAAGGGAAATCGTTCCAATACCACAATACACATCCCAAACCGTCTCTTTTCCAGTAAGCCCGGCGTATTCCAGTGCGGTTCCGTAAAGTACCTCTGTCTGTACCGGATTCACCTGATAGAAAGACAGCGGTGAAATCTGGTATTTGACATTACCGATATAATCGGTGATATACGTCTGTCCCCAGAGCGGACAAACCTTTGATCCCATGATCACATTCGTCTTTTCTTTATTGATATTATAAGTAATACTTGTCATTCCCGGAATCTTTGTCAGCTTTTCCAACAATTTTTCACTGCAGGGAAGCTTATCCCCGTTAATGATCAGACAAACCATGATCTCTTTTGTTGTAAATCCATACCGGACCAGGACATGGCGCACCAGCCCTTTGTGCCGTTCCTCATCATATGCAGAAATCTTCTCTTCCCGCATGTAGTCCAGAATCTGATCCAGGATCACTTTATTCTCCGGTACTCCAAGTACGCAGTCCCTGTTCGGAACCGGGATGATCTGATGGGTTCTTCCGGCATAGAATCCGGCAATCAGATTCCCTTCTTTATCCACTCCGATCGGGAACTGTGCTTTATTCCGGTAACGGAACGGTTCCTCCATTCCTGCGATCGGCTCCATGATCTGATCCAGCAATTCTTCTTCCACACTGCCAAGACGGATCAGGTTATTTCTTACTTTTGTATTTTTAAACTCCAGCTGTTTCCGGTAATCCATCTCCTGAATCTGGCATCCGCCACAGCGTCTTGCCTCCGGACAGCGTGCAGATACACGAAATGCGGATTCTTTTACAATCCGCATTAATCTCGCATATCCGTAGTTCTTTTTTGCTTTCATTACTTTTACTTCAACGGTATCTCCGATGACTGCATCCTTGATAAACAGAGTATATCCATCAACCTTTCCGATTCCTTCACCACCGATTCCGATATCTGTAACTTCTACCGTCACTACGTCATTTTTCTTCATTTTTATACTCATCTTTCTTTCAGAACTTCTCTTAGATACTGGTCTTTCTTAAGTTAGATTCAAACAGACGGTTATAACCTAACCAGTCCTTTGTATCTTTTGCCTTAAAAATCTCTGTCAGTGTCTGCATCTTTGCATCAGCATTATCTGCACAATTAAGTGCCATTGCCTCAGCAAGCGCCGGTTTCTTCGGCGAACCGTATTCGAGTTCTCCGTGATGCGCTACGATACAGTGCTTTAATTCGCTGGCAAGCTTCTTTGGGAAATCCGGGATCTCACGAATTGCATCATCCAGCATTTCCACACCGATCACAATATGACCGAGCAGCTGCCCATCATCGGTATAATCATTATCCGGGAACAGGGAAAGTTCCTGTGTCTTTCCGATATCATGACACATTGCCGCTGTATACAGAAGATCCTTATTCAGGATCGGATATGCCCCTGCCATATATTCACAGAATTTCACTACGCTTAATGTGTGCTCCAGAAGTCCTCCGGCAAATCCATGATGTACACTCTTTGCTGCAGAATGTGCCTTGAAGCTCTTGATAAACTGTTCATCATTTACAAAATAATACCGGATCACCTGCTGCAGATACGGGTTCTTCACCTGCTTTCCATAACGCATCAGTTCTTCATACATTCCATCCACACTTTTCTCGCTGGTCGGCATATAATCCGCCGGATCGTATTCTCCCTCGTCTGCTACACGGAGCTGCTTGATGTTCATCTGAAGATTGCCGTTATAGCTGATGATCTCCCCGTAAACTTCAATAAAATCTTTTTCGCTGTAATCTGCAATTCCATTTGAATTCGGATCCCAGATCTTTCCATCTAAAGTTCCTGTCTTGTCCTGAAGGATCAGGTTGTCATATGGTTTTCCGTTCCTTGTCTCCGCACTTCTTTTCCCTTTGCAAAGATACGTATTTCTGATTGTCTCGCCTTCGTGTAATGTCTCAATATATCTCATGTCATTCCTCTTCCTGCTTTATATTTTAAATTTATGGTTGCTTTTTATCTGCAAATCTATTCTTTACTTCCAACTGTCACATCAAATGTTACATCGACATAACCATCTGCGCCACGCCTCTGCCCTTTGATCCTGATCTGTGTACCGGTTCCGGCTTCTGCGATCTGTTTATGAAGTCCTGTTATACCGGTGATATCTGTCTTGTTAATCTCTGTGATCACATCACCATTCTGGATTCCAGCCTGCATCGCAGGCGAATCAGCCTCTACTTCCCTGACATAAATGCCTTTCGGGATTCCCTGTTCGCCGGCAAGCTTCTCCGTCACTACAACTCCGTGAACGCCAATATACGGAACTCCCTGTCCATTTGCCAGAAGTTCGATCTCTTCCTTGATATCCGAAATCGCATAGGCACTTACAAGATTTCCGTCTCTCTGCAGTTCTGACTGGTCACAGATTCCAATCACTTCACCCGCCGTGTTAAACAGAATTCCGCTCCCTTTTTCACTTCCTGCAATATCTGTATCAAGCAGCCGGTACTGCCCGTCCGCCACTGTCCGGTAATTTCTGGTGGAACTGATGATCCCATATCCGACACCACCTGCATATCCAAACTGCTCACCAAGAACGATCACGCCGTCCCCACGGTTCACTGCATTAGAATTACCAAGCATCGCCGTCTGGATCTGGTTCCTCGTACTATCCGACAGATCTGATCTCTTGATCGCAATGATCGCAAGTCCAAGATTCCGGTCCTGCTTTTTCAAAGTTGCGTTATATGTAGTATTGTCTGAAAATGTGGCTTTCAGTGCTTCTGCATCTTTTACAATTCTTGCCGGTGCCGCAATCAAAAGATCTGCTCCATTATCCCAGAAAATAACTCCCGATACAGCCTGCTCCCCTGCATTCTCCCAGCCTTCATCCCGGTGCACGGCATAGATCTCAACCACACTTTTTCCTGCTGACAATGCCACCTGGTATAATGCATGGTTCATCTCCTGATAATCTTCGACAGTCAGATCCGGATACTGAATCTCTTCCTCCTGTGCTTCCTGATCCTTGGTATCCGTCTCATTCTCAACCGGAGTTTCCTCCTGATCCAGCGGAATCGTTACCTTCTCTCCGCCCAGATGTGTCATCGCCCATGGGCGAAGGGCATAAAACGCAAGGCCTGCTGCAAGTCCAAAAATCAGTCCTCTTCCTGCAAGCCTGCACAGATTTCCCATGATTCCTTTTTTACTTCGCTGTTCATCTTTTACTGTTTCCTGCAAAAACGAATATTTTTCTTCCTCACTGTCGTGCGGTTCTTCGTTATGCTTATTCTCCCGATTATCAGACATTGTGCTTCTCCTTAGGCCTCCGGAGTGCTTTCAGCCACACCTGGTTTTAGTATACATGATTCCCCGCAAATGTTCAACGAAATTTCACCTTTCCACTTTCATTTAGACGGTAAATAAGTTAGAATAGAACCAGACAAAATATGAGGTATAAATGTATTATGAATCAAAAATCTTTAACAAAATTGGAATTTCCAAAAATTATAGAGATGCTGACCGATCACGCTTCTTCCCCTGGCGGAGCTTCATTCTGCAGGCGAATCAAGCCGATGACCGACCTTAACAAAATCATCACTGCACAGGAACAGACTGCCGCAGCATTTACCCGCATTGTAAAGAAGGGAATTCCTTCTTTCAGCGGCTGCTATGCTGTCTCCGACTCTCTTAAGCGCCTGGAGATCGGAAGTGCCTTAAGCGCACCGGAACTCCTCCGGATCGGCAAGCTTCTTCAGACAACCGCCCGGATCAAATCCTACGGCCGTCATGAAAATGCAGACGATCAGGCAGATTGTCTGGATGTATATTTTGAACAGCTTGCGCCGCTTACACCACTTTCTGCCGAAATTGACCGCTGCATTCTTGGTGAAGATGAGATCAGCGATGATGCCAGCAGCAAATTAAAGCAGATCCGCCGCAGTATTAACGGCATGAATGACAAGATCCATTCTACCATGACCGGACTTTTGAACGGTTCCATGCGCACCTATCTCCAGGATGCCATTATTACCATGCGTGGCGACCGTTACTGTCTCCCGGTAAAAGCCGAATACCGCAGCCAGGTAAATGGTCTGATCCATGACCAGTCAGCAACCGGATCCACACTTTTCATTGAGCCGATGGCCGTTGTCAAACTGAACAACGATATCCGTGAGCTGGAAATTGAAGAAGCAAAAGAAATCGAGGTCATCCTCTCTACGTTGAGTGCCCAGGCAGACCTGCACCGCGATGAGATCCGTTACGACCTCGAAAACATGGTAGAGCTTGACTTCATCTTCGCGCGCGCCGCTCTTGCAATGGAGCAGAACGCCAATGAGCCGATCTTCAACACCGAAGGTAAAATCCACCTGCGCAAGGCACGCCACCCGCTGATCAATGCGAAAAAAGTCGTTCCGATTGATCTGTCGCTCGGCGAAGATTTCGACCTTCTGATCGTCACCGGGCCGAATACCGGCGGTAAAACGGTTTCCTTAAAGACGGTCGGACTCTTAACACTGATGGGCCAGTCCGGACTTCACATTCCGGCACTCGACCGCTCCTCCCTTTCCGTTTTCGACGAGGTTTACGCCGATATCGGTGATGAGCAGAGCATCGAGCAGTCGTTGAGTACCTTCTCCTCCCACATGACGAATGTAGTTTCCTTCCTCGACAAGGCAGACCGCAATTCCCTCGTCCTGTTCGATGAGCTCGGCGCCGGTACCGACCCGACAGAGGGCGCGGCGCTTGCCATCGCGATCCTCTCTACGCTCCACGAGCGCGGCATCCGCACCATGGCAACGACACACTACAGTGAACTGAAAATCTATGCCTTATCCACACCGGGCGTGGAGAATGCCTGCTGTGAATTCGATGTCGAGACTTTAAGCCCGACATACCGCCTGCTCGTCGGCGTTCCTGGAAAGAGTAATGCGTTTGCGATTTCCAGCAAACTCGGCCTGCCGGACTACATCATCAACAAGGCAAAAGACGAAATCAGCGAGCAGGATGAATCGTTTGAGGACGTTCTGACCACTCTCGAGCAGAACCGGATCACGCTGGAACGCGAAAAAGAAGAGCTTGCCCGCACCCGCGCGGAAGTCGAATCCCTGAAGCAGAGCCTTGCCAAGAATCAGGAACAGATCGACGCAAGAAAAGAAAAGATGATCTCCAATGCAACCGAGGAGGCACAGAGAATTCTCCGCGAGGCGAAGGAATACGCCGACCAGACGATGCGCGATTTCCAGAAATTTGGAAAAGAGAATGTTTCCGTCCGCGAAATGGAGCAGAAACGTACCGCTCTGCGTGAAAAGATGAACAAGCTCGATAAGAAAAAGGCGAAGGAAGTACCGAAGCGCACCGGAAATCTCCGCCCGCAGGATCTTCATCTCGGCGATGCCGTCAAAGTCTTAAGCATGAATCTCAAAGGTACTGTCAGCACCCGCCCGGATTCGAAGGGAAATCTCTTCGTCCAGATGGGTATCATGCGGACCAAAGTGCATATCTCCGACCTTGTGCTGATCGACGAGGCTGTCATCACCGGCCCGTCCATCTCCCGCACAAGCAGCGGAAAATCGAAGCTTTCCAAGGCTGCCACGATTTCTACCGAGATCAATCTGCTCGGAAAAACGGTGGATGAAGCGGTTGCCGAACTCGACAAATATCTCGATGACGCTTATCTCTCCCATCTGCCGAGTGTCCGCGTTGTCCACGGAAAAGGAACAGGCGCACTGCGGAAAGGCATTCACAATTATCTGCGCCGCCAGAAACACGTAGCGGACTTCCATTTAGCGGAATTCGGCGAGGGCGATGCCGGCGTTACGATTGTTACGTTTAAGAAATAAAAACTCAGGAAAATATGGGACGGAACGCATACTGTATGCGGTTCCGTCCTGTCCCCAGTGAAGGAGAATCTTTTATGGCTTCCAAACAGAAAATTCTGATCGTCGATGACGATAACAATATCGCAGAACTGATTTCTCTCTATCTGACCAAGGAATGCTATGACACAAAAATTGTAAACGATGGAGAAGAGGCTGTCCGGGAGTTTCA
>ENA-OPWH01001666-OPWH01001666.1-human-gut-metagenome-genome-assembly--contig:-NODE-1666-length-13520-cov-4.216190_pt1 | contig 13520 bp, 9 predicted proteins | sample MGYA00241506_ERZ502004 | MGnify/ENA primary metagenome ERZ502004 (study PRJEB25962, sample SAMEA2043049) | human gut metagenome | biome: human gut; feature: human-associated habitat; material: faeces... | reverse complement strand
TGCCGCCCACGAGCTGACCGTACATCGTATCGTCGTTCATCTCAAAGGCGATGGCACCGGAGGTATTCTGGGTGATCTTGTAGCGGATGCCCGTCTGGGTGCTGGCCGTGTAGATCAGGTAGATGCCGTAGCTGGCACCTTCCTGTGCAATGGTGGTCAGCAGTTCCTCGTAAGCGGGGCAGAGCTCAAAGATGGGCTGGATGTTGTCGATGGCCAGCACCACGGCGGGGATGTCGTCCGAGACATTCTCGCGGTAATCCTTGAGGGAGCTGATGCCGTGCTTCGAGAAGGCCTTCTTCCGCTTGGCGAACTCTTCCCGCAGGATGTAGGCCAGCTTGTCGAACTTTTCCTCTTCGCTGCTCAGCACCACGCCGCCGACATGGGGCATCTGCTCCATGGTCTTCAGGCTCCAGCTGCCAAGGTCGATGATGTAGATGGAGATGTCCTTCGGGCGGTACCACCGGCCCAGACTGCACAGGATCGCCTTGAGCAGCATGGTCTTGCCGCTGCCCGCGCAGCCGTAGATGCCGTAATGGCCCTCGGCTTCGAGGTCGAGGCAGAGCACACCCTGCTCCTGCAGTTCCGGGCGGTCGTAGCGGCCCACGGGGATCTGCAGCCACGGCAGCGCGCCGGGCCAGTCCCCACCCTCGAAGGCGCCGGGAACGCCCAGCTCGTCCAGCGGGATGGCGTCGGGCAGCTCCGGCAGCCACGGACAAGGCATTTTATCAAGGTGGTGTTCGTTCGCCACCTTGGTCAGATACTTCGAGACGGCGGCCAGCTCGTCCAAATCGGACTGGAAGCGGGTGCGCTCCTCGTGAACGGTTTTGATGCGCTCACCGTTCAGCTCCACCACGCGGACCTGATTGCCCACGCTGGCGGTCGCTTTCCGATCCCCCAGATAGGGTGCGCCGCACCAATAGGACTGAATCTGTTCGTACACGTCATTGTCGCCGACCTTGACGTAGGCACGGCCCGCCTGCGACAGGTGCGCCGCGTCCGATGTGCCCAGCATATCGCGGCTGGCCGAAGCGTTCTGCACCTTGAGGCAGATGGCGAAGTTGGTGTTGGCGCGGATCTGGTCGTCCACGATGCCCGAAGGGTTCTGGGTGGCCAGCACCAGATTGATGCCCAGCGAACGGCCGATGGTGGCCGCACTGACCAGCGACTGCATGAACTCCGGCTCCTGACTGCGCAGTTCGCGGAACTCGTCGGCCACGATCAGCAGCCGGGGCATCGGTTCCCGGAACTTGCCCGCGTGGAACCCCTTGCTGTAATCGCTGAACTTGGAAACGCCGCACTTCGCAAAAATTTTCTGGCGGCGGAGCAGCTCGCTGTGCAGCGAGACCATGGAGCGCTGGATGTTGTTGCCGATGTTCGTGATCTTGCCGACCATGTGGGGCAGCCCTTCCAGCGTGTTGGCCAGACCGCCGCCCTTGTAGTCGATGATGACGAAGGAAACGTCGTAGGGATGATAATTCACTGCCAGCGAGAGCAGCCATGTCGTCAGCAGTTCGCTCTTGCCGGAGCCGGACGTACCGGCCACCAGACCGTGCGGGCCGTCGTTGACGACATCGAGGTAGAAGGGCTTGCCGCCCGCCATCGCACCGATGGGGGTGCTCATGTTCTTCCGCTCCTGCGTCCAGCGGTCCCATGCGTCCAGCTCCTCCACCGTGTTCACGTTCATACCTTGTAAGAACGTAATGGCGGAAGGGATCTCCAGATGGGCCGCGCCGCCGCTGACCTCCACCGCCGACAGCGTGCGGCAGTAGCGGTCGAAGGCGTCGGCCTTGATCTCCGGGTCCGGGGTGAAGAGGGCCTTTTTCTCGGTTTGGGTCACGTCGTAGCAGCAGGGTTCCGGCGGGAAATCGAGATTCACGACGAACTGGCACTGCTGCGGCAGATAGCCCAGTTGTTCGTCGGCGGAGATGTTTCCCAGATCGTAGGCGAAGAGGATGGAGGCATTTACGCCCGGCCCGCCGTTCAGGATGTCGCTCACGACCTTGAGCCGCTCGGCCATCCGGTAGGACCCCATGAGGAAGACGTAGTGGGTCGAGTCGCTCTTGCCCTCGCCCCGGAACAGGTCGTGGAACAAGTCGCTCAGACTGTTTGCGCTCTTCTCGTCAAAGGCAAGGTAGCGGGTCTGCTCCTCGGCGTCCCAGATATGGGGCAGCCAGCGCAGCGCCTGCCAGAGTTCTTTTTCGTCCTCGTCGAAGATGCCCACCAGCTTCACTTCGGTGTAGAAGTGGGAATAGGTCATGGCTACGATGAGATTTTTCAGCAGGGAGACGACCCGGCGGTGGTCACCGATCAAGCCGCACGCACGGTATTTCCGCAGGTCGATGCGGGTGGGCACATGGTCCACGATGCGGTTCTCCTCGATGATCTCCTTGGCCAGTTCGGCCACATCGTCGTCCTCCATCTGGATGCCGGAACTGTCCATCGGCTCCTTGATGGGCACGCAGAGGGGCTCGTAGCCCATGCCGACGCGGAGCTGCAAAAAGTCCTCATCTCTGGGGCTTCGCTCCCACAACGAGAGCTTCAGGTCGGCCAGACCCTCGGTGCAGGTCTGCGGGGCGGGGTTCTCCCGCGTCAGGATCTCGCGCTGCTTTTCGGCCGTCTGCTGAATGACCGCCTGTTGGGATTCTATATATGCGCCGTACTTCTCGCGGCGTTTCTGTTCGTATTCCTGATATTTTTTGAGGTCGCGCTTGTTGTCGCTCTTGCCCATGACGACACTGCTCACGGGCGAAACGAGGCTGGCCGCGCGGGCGGCGATCAGCGCAGGCGACGCCGCGCCCATGGCCAGCGAAGCGCCCACCATGGCACCGCTGCCCAACAGCGATGCAAGGAAGCCGCGCCGCTTTTCAAACAGCCGCGCCTTTGTGGGCGGGCGCTGCAGCACGATCGGCTCTGCGGGCAGCCGCTCCCGCTGGCGCGGCGAGCGCCGGTAGCGCAGATGCTTGCGGCTGTTCTGGGTGGTGCCCAGCCCCACGCCGGAGGTATTGAAGTGCAGCCGCCGCCCGGCATCCACGAAGATGAGTTCCGAGTTTTTCACCTCGATGCGCAGGTGGAGCAGATCGATGATGTCACCGGACTTGAGCTTTGCCTTTTGGATGCGGTGGCCGTTCAGGTAGGTGCCGTTGGTGCTCTGGCGGTTGTGGCCGCCGTCTTCGACGTAGGCCATGCCCTCCTCGCACCGCAGCGTCATCTGGTAGCCGGAGACGGTGCCCTCGTCCAGCACAATGTTGTTTTCGTCCTTCCGGCCGATGGTCACGACCCCGCGGTAGGGCAGCGTATATTTCTGCCCGGCAGCTTCTCCCGCCTCCTGCCAGCAGATCGTCAGCGGCAGCTCGTCGGTGATCCGCTGCAGGGTCGCACTTCCCCCGATGGCCTCGGTGTAAAGGTCCCGCAGCTTTTTGCCGGACGCATATAACGCGCCTTTTTTATAGGTAAACTTGAGTTGGCCGGGCAGCAGTTCCTCCACAAAGAGCGTGTCGTTCTTGCCGCTGCCGACCGTAAAGCTTTTGCCGTTTTCCAACTCGACTTTGTAAAGCCGCTCGTTGTTCCAGCGCAGCACACATTGTATCATTCTGATTTCCCCATCTATTTTGATTCAAAGCGCCCCAATAAACCGCCCGGACGGAAGGTTCCGCAATTTCCGCCGCAGACCGCTTTTCGCTCACATCCTATTTTCACAAAAATTCTACACTAATTTCATAGGCGCGTCAATATGGTTTTATCACAAAAATCCCTTCCCGAAACCAGTTTCGAAAAGGGATTCTGCTTTGTGTGTTTGGTTGGATCAGTCCACTACCGGCACATCCAGCCCGAATTCCAGCGGGCGGAAACGGGGGCAGACATTCTCGGTGATGCAGATGACCGAGGCGGCGAGGCGGCTGCCGATCTCGCAGGATTCGGCCAGCGTCTTGCCATAGGTCAGGCCGATGACCGTTCCGGCGAAGAAAGCGTCACCCGCGCCGGTGGTGTCGATGACGTCCACTTTCTTGGCGGGAACGATGCCGCAGTCGCCGTCGGCATGGGCATAGACCGCGCCCTTGTCGCCCATCGTGACCACCATGCAGGGGATGTTCGCGCTCTTGACATTGGCAGCCAGCACCTTGCACATCTCAGCGGGTTCCAAGTGGCCGTAATCGTCCGAGAAGAGCAGCCCGGCCTCCTGCTGGTTGCAGACAAAACAATCGATCTGCTGCAAAAAGTCCCGGCGCTCCATGGCAATGCTCATGTTGGAGACCGCGGCGAACACCTTTTTGCCGTACTTCTTGGCGTAGCGCAGGGTCTGCTTCACGGTCTCCTTTTCGAGGTCCAGTTCCAGCGCGATGCTGTCGCAGTCCGCGAAGATCTCATCGCCCTGCTCCTCCAAGAGCTTGGTCAGGGGGGCGGTATCCGGGCGCTTGGAGATGGCCGCACAGACGTCGCCGTCGTTGTCGAAAATGGCCAGCCATGTGCCCATGCCGTCCGGCACCCGCTGGATGAACTTGGTGTTCACCTTGTGGTTGGACAGCTTATCAATGACGTCCTGCCCCATGCCCGTATCGTCCACCAGACCCACGAAGGTCGGGCGCAGTTCCACGTTGGCGATATCCTCCGCCACATTGCGGCTCACACCGCCGTGCACCTGCTCCACCCGCCCAGCGTTGCGCCCGCCGGGGATGTAGGTGGAGAGCGGATAACCTTTGATGTCCACAAAAACGGCACCGATCACTACAATTCCCATAGAAAAAATTCCTTTCCCGGATTTTTACCTTGATTTTGACTTCATTATACACGATTTCCGGGCCGGAATCCATCGATTTTCCGATTTTGGGGCCTTTGGCCCCGCCGTCGGCACCGACCTTCCCCCATGACAGCAAAAGACCCCCGGTCGAATGGCCGGGGGTCCTTTGTGATACGATCAAGCTTCCGCCTGACTGGGATGGGGCTTCGGCGGGTGCTTGGTGAAGAGGAGCTTCAGCACCAGCGGCGTTGCCACCGAGGAGACCACGATCAGCAGGATGACCGCTGTGAAGTAAACGGGATCCACCACGCCCACATCGAGGCCCTTCTGGGCCACGATCAGCGCCACCTCGCCGCGGGTCATCATGCCCACGCCGACTTTGAGGGAATCCTCCCAGCTGAAGCGGCAGATCTTGGCGGCCAGACCGCAGCCGATGATCTTGGTGATGAGGGCCACGATCACGAAGCAGACACTGAACAGCAGGATGCTGGGGGTCAGGCCGCTGATGTCGGTCTTCAGGCCGATGCTGGCGAAGAAGACCGGCGCAAACATCACATAGTTGCTGATGTCCACCCGGCGCTCCACATAGGAAGCGTCATCCATCGAGCAGAGCACGATGCCCGCGATGTAAGCGCCCGTGATATCCGCGATGCCGAAGTATTCCTCGGCGATGTAGGCCATGGCAAAGCAGAACACCATGCTGACGATGGTGATGCGCTGGGTGTGGGGATTGCGCTTGTCCAGCCACTTCATCGCGAAGTGGACGATAAGGCCCACGCCGATGGCCGTGGCGAAGAAGAGGACGGTGTTGAACAGCACCTTGCCCAGCCCCGTGCCGGTGCCGGAACTGGCACCCAGCACGCAGGTCAGCACCACGATGCCGATGACGTCATCGATGACCGCCGCGCTGACGATGGTGGTGCCGAGGAAGCTCTTCAGGTGGCCCAGCTCCTGCAGCGTCGCCACCGTGATGGACACGCTGGTGGCTGTCATGATGGTGCCGATGAAGAGCGCCCGGTAGAACTCCGGGCTGCCCACGGCTGAAAAACCGTAGAATGCACTATAAAGGAGAGTGCCGCCTACCAGCGGCACCGCCACGCCCACACAGGCGATCAGCGTCGCGATGGGGCCCGCCCGCATCAGCTCCTTCAAGTTGGTGCCAAGGCCGGTGGAGAACATCAGCAGCACCACGCCGATCTCCGCGAAGACGGAGATGGTATCGCTGATGTGCACGAGGTTCAGCAGACACGGGCCGATCAGCAGACCCGCGATGATCTCGCCCACCACCTGCGGGGCCTTGCACTTGCGGGCCACCAGCCCGAAGAACTTGGCCGTGAGCATGATGATGGCGAGATTCCGGAAGACCGAATACATAAAAGTACCTTCTTTCGCTCATTCTCATATTTTGCTTTTCCGACGGGGGCGGCCGCGCGCCGTCTCCCGTACCGTACCATATTATAGCGCAGCCGCTTGTTAAAAGCAAAACGATTTCGATTAAGATTCGGCCAAAGTTTTGCCCTGTTTTCGTTTTATTTTTTGTGCAGAATTTTGCGTTGCAGGGCTTGACAAAGCAAAAATCACTTGCTATAATAAATTGCTGTCTGAACAGACACACCGCACGGGCCGGGCGAAGCCGCACGGACCGTGTACCTTGGCCTCATAACCTTGAGGCCCTCAAGTCCAAAAGGAGGTGCTACAAAATGGCAAAGTACGAAACCATGCTGATTACCAGCGCCGCTCTCGACGAGGAGGCTACCACCGCTCTGGTCGGTAAGTTCAAATCCCTGATCGAGGCTAACGGTACGATCGATTCCATCGACGAGTGGGGCAAGCGCCGTCTGGCCTACCCCATCAACGACGAGGAGGAAGGCGTCTACACCGTGATCAACTTCACCAGCGAGCCCAGCTTCCCTGCTGAGCTGGATCGTGTGTACAAGATCACCGAAGGCGTTATGCGCAGCCTGATCGTTGCCCACGAGGAGTAATCTCTCCGTGATCAAGAAGGAGTCCGTTTTATGTTGAATGTTGTAGCCATCATGGGCCGCCTTGTGGCTGACCCGGAACTCCGCACCACCCAGAGCGGCACCAACGTGTGCAGCTTCCGGATCGCGTGTGACCGCAATTTTGCCCGTCAGGGTGAACAGCGTCAGGCTGATTTCATCGACATCGTCGCATGGCGTCAGCAGGCAGAGTTTGTTTCGAAGTATTTCCAGAAGGGCAGTCTGATCGCCATCGAAGGCTCGCTTCAGACCCGCCAGTATCAGGACAAGCAGGGAAACAATCGCACTGCCGTTGAGGTCGTGGCCAACAACATCAACTTTGCAGGCCCCAAGAGCAGCAATCAAGGCGGCGGAGCGAATTATCAGAATTCTGCTCCGTCCTACCAGAACGCAGCTCCTGCCCGCCCGGCTGCTGTGGAGGCAGCTCCCAGCTATTCCGCCGGCAGTGCAGATGATTTCGCCGTCATTGATGACAGCGACGATCTGCCGTTCTGATCCGAAACGGTCTATTCCGTTAAAATCTTATAGGAGGTAATAAGCAATGGCTTTTGAAAGAACCGAAGGCTCTCGCCCCGCACGCCCCATGCGTCGCGGCCGCAAGAAGGTTTGCAGCTTCTGTGTCGATCGCATCGACACCATCGATTACAAGGACGTGCCCCGTCTGCGTAAGTACGTCTCTGAGCGTGCAAAGATCATTCCCCGCCGTGTGACCGGCACTTGCGCTTATCATCAGCGCGCACTGACCACCGCCATCAAGCGTGCTCGTCACGTTGCTCTGATGCCCTACGTCAGCGACTAATTTTTCAGAACTACTTTATCAACCCAATTCAAAATAAATCAGCAATCAGCAAAGCGCCTTCCCCGATGACAAGGGGAAGGCGCTTTTTGTTTTCCAGCATAGCACGCGATGCTTTGGCACGCAACGCAGTCATCCGGGAATGTGCATTGAACGGTCAAAAAGTTACAAACCGGTACGGTTTTCCCGGTTCTTTTTGCATTGTTCCCGGTATTTTCTGAAACAAACCGGAGTTTTGACTCATGCGCAAAACAACCTGCACAAAGGCAGGTCGATTCCTTGTACACTTTTTACGAAAGTGGTTCCACATGATTGATTTTTTGCACAGAATGTGCCATACTATAGCCACTGGAAACGTTCCCGACAACGTTCCCGATGAATCGGCAGAAAGCGAGGAGATGCGATATGACGATCAAGGACATCGCCCGCATCAGCGGCTGTTCCGTCAGCACCATCTCTCGTGTGATCAACGACCGGCCCGATGTGCGGCCGGAAACGAAAGAGCACGTTCTGAAGGTCATGCGGGAAGCGGGGTTCACCCCCAACACCAACGCCCGGCAGTTGAAGATTCAGCAGTCCCGGAGCTTGGTGTTCGTGGTCAAGGGCGCACGCAACCTCTTCTTTTCGGACTTCCTCGTTCAATTGCAGCGGGCCGCTACCCTGTACGGATACAACGGCATCGTCTCCTATCTGGACGAGAACGCCAACGAGATCGACGCAGCCGAAAAGATCCTGCGGGAGATCAAGCCCAAAGGCATCATCTTCCTCGGCGGCAGCGTGAGCAACTTCCAGAACGGTTTTGCCAACATCACAGTCCCTTCTGTGCTGGCTACGCTGGTCTCCAATGAGCTGAACTTCCCCAATCTGTCGATGGTCGGCGTGGACGACCGGGCCGCTGCCCGCACCGCCGTCGCCCACCTCATCGCGCAGGGCCACAGCAAGATCGCTGTGCTGGGCGGCCCAGCCACCAGCTATCCCAGCCGGATGCGCCGCCTCGGCGCGCAGGACGCCATGGAGAACGCCGGGCTCACCTTCGACGACAAGCTCTACGGCCTGTCGAACTACGATTTCGAGTCCGCCTACCACGCCATGAACAGTCTGCTGGCCCGCCGGGCCGAGTTTACCGCCCTGTTCGCCATGAGCGACGTGATCGCGTTCGGTGCCATCCGAGCGCTGGTCAGCGCCGGGTGCCGGGTGCCGGAGGATGTCTCCGTCATCGGCTTTGACGGCATCACGATGTCCCGTTACTGCGTGCCGGTGATGACCACCATCGTCCAGCCCAGCGAACAGATCGCACTTCAGAGCATTGAGCTGCTGGTGCGGCAGATCGAGCACGGTGCCCCGGCACAGACCGTTACCCTCCAGCCGGAATTGCAGCAGGGCGAAAGTGTCTGCCCCTGCCGCCGCCGGTTTGAATCCGTCTAACCCCGCCCGCTTTCACCGGGCGGTGCTGATAAAAAACAATCAGAAGAAGGAGTACTACTATGAAAAAGATGATCTCTCGTCGTAACTTTCTGAAGGTCGCAGGCGCTTCTGCCGCTGCTCTGGGTCTGGCTGCCTGTGGAGGCTCTTCCAGCTCTACCTCCACCGCTTCCTCCGCTGCCGGTTCTACCGCTGCTTCCTCTACCGCAGCTTCCGGTGCCAACGGCAAGGTCTACTACCTGAACTTCAAGCCCGAACAGGATGAGGCTTGGCAGAATCTGGCTAAGGCTTACACCGAAGAGACCGGCGTGCCCGTCACCGTCGTGACCGCTGCTTCCGGCCAGTACGAGACCACCCTGATGAGCGAGATGGAGAAGAGCGAGGCTCCTACCCTGTTCCAGGTCAACGGTCCTGTGGGTCTGGCCAACTGGAAGGATTACTGCTACGACCTGTCCGGCAGCAAGCTGTACGGCGAGCTGACCAGCGACTCCTTCGCCCTGAAGGACGGCGACGCCGTTACCAGTATCGCATACGTCATCGAGACTTACGGCATCATCTACAACAAGGAACTGCTGACTGCCGCCGGTTACACCCAGGACGATATCAAGGGCTTCGATGACCTGAAGAAGGTCGCCGATGACATTCAGGCCCGTAAGGCTGAGCTGGGCGTCGATGGCGCTTTCACCTCCGCCGGCATGGATGGCTCTTCTGACTGGCGTTTCAAGACCCATCTGGCAAACCTGCCCATCTACTACGAGTACAAAGCTGATGGCATTGGCTCCACCGACGCCATCAAGGGCACCTACCTCGACAACTACAAGCAGATCTGGGATCTGTACATCACCGATTCCACCTGCGATCCCACGCTGCTGGCTTCCAAGACCGGCAACGACGCTGTGGCCGAGTTCGTGGGCAAAAAGGCTGTCTTCTATCAGAACGGCACTTGGGCTTACAGCGACGTGAAGGATCTGGGCGACGACAACTTGGGTATGCTGCCCATCTACATCGGTGTGGACGGCGAAGAGAATCAGGGCCTGTGCACCGGTTCCGAGAACTTCTGGTGCGTGAACAACACCTCTTCTGACGAGGACATTCAGGCTACTCTGGACTTCCTGTACTGGTGTGTCACTTCCGACAAGGGCACTTCTGCTATGGCCGACGATATGGGCTTCGTCATCCCCTTCAAGGCTGCAAAGGATTCCACCAACCCCCTGATCGGCATTGCAAACGACTACGTTGCAGCTGGCAAGACCAGTGTTGACTGGTGCTTCTCCACCATGCCTTCTGAGGAGTGGAAGAATGGCGTTGGTTCCGCTCTGACCGCTTACGCAGCAGGCACCGGCGATTGGAACGCCGTTGTCACTGCCTTCGTTGATGGCTGGGCCAAGGAGTACAAGCTGGCCAACGGCTAAGCTCCCCCATCGTTCTTAACACCTGACTTGCAAAAGGGGGGCGGGCGAATCGTTCGCCCGCCCCCCTCTTTTTTTGGAGGTATATCATGCAAAAGGCCATCAGCAAATATTGGCCGGTGTTCGTGCTGCCTACCCTCATCGCGTTTATCATCGGCTTCATCTGGCCCTTCATCTGGGGCTCTTATCTGTCCTTCCAGCGGTTCACAACGGTCTCCAAGACCACCTTCGTCGGCATCCAGAACTACATCTCCGTCTTCCAAGACTCCACCTTCCTGCACGCTTTCGGCTTTACGGCAGTGTTCACTGTGGTCTCCACCGTGCTCATCAATGTCTGCGCCTTTGCCATTGCAATCGTGCTGACCCGCGGCATCAAGGGCACCAACATCTTCCGTACCGTCTACTTTATGCCCAACCTGATCGGCGGCATCCTGCTGGGCTACATCTGGCAGATCCTGCTCAACGGCGTGCTGGCAAACCTGCAAAAGCCCCTGCTGGCACTGGATGCCAAGGCCGGTTTCGTCGGTCTGGTCATCCTGATGTGCTGGCAGCAAATCGGCTACATGATGATCATCTACGTTGCCGGTCTGCAGAGCGTGCCCGGCGACCTGATCGAGGCCGCCAAGATCGACGGCGCGTCGGATCGCGAGATCCTGTTCAAGATCAAGCTGCCCATGGTCATGCCCAGCATCACCATCTGCACCTTCCTGACCCTGACCAACAGCTTCAAGCTCTTTGACCAGAACGTCGCCCTGACCGCCGGTGAGCCCGCCAACGCGAGCGAGATGCTGGCTCTGAACATCTACAACACCTTCTACGGCCGCTCCGGTGCCCAGTGGAAGGGCATCGGTCAGGCAAAGGCTGTCGTCTTCTTCCTGATCGTGGTCGTCATTTCTCTGATCCAGCTCCACTTCACTCGTTCCAAGGAGGTACAGCAGTAATGAGTAAACGGAAACAAATGTGGGACAATGTGCTCACGGTCATCATGACCCTGCTTTGCCTGTTGTGGGTCTACCCCATTGCCCTGATCCTCATCAACAGCCTGAAGAGGGAGGGCACCTTCACCACCTCCACCGTCTTCGCGCTGCCCACCAAGGAGACCTTCGTGGGCCTTGAAAACTACACTTACGGCATCTTCAAGATGAACTTCCTGTCCAGCCTCGGCTACAGTCTGCTCATCACGGTGTCCAGCGTCGTCCTCATCCTGCTGTGCTGCTCGATGACCGGCTGGTATCTGACCCGCGTGAACAACAAGCTCAGCAAGTTCATGAACCTGCTCATCGTCTTCTCCATGGTCGTGCCCTTCCAGATGGTCATGTTCACCCTGTCCAAGACCGCCGACACCCTCAATCTGAACACCCCGTGGAACATCTGCATCATCTACCTCGGCTTCGGCGCCGGTCTGGCCGTGTTCATGTTCACTGGCTTCATGAAGAGCGTGCCCATCGAGATCGAGGAGGCGGCCATGATCGACGGCTGCAACCCGCTGCAGATCTTCTTCAAGGTCGTCTTCCCCATCCTGAAGCCGACCATGATCTCCACCGCCATTCTGGAGACCATGTGGGTCTGGAACGACTACCTGCTGCCCACGCTGGTGCTGGACATCAAGAAGTACCGCACCATCCCCATGGCCATCCAGTACTTCCGCGGCGGTTATGGCCGCGTGGAGCTGGCCCCCATGATGGCCTGCATCATCATCGCCATCATCCCCATCATCCTGCTGTACATCACCTGCCAGAAATACATCATTGAAGGCGTCGTGGCCGGCGCTGTCAAGGGCTAAGCGAGGAGGAGTTTCACCATGCGAGCAAGCGGCATCCTGATGCCCGTATTCAGTCTGCCCGGCCCCTTCGGCATCGGCACGCTGGGGCAAGAGGCCTTTGCATTTGTGGATTTTCTGGCCCGCGCCAAGCAGACCTATTGGCAGATCTTACCCATCGGCCCCACCGGCTACGGCGACAGCCCCTACCAGAGCTTTTCCGCCTTTGCCGGGAACCCCTATTTCATCGATTTCCGCGCCTTGGCAGACGAAGGCTGGCTGCTGCCCGGCGAGGTGCCCGCTGCGGCCCCGGTCGGCAGCATCGATTACGGCGCGCTCTACAACCAGCGCCCGGTGATCCTGCAAAAAGCCGCCGCCCGGCTGCTGGCCGCCCCCACCGCCGCCTACGCCGAGTTCTGCACTGCGCAGGACTTCTGGCTGGACGACTACGCCCTGTTCATGGCCATCAAGGCCCAGCAGGGTCAGGCGGGGCTGGCCGACTGGCCGGACGCGCTGCGCACCCGTGATCCCTCCGCCCTCGCCGCCGCCCGCGTGCGGCTGGCCGACGCGGTGGACTACTACAAGGCCGTGCAGTTCTTCTTCTTCACCCAATGGAACGCCCTCAAGGCTTACGCCAACGGCAAGGGCATCCTGCTGGTGGGCGATATTCCCATCTACGTCAGCCCCGATTCCAGCGACCTGTGGACCCGCCCGGAGCTGTTCCAGACCGATGGTCAGGTTCATCTGACCCATGTGGCCGGGTGCCCGCCGGACGCTTTCGCTGCCGACGGTCAGCTCTGGGGCAACCCGCTGTACGACTGGCCCCGCCACGAAGCCGAACACTTTGCGTGGTGGAAGCGCCGGATGAAGCACGCCACCTCCATTTATGACGTGGTGCGCATCGACCATTTCCGCGGCTTCGAGAGCTACTGGGCCATTCCCTACGGCGAGACGACCGCCAAAAACGGCCGCTGGGTCAAGGGCCCCGGCATGTCGCTCGTCGGCGTGCTGACCGGCTGGTTCCGCGACCTCGATTTCATCGCCGAGGACCTCGGCTATCCCTCGCCCGAGGTCGTGCAGCTGCTCTCCGATTCCGGTCTTCCCGGCATGAAGGTCCTCGAGTTTGCGTTCGACTCGCGCGACCCGAGCGACTACCTGCCGCATAGCTGCAGCTTCAACAGCATTTGCTACACCGGCACGCACGACAACGCGCCCCTCGCCCTCTGGCGCACGGAGACGGATAAGGCGGACATCGCGTTCGCGAAGAAGTACCTCGGTCTCAATGACGAGGAGGGCTTCAACGCCGGCATCATCCGCGGCGGCATGAGCTGCCAGAGCAGGTTGTTTGTCGCACAGATGCAGGACTATCTGGGCCTTGGCAAGGGCTGCCGCATGAACA
>ENA-OPWH01001657-OPWH01001657.1-human-gut-metagenome-genome-assembly--contig:-NODE-1657-length-13575-cov-7.630547_pt1:2500-13575 | contig 13575 bp, 10 predicted proteins | sample MGYA00241506_ERZ502004 | MGnify/ENA primary metagenome ERZ502004 (study PRJEB25962, sample SAMEA2043049) | human gut metagenome | biome: human gut; feature: human-associated habitat... | reverse complement strand
TGCATAAAAATTCAAGAGTAAAATCTGACAACGATTGAATCAGTGTTTCCCTAGTCTCCAGCCCCCGACATGACATCCATGATCCTCCACGCAAAAATCCCGCTATCTTTCAAGATAGCGGTTTTTTTATGGAGCCGTGAACTCTCAATTCGTCGGCTTATCCGTTCCCTCCTGCGGCTTCGCCGGTGTTTTGCCGGTGATGCGGTCAAGGAGCTTGCTGCCGGCGGATTTCTTTTCCTTATCCTTCTTCTCTTTTTCTGCCTTGGCTTTGTCTTCTGCTTCCTTCTTCGCCTGCGCCTCGCGGGCTTTTGCCATTTCAGCGCGTACAGAATCCGGAATATCGAAAGACTTCGACTTGTACTGACCGAGAGCCACGCTCATGAAGTCGCGCCAGATGGCTGCCGGGATCGTACCGCCGGTGTAGCCGGCATTGGTCGAGGTATCGTCGCCGATCCAGACCGCGGTGACGAGCTCCGGCGTGTAGCCGACGAACCAGGCATCGTGCTCGTCATCTGTGGTCCCGGTCTTGCCGGCTGCGGTGCGTCCGATGGCCGCATTTCCGCCGGTGCCTCTGGAAACGACCTCTTCCAGGATGCTCGTCAGGCGGTATACCGCATTTTCACTCACGACCTGCTTGCCGGGAGCGGCCTGCGAATGGTCCTCGAGCACATTGCCATTGCGATCGACGACCTTCAGGATCGCCGTCGGTTCGACGAGCTTACCGCCATTCGCAAAGACGCTATACGCCTTCGCCATATCGATCAGGGAGACGCCATTGGTCAGGCCGCCGATAGAGGCCGCGAGGTTGTTATCATTTGCCTTGCCGTCCTTCACGAGGGTGGAAATGCCGCAGGCCTCCGCAGTAGCGAGGATCTTCGACATGCCGACCTTGTCTGCGAGGTCAATGGTCGGGATATTCATGGAATGTACGAGTGCTTCTTCGAGCGTCACCTTGCCGCCCGAGGTGCCGCCGTAGTTCTTCGGCGTCCAGCCGCCCGCATAGGTCTTTTTCTCATTGCTGATGGTATCGTAAGGGCTGTACTTGTTTTCAAACGCCGTCAGATACACGAACGGCTTGAAGGCCGAGCCCGGCTGACGGACCATCTGTGTCGCGCGGTTGAACTGGTCTTCGCCGCGTCCGCCGACCATGGCTTTGACATGGCCCGTACCTGTCTCGATGGTGACGAGCGCTCCCTGCGGCTGGGTGAGGCCCTTGCTGTTCTTATTTCCTTTCGGCAGCTCGGCGGCGAGTGCCTTCTCCGCTTCCTTCTGCATGTCGAGATTCAGCGTGGTGTAGACCTGCAGTCCTTCTTTGTAGATCGCATCCGAGTCATACTTATCGCTGATGGACTGGATGACATAGTTGATGAAATACTGCGCGGTCCCCGCGCCGGATTTTCCTTTGTTCTGCTTGGCCAGATGCACATCGGCCGCTTTCGCCGCCTGTGCGTCCGCTGCGGAAATGTAGCCGTACTTCGCCATCTGATCGAGTACGATGCCCTGACGGTACTTTGCTGCTTCCAGACTGCGGAAAGGCGAGTAATAGTTCGGACTGTTCGGAAGGCCTGCCAGCATCGCGCACTGCGAGAGCGAGAGATCCTTCACATCCTTTCCGAAATACACATGCGCCGCGGTCTGGATGCCATAGCAGCCCTGACCGAAATAGATCTGGTTCATGTACATTTCCAGGATCTGCTTCTTGGTGTACTTGCTTTCGATCTCAAAAGCCAGCACCACTTCGAGCAGCTTTCTTTTCAGCGTCTGCTCCTGCGTGAGGAAGGCATTGCGCGCGAGCTGCTGGGTAATGGTCGAACCACCCTGCCCTGTCGCATTGCCGCTCGTCAGATTCGCAAAGACTGCGCGCAGGATGCCGCGCGGATCGACGCCATGATGCTCATAGAAACGCACATCCTCGGCCGCGACGAATGCATTCTGCAGATTCTGCGGCACCTGAGAGATCGGCACCGGGATGCGGTTCTCTTCCGCATGGACGGTCGTGATGAGCCGTCCCTTGTCATCATAGATGCGCGAGGACGCATTCGGCGTGATGTTTCCTGCCACGTCCGGCAGATGGCTCGAGACAGACACAAAAAATCCGGCCGCCGCGCCCGCGACTGCGATGAAGCAGATCACGAAGAGAAAGACCAGCGCTTTCTTGAAAGTGGATCGCTTCTTCGGCTGCTCCCTGCGAATATCTGAATTCTTCATAGATCGCTCCTGTGATCGAAAATGTAAATTGCGTTCTTCCCATTCCATCCAAAAACGCAATGGGCATACAAGTATCTATATTATAGCACAGGTTGGGAATGAGAAACAGAAACAGGGTTTAATGGTTCAGGGTTGTGGTGGCGGCTTCGTCGCAAATATATATGGGGCGATGCCCGAAGGTCTTGGAGAGTGCAGGTTTCCCGTTTTGAGTTCTCCAAACATCTCCCGCGGGGGCGCGAATGACAAAGATTTCTTGGCAACGCTTTCAATGACGATACGAGAGAGTCTAATGCCTCCTAGTCTCCTAGCCACTAGTCACCAGTCCCTAGTCACCAGTCCCTAGTCACCAGTCACTTGAGATTTCTAATCCCTAATCCCTAGTCACTAGTCACCAATCCCCAGCACAAAAAATCCGCCCCTTCCAGAGCGGATCTTCTCATTCCAGTATGAAATTATGCTTCTCATCCAGATGCCCCGTGAGGCGAAAAAGCGCCGGCGCATCACTCGCATCGATATAGATATATTTCCCTCTCTTGAGGCCGGGTGCCTTTCCGAAGGTGGTGGTGAAACGCTTCCAGTTCGGCGACCACTCCGTGCGGATGCCGGCGGCCTTCGCGACGGCCATCACAGGAAGATACACGTGTCCGTCCTTGCCATAGGCGTGGACATCGAGCAGCTTTCCTTTGAGATACAGGTCATAGACCTTTGCCACATAGCGAGGCTGTCCGTCCGAGCTGTCGATCGCCTGCTGGATGCTCGCATCATCGGCAAGACCGCCCGCCCCCAGCTCCGCCAGCTTCTTTCTGACATCAGAGATCTCGAGCGGCTCTCGCCCATAGCCGTCAGGGTATACGTAGTAAACGACGGTTTTGTCCGGATCCATCTCTGCCACGACACGTTCATACTTGATGTCGACAGGGATCCCCTTCACGATGTGATCGAAGAGGTCTTCGACATCCTTCTCGTACATGCGAACACAGCCGTGAGATGCGTAGCCGCCGATGGAGGACGGCACATTCGTCCCATGGATCCCATAATTACCGCCGATCCCGATCCAGCGGTAGCCGAGCGGACAGTCCGGCCCCGACGGCACCTCGGTCTTCGGATCATCCGGATCGACCCAGGTCGGATTGATCTCCATATCGACCACCTTGCGCCGCCCGGTCGGTGTCGGAGAATCCGGCTTGCCCGGTGCGACAGGATACATGCGGATGCCGACGTCCCCCTGATACAGGGTGAGAAGGCGGCTCGCCAGATTGATCTCGATCCGCTTGTCCTCGAAAGCCGGTCTCTTCAGCGTGTCTTCCGCTTTTCCCTGCGTCGCTTCCGCCTGAGCAGGGAGCTGGGCGCCCGCATTGTCCTTCGCATCGGAAACAAAAGGCATGGCACTGGCGGCGCAAAGCGCCATGGTCATGAGTATTTTTTTCAACAAAGAAATCCCACCTTTGCATTGATTTCTCTTTATTATAACATGTTTAGCAGAGGGTTCAAGATTTGCCCGCAGGCCATGAGAAAGCGGTGTCCTCGTATCGTTACCTCGCGAGGGGATGAAAGAGGAATGGGGATACTCTTTCATGCGTTTCCCCTTGGAGAAGGGGGCGGCCAAAGGCCGGGATGGACTGCCCCGAAGGGGCAGAATTCTGCAGAACAGTCAGCGGATATAGGGGATAGCAGGTAAAACGTCTGACGCAGAGGAAGGGATGCGGCTATGATGAATGGTGCCTCTGCGAGACACTCTATCCTCCGCCTTCGACGCGCCCCTTCTTCAAGGGGCTGCTCAGCCGGGAGGAGTTCTTTGAAACCCAATCCCAAGTCACTAGCTACTAGTCACTAGTCCCCAACTACCAGTCACCGATCCACCAGCGTCTCGGCTCGGTAGGTCTCCCCGCTTTCATGCGTGACTTCACAGGAAAGGCGGATGACGGCGGCTCCCTCTACTGCGGTCTCTTCCTGACGGAGATCTACGCGGTACGTTCTCCCATTTCTTTCTATGTCTCCCGGAATCGAAAGCGGCGTACCAAAGCGCACCGCCGCTTTCCCCTGCTCCAGCGCTTCCTGTACAATGAGCGCTTCATCGGTCGCGATCTCCATCCTGACCTCCCGGCGCATCGCCTGCGAAAGCGTCAGCGCGACGCTGCCGGCAAGGATCAGGATGACCGTGATCCCTGCGAGTGCCCAGACCATGAGGAAGCCGCGATGTGTTTTCATTTTGCCTCCTTAGGGAAAGCAGCTAGGGATTAGGGATTGGGGATTAGGAGTGACTGGTGACTAGTGACTGGTGACTAAATACAACCTTCGGACACCATCATGATTTATACTCCGCGGCGCATTTCGTCATCCTAAGCGGAGTGAAATGTCGGATGTTCGATCATGTAAAGGCGGAACAGTGAGAACTGAGTCGAAGGATCTGGCGCCGAACCACCATTTCGCATTTCTCATTTCTAATTTCTCATTCAAGCGAAGCTTTCCAACGGAATCAAGGGACTAAACGTCCCATGAGCCATCCCGAACCAACTCCAAGCGTCTATCGCTTTTCACATAGTCCCAATTCATTATTTCAATATAGGAGGTATTCATGGAGAACTGGGAAAAAGTTTTAGAAGAATTATTCACCGGTGTCATGGGCATGTCCGACCCCACGGTTTGGGTCATGTTTGCCATCGGCGCAGTCCTCATCTGGCTCGGCGTAAAGAAGGACTATGAGCCTATGCTGCTCTTCCCGATGGGGGTGGGCTGTATCCTTGCCAATATCCCCGGACACTTTGCGGTCATCCCGACGGATGGAGGAGAACCGGGATTTCTGTCTGTCCTCTATCAGGCGGGCATCGCCAATGAGCTTTTCCCGGTGCTGATCTTTATCGCGGTCGGTGCGATGTGTGAATTTGATGCGCTGATCCGTGCGCCGTACGTCATGCTCTTTGCCGCAGCGGCTCATTTCGGCATTTTTGCAGCGACGCTGCTGGCGTCTGTCGTCGGATTTCCTTTTAACGAAGCGGCATCCATTGGCATCATCGGGGCAGCGGATGGTCCGACCACCATTTTCGTCGCGCAGAAATTTGCGACGAACCTTCTCGCGCCCCTGACCGTGACGGCTTTCTGCTATATGTCGCTCGTCCCGATCATCCAGCCTCCGATCGTGAAGCTCTTGACGACGAAGCATGAGCGCAGGATCCATATGGCGTACCGCGAAGAGAAACCGGTATCCTGGACAGTCAAGTTCCTATTCCCCTTCATGGTCGTCCTCTTTGCAGGGATCCTTGCACCGATCTCCGTACCGCTCATCGGGGCGCTGATGTTCGGCAATATGCTGAAGGTCTCCGGCGTCTGCGACTCACTCTCTGACACCGCACAGAATGAGCTCTCGAATCTCGTGACCCTTTTCCTCGGCATCACGGTCGGTGCGACCATGACGGCTGAGAATATCCTCACGCTGGATGTTTTGAAGATCCTGGCACTGGGGGCTGTGGCTTTCGTCTTTGATACGGTCGGCGGTGTCCTCTTCGCAAAGGTCGTGAACCTTTTCCTCAAGAAGAAGATCAATCCGATGATCGGGGCATGCGGCATTTCCGCGTTCCCGATGTCCGGGCGTGTCATCGCGAAGATGGCGCTCAAAGAGGACCCGACCAATTACATCATCCAGCACGCGATGGGCGTCAATGTGGCAGGCCAGGTGGCATCCGTCGTGGCCGGCGGTCTCGTTCTCGCGCTGATTCCTGTCCTTTCATAAGGAGGCACTATGACAAGTATCGAATCTTCTATCATGCTGACAGTCATCGCATATCCCATGATCTTCGTGGTCATGGCGGTTTTCGCGGTGCTGACATACTATCTGAATAAGCTCTTTCCGGGAGACTAGTGGCTGGTGACTGGGGGCTGGTCACTAGGGAGGAGTGACTAGTGACTGGTGACTAGTGACTAGTGACTCTCTCGTATCGTCATTTCGAGCGAAGTCGAGAAATCTTTCTTGCAGACTGCTAAACGAAGGATGTGTGAAAGCAGAAATACGTAGCACCAAGGCGTCGTTTCCCTGCCGGTGCTTATGTGACACTGATCGCAGTGCAAGAAAGATCCCTCGGCTGCGCTCGGGATGACGACGGCGCGAAGCGCTATCAAAACTCCGCGGCGCTTCTGATTTTTATGTGCCGCACCACCATTCCTCATTCCTAATTCCTCATTCGAGCAGAGCTTTCATTCATAATCAGTGGACGGAGCCGCCCCCCTAGGCTACCCCGAACCCCGAACCCTGAACCTTGAACCTTAAACCCATTCTCTGCTATACTGTACCAATACGACTCTTCGGAAAAGACCCGAAATGGAAGGATAGGAGGAAATCATGAGTCAAGAGAAAGACGTCCGCCTGGAGGATGTGGCGGAAAGCAAGGCCGAGCTGGATGACAAAGCCCGGAAGATGCTGGAGGACAAGGATGCAGACTCCCGCATGCGTATTTATGAAGGACCGCTCGGGAAGGCCATCATCGTGCTTCTCTGCGTGTGGACTGCGTTCCAGCTGTATTTCACGACCATCGGTGCGATCAGCGCGATCAATCTGCGTGCGATCCACTGTATTTTCTTACTGCTGTTTACCTTTTTGCTGTTTCCTACGTATAAGAAGGAGAAGCGCAGAAGGAAGCTGCCGCCGATCTGGGACTGGGTTTTCATTCTGGGCTCCATCGGCTCTTTCACTTATCTGATCTTGAATTACACGCGCATTGCACAGACCGGCGGCCGTATCTCTGATATGGAGGTCGGCATCGCCCTCGTCGCGATCGTCTGCGTCTTTGAAGCGGCGCGCCGTGCATCGGGAAATCTTGCCATCCTGGCGGCGGTCTTTCTGGCGTACAACTGGTTTGGCGCATACCTGCCGGGCTATTTCGGACACAATGGCTTCACGCTGAAGCGCGTGCTCATTACCCAATTCTGGGGGACGCAGGGCGTGCTCGGCACCGGTATCGGCGTATCGGCGACCTATATTTTCCTTTTCGTCGTTTTCGGTGCTTTCTTAAAGCACAGTGGCTTCTCGAAATTCATCAATGATTTCTCGCTGACGCTTGTCGGCCGTACATCCGGCGGCCCGGCGAAGGTGGCGGTCATCGCCTCCGGTCTCATGGGCATGATCAATGGCTCGGCCATCGCCAATGTCGCGACGACCGGTACCATCACCATTCCGCTCATGAAGCGCACGGGCTACAAGAAGGAATTTGCCGGCGCTGTCGAAGCCGTGGCATCGACAGGCGGTCAGTTCACCCCGCCGATCATGGGCGCGGTCGGCTTCGTCATGGCGGAATTTCTGAATCTGTCTTACACCTATGTGGCACTCGCCTCCATCACACCGGCGCTCCTCTACTACGTCGGCCTGCTGCTCGCGGTCCACTTCGAGGCGAAACGTCTCGGACTCTCCGGCATCGCAAAGGAGAATATCCCGAATGCGATGGTTGTCATCAAGGAGCAGGGGCATCTGGTGCTTCCGCTCGTCAGCCTTATCGGGCTGATGTTTGCCGGCTTCACCCCGCTCTATGCGGCTGTGATCTCCATCTTTGTCACCATCGGCGCCAGCTGGCTTCGTAAGGATACCCGCATGGGTCCTGCCAAGATTCTGGAAGCGGTCGTCGAAGGGTCGAAAAGTGCGATCTCGGTCGGCGTGTGCTGCGTCATCATCGGCATCATCATCGGTACCGTCACTCTGACATCCATGGGCCTCAATATGGGCTACCTCATCCTGTCCATCGTACAGGGCGATCACATTTACCTCGCCGGCTTCCTCGTCATGATCATGTCCGCGATCCTTGGCATGGGTGTCCCGGGCGTCGCTGCCTATGTCATCGTGCAGGCCGTCGCGGTGCCGGTCCTCATCAAGGCGGGCGCGCTTCCGCTCATCGCGCACCTCTTCTGCCTCATCTATGCCTGCCTGTCGAATATCACGCCGCCGGTCGCCATGTCTGCCTATGTGGCATCCGGCATCGCCGACTCTGATCAGACGAAGACGGGACTGTGGGCGGTCCGCCTCGGACTCATCGGCTTCATCATCCCATTCTTCTTCCTGGATAATCCGGTACTCCTGATCGGCGTCGACAAGACAGCGACACTCTGGGAATCTCTCTGGAGCATCTTCACCGCGATGATCGGGACGTTTGCTCTCGTGGCCGGTCTTGAAGGCTGGATCATCCGCAAGGCCGGCATTATCGAGCGTGTGATCCTCATCGCCGTCTCCCCGCTGCTGCTCTTCCCAGGCAGCTTGACGGATATCGCAGGCATCGCAGGCATCGCTGCTGTATGCATCTTCCAGTGGATGAGAAGGAAATAGGGATGGGGGTACTAGTGTCTGGTGACTAGAAATTAGGGAAACACTGATTAAATCGTTATCAGATTTCATTCTTGGATTTTTATACAGAGCGAGGAGACAGAGGGCGCGAATAGCGAGCTATTTAAGGAGAATGTCGACGACACTATGTATAAAAATCCATATGAAATCTGATTCTGCGATTGAATCAGCGTTTCCTTAACATACGACGTTTTTCTCCGCTCAGGATGACGAAATGCGCCACACCACCATTTCTCATTCAAGAGAGGCTTTCATCCCCAATCAAGGGCAGTACGCCTCATGGGCAAACCCTGAACCCTCAATCATGGATCAGACGCAGGACCTGGGTGACCGTCTGACGGAGATTGGCCGTTGTGACATCCTTCCGCATGGCCTCTTCCGCATCCATCGCCTCATGCAGGATGGGGAAATAGGCATCGATGCCATGCTCATTGACAGAGGCGGCTTCTTCTGCCGCACAGCCGCAGAGAGCGATGGTGCGGCAGGAAGGCGCGCAGCGCTTGGCGAGCTGTGCGACGCCGACAGGTGCCTTGCCCATCGCAGTCTGATGATCCATTCGTCCCTCACCGGTGATGACAAGGTCGGCGGATGGAAGTGCATCAGCGATGTGGATGGCTTCGAGGACCAGCGTGATCCCGGGCGTCAGCGATCCATTTAGAAATGTATGGAATGCGAAGCCAAGACCTCCGGCGGCGCCTGCTCCGGGGATAAGAGCTGCCGCCTTTCCGGTGAAGCGTTCGGCGAGAGCGGCAAAGCGGGCGATGTCAGCGTCCATGCGGGCGGCGATCTCGGGAGTCGCGCCCTTCTGCGGACCGAAGACATGCGAACAGCCCTCGTTGCCGCAGAGCGGATTCGTCACATCACAGGCGATGTCGAAGCGGCATTCCCGAAGGAGCGGAGATACCTCGCTGTCATCAATGCGCACGATCTTCGCCAGATCACGGCCGTAGCCTTTGACACGGCTGCCATCTTCCTGATAGAAATGATAGCCCAGCGCCGTCAGCATGCCGATACCGGCATCATTCGTCGCACTTCCACCGATGCCGATGATGAAGTGGCGGCATCCACGGGACAAGGCAGCACTGATGAGCTCGCCGAGGCCGTAGGTGGTGGTATTCATCGGATTTCTAAAAGCCGGCGGCACAAGAGGCAGTCCGGAGGCATCCGCCATCTCGATGATAGCCGTGTGGCTCTTCGGAAGCCAGCCATAGCGGCTTGCGACCGGCTGCCCCAGAGGCCCTGTCACCGTGACAGGGACGATGTCTCCGCCAAGACCCGCCGTCAGCACATCGACCGTCCCCTCCCCGCCGTCTGCCAGCGGAAAAACCTCGACCGAGTCAGACGGATAGCGGGAAAGGATCGCCTCTTTGATCGTATTTCCTGCATCCAGAGACGAGAGACAGCCCTTGAAAGAATCCATGGCAATGATGGTTTTCATGCGTGACCCTCCTGCCGGTTACAGTAGAACAAGAGAAGCGAGAAAAATGCTGACCATGGAAACAATGCCGACGACGAGCGTCATCATACTCTGTGTCCGGTAGCCATCCTGCGGATCAAGCCCGGTGAAATTGGTGACGACCCAGAAGTAGCTGTCATTGGCGTGCGAGACAGTCATCGCGCCCGCGCCGATCGCCATGACTGTCAGAAGCGCAGCCATTTCAGACTGCAGACCCAGAGCAGACATCATGGAAGCCGAGTCCGTGTACATGCCCATGATGCCCGCTGTCGTGGTGATCGCGACCGTGGAGCTGCCCTGCGCCGTCTTCAGGATGGCAGAGATCAGGAATGGGAAGAAAATGCCGACCGAAGAAAGGAAAGCGGCATTGGCTTTCATGAATTCGACGAAACCGGCTGCCGTGATGACCTTGCCCAGTACGCCGCCCGCTGCCGTGACAAAAAGGATCGGTCCTACTGTTTTCAGCGTCTCATCCGTGATGGCTGCGAAACGATTCATCGTGTGCGTGCTGGCAAGCAGGCGCACAGCCAGCAGCAGACCGACGGTGAGCGCGATGATAGGCGTAGCAAAGAATTTGCAGAGAACAGCAGAAGAACCCTGAAGACCGATCATAGAAACAAAAGAACCCAGAGCCATCAGAATGACAGGGATGACGATCGGAGCGAACGAGGAGAATGCACCCGGCAGCTTCCCGAAGCCGGCCACCAGCTCCTCATAGCTTTTCTCCGTATCCGGAGACTCCTTCTCATCTGCGTGGACAGAGATATCCTTCTTTGCGATATATAAAGAGAAAATATAAGCAGCAGCCAGCGCCGGTACGGAAGCAATGACACCCGCGAGGATGACGCCTGCCAGATGGTCAGCCAGACCCAAAGAGCCGGCTGCAGCGATCGGGCCAGGTGTCGGCGGGATGAATACATGAGCCGCATACAGACCTGCGGAAAGAGCTACGGCCATGCCCGCCGGGCTTGCGCCTTTGAGCTTGCGGCACAGCGCCTTACGGATCGGATTCAGAATGACAAAGCCGCTGTCGCAGAAGACCGGAATGGAAACGATCCAGCCCATCAGCATCAGCGCCAGCTGCGGATGTTT
>ENA-OPWH01001643-OPWH01001643.1-human-gut-metagenome-genome-assembly--contig:-NODE-1643-length-13640-cov-3.212661_pt1 | contig 13640 bp, 13 predicted proteins | sample MGYA00241506_ERZ502004 | MGnify/ENA primary metagenome ERZ502004 (study PRJEB25962, sample SAMEA2043049) | human gut metagenome | biome: human gut; feature: human-associated habitat; material: faeces... | reverse complement strand
CAGCCGCGGCTTCTACATTCCCGACAGCGCCACCGCCAAGCTCAAGGAGGTCCGTCAGGCCAAGAAGGACGTGGAGGAGCGGCTTTTCAAGGCGGCGACGGATGCGGAGAAGGACGACCTGCGCCTGCGGCGCACCCGCCTGTGCGCCGAGGAGGACGCCGAGGAGATGCACGTCCGCCGTACCATGGGCGCGGCGCTGGCTCCCATGGTGGACGACCTGCTGGCGGACGCGGAGACGTCCGGCCGTCTGGACTTCATCATCCAGAAGGCCCTGTTCGCCGTGCGCTACGGCGGCATCCGCCCGGAGCTTACCGACGGCGAGCTGGAGCTGACCGACATGATCAATCCCGAGATCTGCGACCTGCTGGACCAGCAGGGACGGCGCTTCGTCCCCGTCTCCATCCGTCTGGAGCAGGGGGCCACCGTCATCACCGGCGCCAACATGGGCGGCAAGTCCGTGGCCATGAAAACCGTGGCGCTCAACGCCCTGCTGCTGCAGGCGGGCTTTCTGGTCTGCGCCAGGGAGGCCCGGATGCCTCTGTTCCACAGCGTGAAGATGCTGTTTGATGACCTCCAGTCCATCCAGTCGGGCCTCAGCGGCTTCGGCTCCGAGATCGTCCAGTTCCAGAAGGCGCTGGCGGAGGTGGAGCGGGGCTATTCCCTGTTCCTGCTGGATGAGTTCGCCCGGGGCACCAACCCCGACGAGGGCGCGGTGATCGTGCAGGCTGTCACCCGCTACCTCAACGGCGTCAACGCCATCTCCCTGCTGACCACCCACTACGACAAGGTGGCGGAGTATGCCCGCCTGCACTACCAGATCATCGGTCTGCGGGACGTGGATACCGAGCAGATACGTCGTGAGCTGGCCGCCACAAGCGAGGACGGCGTGGCCGTCATCGCCCGCCACATGAATTACGGCCTGTACCGGGTGGAGGGCCGCTCCGACTGTCCCCGGGACGCGCTGAACATCTGCCGGATGCTGTCTTTGAAGCCGGAGATCCTCAAAATGGTGGAGGAGTCCTACTGATTTTCGCGGCGTGAAAAAAACCGCGAAAAGGATAAGAAAAATTTGTATGGTGCAAAAATATTATTGTCAAAGTTGTCACGAAGTCCCTTGACAAATGCCCCAAAAGCGGTATAATTTGAACGTAGAATTTCATAAATATCAGTCAATAGAGGCGCGGAGATCGGGGTACTGCTGTGTGTAAGGGACAGGCACCCATGTGATGCAGCGGGAAGGAGTTCTCCGCCGAAAGCGACAGACCAGCCTGAGGGTCTGCCGCTTGGCAGCGCGGTGTAAGCGGCGCTGCTGTCATGTAGCGATACATGGAGCGCTATTGGTCAATGACCTTGACCGATAGCGCTTTTTTTCATACCCAAAAAGAAGCGGTAACGGCCGGATCTGGTGTTGAGAAATTGCACGTCCAAAATTTTGAAGGAGGAAAAACTTATGGAAAAGATGACTTCTATGCTCCGTCTGCGTATGAGCGCCAAGGATGCTCATTACGGCGGAAACCTGGTGGATGGCGCCCACATGGTGCATCTGTTCGGCGATGTCGCCACCGAGCTGCTGATCAAGTGCGACGGCGACGAGGGTCTGTTCTGTGCGTATGACAACGTGGAGTTCCTGGCTCCCGTGTACGCCGGCGACTACATCGAGGCCTACGGCGAGATCGAGAAGATCGGCAACACCTCCCGCACCATGAAGTTCGAGGCCCGCAAGGTCATCATGTCCCGCCCCGACATCAGCGCCTCCGCCGCTGACGTTCTGGCCGAGCCCGTGGTGGTCTGCCGCGCCCATGGCACCTGCGTCACCCCCAAGGACTGCCAGCGCAACAAGATCGAGAAGTAAGGGAGCGGAACGATGGAAAAGCTGATTATTACCGCCGCCATCTGCGGCGCTGAGGTCACCAAGGCCCAGAACGAGGCTGTTCCCTACACCGTCGAGGAGATGGTGCGTGAGGCCAAGTCCGCCTACGAGGCCGGCGCGGCCATCCTGCACATCCACGTCCGCGAGGACGACGGCACCCCCACCCAGAGCCGCGATCGCTTCAAGGTCGTCATGGACGCCATCCGCAAGGAGCTGCCCGATGTGATCATGATCCCCTCCACCGGCGGCGCCACCGGCATGAGCCCCGAGGAGCGTCTGCAGCCCACCGAGCTGTATCCCGAGATGGCCACGCTGGACTGCGGTACCTGCAACTTTGGCGACGAGATCTTCGACAACACCATGCCCACCATGCGCGCCTTCGGCAAGCGCATGATCGAAAACGGCATCAAGCCCGAGTACGAGTGCTTCGAGCTGGGCCATATCGACACCATTCTGGGCATGGCCAAGAAGGGCGAGGTGCCCGGCCACCCCATGCAGTTCAACTTCGTGCTGGGCGTCCACGGCTGCACCCCCGCCTCTGTGGAGAATCTGGCCTTCTTCGCCAGCAAGATCCCCGCTGACGCCACTTGGACTGTCTCCGGTGTGGGCCGCGCTGCGTGGACGATGGCCGCTGCCGCCATCGCCATGGGCGGCAACGTCCGTGTCGGCTTCGAGGACAACATCTATCTGGGCAAGGGCCAGAAGGCCGCGTCCAACGGCGAGCTGGTGGCCAAGGTCGTCCGCATCGCCAAGGAGCTGGGCCGCGAGATCGCGACTCCCGCTGAGGCCCGCGAGATCCTGAGCCTCAAGCCCCTGAAGTAAGTACCTACATACAACAACACATATAAATTTTAGGAGGATATTACAATGGCTGAACTGAAAGGCAACAAGTACGGTTCCCACCGCGTTATCGAGCCCAAGGGCGTGCTGACCCAGGCTGCTTGGAAGATCGACAACGACATGAGCAAGGTCTACTCCAACGAGATCGTCTGCGACGTGACCTCCCTGAACATCGACTCCGCTTCCTTCACCCAGATCTCCGAGGCCTGCGGCGGCGATGAGAAGAAGATCGGCGAAATGATCCTGGGCATCGTCGCTGAGCGCGGCAAGCAGCAGAATCCTGTCACCGGCTCCGGCGGTATGTTCAAGGGCGTCGTCGCTCACATCGGCGAGGACCTGAAGAAGAAGCCCGGCTTCGACCTGAAGGAGGGCGACAAGATCGTCTCCCTGGTGTCCCTGTCCATGACCCCGCTGAAGATCGACAAGATCCTGGCCATCCACAAGGATATCGACCGCGTGGATATCGTCGGCAAGGCCATTCTGTTCGAGTCCGCTCTGTACGCCAAGATGCCCGAGGATATGTCCGAGCCTCTGGCCCTGGCCGCTCTGGACGTGGCCGGCGCTCCTGCCCAGGCCCGCAAGCTGCCTCACGAGGGCGACAGCGTCCTGATCCTGGGCGCCAACGGCAAGTCCGGCGTTCTGTGCGGTTGGGAAGCCATGAAGAAGGTCGGCCCCAACGGCAAGGTCGTGGGCGTCGTCCGCAACCCCAAGCAGGTCCCCGGCCTGATGGAGCTGGGCGTTTACACCGACGTGATCGTCGCCGACTGCACCAAGCCCGTTGAGGTCATGGAGGCTGCTCTGGCCGCCAACGATGGCAAGGAGTACGATCTGTCCATCTGCTGCGTGAACATCGAGTCCTGCGAGATGTCCGCCATCCTGCCCGTCCGCGATGACGGCATGGTGTACTTCTTCTCCATGGCTACCTCCTTCACCAAGGCCGCCCTGGGCGCCGAGGGTATCGGCAAGGACGTCACCATGATCATCGGCAACGGCTACACCAAGAACCACGCTCAGATCACGCTGGACGTGCTGCGTGAGAACCCCAAGCTGCGCAAGCTGTTCGACGAGAAGTACTGCTAAACGACTTCCTTCAAAAGCTGGGAGGCCCAAACGGCCTCCCAGCCTTTGACCTACACCGAAACATTATGATTTTGTGAAGGAGAAACGACTATGAAGACTCGCAACGGTTTGTTCGCCGATGTTCCCGAGAATCTGTGGAACGACTGGCATTGGCAGGTCGCCAACCGCGCTGAGACGGTTGAGGATCTGAAGAAGTACATGAACCTGACTCCCGATGAGGAGGAGGGTGTCCGCAAGACGCTGGGCAAGCTGCGCATGGCTGTTACCCCCTACTACCTGTCCCTGATCGACCTGAACGATCCCTTCGATCCCATCCGCAAGATGGCCATTCCCCGCGCGGAGGAGCTGGAGTACGCCGACTATGAGGACGCCGATCCCCTGCACGAGGATACCGACTCTCCCACCCCCGGCCTGACCCACCGCTATCCTGACCGCGTGCTGCTGCTGATCACCGACCAGTGTTCCATGTACTGCCGTCACTGCACCCGCCGCCGCTTTGCCGGTCAGAACGACTGCGAAGTGCCCATGCAGCAGATCGACAAGTGCATCGACTATGTGGCCGCTCATCCCGAGGTCCGCGATGTCCTGCTGTCCGGCGGTGACTGCCTGATGGTCTCCGATGAGAATCTGGAGTACATCATCAAGCGCCTGCGCGCCATTCCCCATGTGGAGATCGTCCGTCTGGGCTCCCGCACCCCCGTTGTGTGCCCCCAGCGTATCACTCCCGAGCTGTGCGCCATGCTGAAGAAGTATCACCCCATCTGGCTGAACACCCACTTCAACACCCCCAAGGAGTTCACCCCCGAAGCCGCCAAGGCCTGCGCCATGCTGGCTGACGCCGGTGTCCCCCTGGGCAACCAGTCCGTGCTGCTGGCCGGCGTGAATGACTGCATCCATGTGATGATGGAGCTGGTTCACGGTCTGGTCAAGATGCGTGTCCGCCCCTACTACATCTATGCCTGCGATCCTTCTCTGGGTCTGAGCCACTTCCGTACTCCCGTGTCCAAGGGCATCGAGATCATGGAAGCCCTGCGCGGCCATACCTCCGGCTACTGCATCCCCACCTTCGTGGTGGACGCCCCCGGCGGCGGCGGCAAGACCCCCGTTATGCCCAACTACCTGATCTCCGAGACCCCCCGCAAGGTCATCCTGCGCAACTTCGAGGGCGTCATCACCTCCTACACCCAGCCCGAGCACTACGTCCAGGATTGCCACTGCGACGTCTGCACCGGCAAGAAGAAGGTGGAGAAGACCGGCGTGGCATGGGTCGCCGAGGGTACCAAGCAGCGCTATCTGGAGCCCACCAAGCTGCTGCGTAACGAGCGTCACGTCAAGAAGTAAGAGAGAGGTTTAACGTATGGAAAGCAAACTCGGCTTGAATATGGAGCTGGTCAATCAGGCGCGTGCCTCCGCCGCCAAGGTGGCGGACGACACCCAGCACTTCATTGACCAGCACACCACCGTCACGGTGGAGCGCGCTGTTTGCCGTCTGCTGGGTATTGATGGCATCAATGATATGGATGTCCCTCTGCCCAACGTGGTTGTCGACCACCTGATGGCCAACTCCCTGCTGCCCGCCGGCGCCGCGTGGGCCATCGGCAACGCCATGGTGGAGACCGGTAAGGATCCCCAGGGCGTGGCGGATGCCGTCAGCAGCGGCGAGCTGGATCTGAGCAAGATCCCCGCCCACACCGACGCGGAGGTTCGTGCGGCCATCACCCCCGTGGTGAACGCCACCGTGGACCGCATCAACAAGAACGTTGCCAAGCGCAACGCTTACCTGAAGGAGTGGGGCGATAAGGAAGGCCCGTACCTGTATATCATCGTGGCTACCGGTAACATCTACGAGGATATCATCCAGGCCAAGGCCGGTGCCAAGCAGGGCGCCGACATCATCGCCGTTATCCGTACCACCGGTCAGTCCCTGCTGGACTATGTGCCTTACGGCGCCACCACCGAGGGCTTCGGCGGCACCTATGCCACGCAGGAGAACTTCCGCCTCATGCGCGCCGCGCTGGACGAGGTGGGCGAGGAGCAGCACCGCTATATCCGGCTGTGCAACTACTGCTCCGGCCTGTGCATGCCTGAGATCGCCGCCATGGGCGCTCTGGAGCGTCTGGACGTCATGCTGAACGACGCTCTGTACGGCATCCTGTTCCGCGACATCAACATGCAGCGCACCATCGTCGACCAGTACTTCTCCCGCGTCATCAACGGCTACGCCGGCGTCATCATCAACACCGGTGAGGATAACTACCTGACCACCGACGACGCCATCACCGCCGCCCACACTGTGCTGGCCTCCCAGTTCCTGAACGAGGCCTTCGCCAAGGACGCCGGTATGCGCGAGGAGCAGATGGGTCTGGGCCACGCCTTCGAGATGGATCCCGCCGTGGAGAACACCTTCCTGTACGAGCTGGCGCAGGCACAGATGGCCCGCGAGATCTTCCCCAACGCACCCCTGAAGTACATGCCTCCCACGAAGTTCATGACCGGCAACATCTTCCGCGGCCACATTCAGGACGCCCTGTTCAACATGGTGACCATCCTGACCAACCAGCGGCTGTGCCTGCTGGGCATGATGACCGAGGCCATCCACACCCCGTTCATGTCCGACCGTGCTCTGTCCATCGAGAACGCCCAGTACATCTTCCGTACCATGAAGGATCTGGGCAGCGAGCTGACCTACAAGGAGAACGGCATCATCCGCAACCGCGCCAACGAGGTGCTGACCAAGGCCACCGACCTCCTGAAGGAGATCGAGAAGCTGGGCCTGTTCACTACCATCGAGAAGGGCATCTTCGCCGATGTCAAGCGTCCCAAGGACGGCGGCAAGGGCCTGGCCGGCGTTGTGGTCAAGGACGACAAATACTTCAATCCGTTCATTGAAGTCATGAAAGGCAAGGTGGGAGCATGAGCAGCGGACTGTACAACACCCATAAGATCGATTTCGATACCACGCTGGATCTGACCCGTCTGAAGCCCTATGGCGACACCATGAACGACGGTAAGGTGCAGACCAGCTTCACCCTGCCCGTCAAGGATGACGAGCGCGGTGAGGAGGCCGCCCGCCAGATCGCCAAGAAGATGGGCCTTGAGGAGCCCAACGTGGCATACCACACCGCGCTGGACAAGGAGTTCACCTTCTATGTGGTCTACGGCAGCTGCGTCCACTCCGTGAACTACGAGGATATCCACGTCATCACCGTGGAGTCCGACGTTATGAGCATGGAGGATACCAACGACTATATCCGTGAGCACATCGGCCGCAAGGTCGTGATGGTCGGCGCCTCCACCGGCACCGACGCCCACACCGTTGGTATCGACGCCATCATGAACCGCAAGGGCTTCGCCGGCCACTACGGTCTGGAGCGCTACGAGATGATCGAGGCTTACAATCTGGGCTCTCAGGTTCCCAACGAGGAGTTCATCAAGAAGGCGCTGGAGCTGCACGCCGATGTGCTGCTGGTCTCCCAGACCGTTACCCAGAAGGATGTGCACATCCAGAACCTGACCAACCTCATCGAGCTGCTGGAGGCCGAAGGTCTGCGCGACAAGTTCGTTGTCTGCTGCGGCGGCCCCCGTATCACCCATGAGCTGGCCAAGGAGCTGGGCTTCGACGCTGGCTTCGGCGCCGGCAAGTACGCCGACGACGTGGCGTCCTTCGCTGTGACCGAGATGGTCAAGCGCGGCATGAAATAAGATCCTCAGCAAAGCGGAGAGCCGCCTGGCCGACTCTCCGCTTTTTGCGCAAATCAACAATATATGGGTAATTTTGCGCAAAAACAACATGGTAATCCCTTGCATTTTCGTGCAAAGGATGCTATGATGCTATTGTCAGAAAAGCCACGAAGCGGGAGTCTCCGTGGCTGTACACCGTCGTCCGGCCGCCGCATCCGCCCCGGCCGCCCGGCGGCATAAAACAAGGAGGAACAGAAATGGCAAAGAAACCTGTACTGACTGCCAAAGAGGCAGCGGCAATGATCCCCGATGGCGCTACCATTATGTGCGGCGGCTTTCTGGCCTGCGGCCAGGCCCGCGCCATCGTCAAGGAGCTGGTCGCCCGCGGCACCAAGGACCTGACCCTGATCGCCAACGATATGGGTCGTGCTGTCGGCCCCAAGGGTGAGGAGTTCTTCGGCATCGCGGAGCTGATCCACAACCATCAGGTCAAGCGCGTCATCGCCACCCATGTGGGCATGACCCCCGAGGTCGGCCAGCAGCACACCGAGGGCACGCTGGAGGTCAACCTGCTGCCCCAGGGCACGCTGGCTGAGTGCATCCGCGCTGCCGGCGCCGGTTTGGGCGGCGTGCTGACCCCCGTGGGCATCGACACGCTGGTGGAGGAGAGCCCCTTCTGCATGGGTCGTCAGACCATCGACGGCAAGGATTACCTGCTGATGAAGCCTATCCACGCCGATTTCGCCCTGCTGGGTACCTATAAGTGCGATGAGTTCGGTAACTGCTGGTACAAGGGCACCATGCGCAACTTCAACGTTGTCATGGCCACCGCCGCCGACACCGTCATTGCCGAGTGCGAGTACATCGTTCCCGTGGGGGACTTTGAGCCCGAGAACATCCATACCTACGGTATGTGCGTTGACTACATCGTGGAAGGAGACAGAAAGTAATGGAAAAGTCCGAGATCAAAGGCTTTATCGCCAAGCGCTGCGCCAAAGAGCTGAAGGACGGCGACGTCGTGAATCTGGGCATCGGCCTGCCCACCCTGATCCCCAACTATCTGCCTGAGGGCGTTGAGGTGATCATCCACGCTGAGCTGGGTATCGTCTCCGCCGGTGTGTCCCCCAAGGAGGGCGACGCCAACTATGATCCCTACCACGTTGTGGATGCCGGCGGCAACCCCTCCTCCGTGGCTTTCGGCGGCGGCTTCATCGACTCCGCCACCAACTTCGGCCTGATCCGCGGCGGCCATGTGGACGCCTGCTTCCTGGGCGCTCTGGAGGTGGACGCCAAGGGCAATCTGGCCAACTGGATCATCCCCGGCAAGAAGATGCCCGGCATGGGCGGCGCCATGGATCTGTGCGTCGGCGCCAAGCACTGCATCGTCTGCATGGAGCACACTGCCAAGGGCAACCCCAAGATTTTCGAGAAGTGCCGTCTGCCCCTGACCGCCTCTCACTGCGTGAACAAGATCATCACCGAGATGTGCGTGTTCGAGGTCACCAAGGACGGTCTGCTGATGACCGAGATCAACCCCGAGTTCACCGTGGACGACGTGAAGGCCGCCACCGCTGCCCCCTTCGCCGTTGCCGCTGACCTCAAGAGCATGATCGACTGATCTGCCCTGCAATAAGCAAAAAAGGAAGGCCCCCTGCGGGGGTCTTCCTTTTTTTTGCCCGGAACCATGCGCCGCCGCGCAAAAGGAAAAGGCCCAAAGGGCCTTTTCCTTTTGCGTATCTCTGTCACTGCTTCAGGCGCTTGTCGCACTTCTTGCTGAGCCATGTGCCCAGACTCTGGAATACCTGCACCAGCAGCACCAGAATGACCACCGCCACCAGCATCACCAGATATTTATACCGGTAGTAGCCGTAGTCAATGGCGATCTTGCCCAGACCGCCGCCGCCGATGATGCCGCTCATGGCGGAGTAGCCCAGAATGGTGGTCAGCGCGATGGTCACGTTCTGGATGAGGGAGGGCACGCTCTCCGGGATCATCACCTTGCAGATGATCTGCATGGGCGTGGCGCCCATGCTCTGGGCGGCCTCAATGATGTTGCCGTCCACCTCACGAAGACTGCTCTCCACCAGCCGCGCCACAAAGGGGAACGCCGCTGCCACCAGCGGAACGATGGTGGCCGTGGTGCCCACGGCGGTGCCGATGAGCAGACGGGACAGGGGGAACACCATAATCATCAGGATCAGGAACGGGATGGAGCGCAGCAGGTTGATGAGGACGTTCAGCACCTGCATCAGCCAGCGGGGGAGGGGCAGCACGCCGTTTTTCTCGCCCGCCACCAGCAGTACGCCCAGCGGCAGACCGATGACCAGCGACAGCGCCGTGCTCACCACGGTGACGTAGAACGTCTCCCACACGGCGAAGGGCAGAGAGGGCAGCACGGTCAGCAGGTCCTGCACGGACTTCTGGGAAAACAGATCGCTGTACATACTCACTCCACCTCCTCAACCTGCACGTTGGCCACATTGTGGATAAACGCCACGGCCTTGTCGAATTGACTGCTGGGGATGCCCAGCATCATGCTGCCGTACACCTTTTCGGACAGCTTCTGGGTGCTGGCGGAGATCACGTTGCAGAGGATGCCCTCCTCCGCCGCCAGCCGGGCGATCAGGGGGATGCTGGTGGTCTTGCTGTCCTTGAACACCAGCCGCACCAGCTTTTCGCCTGCCGGATCGTACACCTGCGCGTCAGCGCCGCCGGGGAACACCAGCCGCCGTCCGGCCGCGGATTTGGGGGCGGCGAACACCGTGCCTACCAGCCCGGCCTCCGCCACCTGCCCCTCGTCCAGAATGGCCACATGGCTGCATATCTCCTTCACCACGCTCATCTGGTGGGTGATGACCACCACGGTGATGTTCAGCTGCTTGTTGATGTCCCGGATCAGCTCCAGGATCTGCCGGGTGGTGTTGGGGTCAAGAGCGCTGGTGGCCTCGTCGCACAGCAGCACCTTGGGATGGGTGGCCAGCGCGCGGGCAATGGCGATGCGCTGCTGCTGGCCGCCGGACAGCTGGGCCGGATAGGCGTCCGCCTTGTCTGGCAGACCCACCAGCTCCAGCAGCTCCCGGGCACGCTGCTCGGCCTCGCTTTTCTTCACCCCCGCCAGCTCCATGGGGAAGCACACGTTCCGCAGGCAGGTGCGCTGCATCAGCAGGTTGAACCGCTGGAAGATCATGGTGATCTCCCGCCGCGCCGCCCGCAGCTGGGCGGGGGTCATGGTGTCCAGCCGCTGGCCGTTGACGATGATCTCGCCGCTGGTAGGCTTCTCCAGCAGATTGATGCAGCGCACCAGCGTGCTCTTACCGGCGCCGGACATACCGATGATGCCGTAAATGTCGCCGTCCTCAATGGTGAGGGAGACGTCCTTGAGAGCGTCTACCCCGCCGGCTGTACCGGCATCAAATGTCTTGCTGACATGCTTCAGTTCGATCACGGACGTCTCCCTCCTTTTCCGGTTACTTGCTCAGGGCGTCCAGCGTGGTCTGCTTGCCGCCGTACAGGCCCATAGGCTCCACATGGACGGCGGAGATGGAGACGATGTGGGTGCCGTTCTGAGCGTTGAAGTCCTCCAGATAGGGCAGGTGCTGGAAGTAGTTGGCGTCCACGGTGCCGTCATCAACGACGGTGTTGGGCACCACATAGTCATTGTAGCTCTGGATATCCAGCGTGATGTCCTTGGCGGCCAGGATCTCCTTGGCCACCTCCAGGATCTCGGCGTGAGGCGTGGGGGAAGCGGCGATGCTGATGGTCTGGCCCTTCAGGGCGTCGTAGTCCACGCTGGCGTCATAGCCGTCGGTGGGGTTCTCCACCACGGAGACGACGGAACCGTTGTACTGCTGGCTGATGTAGTCGGCCACCTGCTTGCTCTCCAGCGCGGCCTTCAGAGCCAGAATCTTGGGCTCGTTCTCGTTGCCCTCCTTGACAGCCAGAATGTTGGCGTAGGCGGAGGCGCTGCCCTCAATGAGCAGAGAGTCGCTGACGGGGTTCAGACCGGCGTTGATGGCATAGTTGCTGTTGATGACGGCGTAGTCCAGATCGGGCAGCATGTTGGGCAGCTGGGCGGCCTCGGCCTCCACGATCTCCACATTGTGGGGGTTCTCCACGATGTCGTTCTTGGTGGCGGTGATGCCCACGCCGTCCGCCAGCTTGATGATGCCGTTCTCCTGCAGCAGCAGCAGGGCGCGGGCCTCGTTGGTGGTATCGTTGGGCACGCCGATCTTGACGGTGGCCTTGGTGTCGCTGTCGTTGTTGTCGGCGCTGGTGTTGTCCTTACCGCCGCAGGCCGTCAGGCTCAGGGCCAGGATCAGGGTCAGGGCCAGAGCGGCCAGACGGGTAAAAGTATTACGTTTCATGTTCATGTCTCCTTTTCAAATATGGTTTGAAGGAATATATGATCTTGCTGGCGGCATACCGTGGGGCTGTGCACGTGCCCCGCTGTCTGCCGGAACAAACGAAAGAGGTGGCGGCGCGCCGCGCCGGGACAAAACAAAAACAGCGGCAGGTCGATCGACCCTCCGCTGCTTGCTCACACACCGGCTTTTTCAAGCCGACAAACAGTTTTTGGAAAGCAACCGATCTTTTTGGGCGCGCGGAAACATGCACATGGACATCATACCCATGCACATCTCGCACATCATCATAGCCGTGCCGCGACGCTTCATGCTGCCTTCCTCCTCACTGTATTTTGCCGAAGCTGGGCGCATCATAACGCTTTTGCCGTCAAATGTCAACCCTTTTTTCTCGTTTCTGCATTTTTCCTAAAAAACCTACACATGCCGTAGGCGTTTTCGTGCCATCTGCCATGCCGCAACTTTCTGGTTGCAGAAACCACAAGATGGTGTATAATGTTATGCAATGAACCACAACGGGGAAGGGAGAGGTGCGTATGGCATCCCATGTTTTTGACCTCATCGCGCAGGAGGAGCTGCGGCAGGAGACGACGGTGGAGCTCATCGCCAGCGAGAATTTTGCCAGCGGCAATGTACTGCGGGCGGTGGGCAGCTGCCTGACCAACAAGTATTCCGAGGGCTATCCCGCCCACCGGGCCATGGGCAATCAGGGCCGCTACTACGGCGGCTGCCATGTGGTGGACGAGCTGGAGGAGTACTGCATCGCCAAGTGGAAGGAGGTCTTTGCCACCGACTACCATGTGAATGTCCAGCCCCACAGCGGCTCGTCGGCCAATCTGGCGGCGTACATGGCGCTGCTGCAGCCCGGCGACACGGTGCTGTCCATGAGCCTTGCCAACGGCGGACACCTGACCCACGGCTCGCCGGTGAACTTTTCCGGCAAGCTGTACGATCTCCATTTCTACGATGTGGACGGCGACGGCTTCATCGACTACGACGGCATGGCACGCATGGCCCGCGAGCTGCGGCCCAGGCTCATTATTGCCGGTGCGTCGGCGTACAGCCGCATCATCGACTTTACCCGCTTTGCCGCCGCCGCACGGGAGGTGGGAGCGTACTTCATGGTGGACATGGCCCACATCGCGGGGCTCATCGCGGCGGGGGAGCACCCCAGTCCCTTCGGTCTGGCGGATGTCATTACCTCCACCACCCACAAGACCCTGCGGGGCCCCCGGGGCGGCCTAATCTTCTGCCGTCCGGAGCTGGCGAAGAAGGTGGACAGCGCCGTGTTCCCCGGCATGCAGGGCGGGCCGCTGCAGCACGTCATCGCCGGTAAGGCCGTGGCGGCGGAGGAGGCCCTGACCCCGGCCTACCGCGCCTATGCCCATAATGTGGTGGAGAACTGCGGGGCCATGGCGGCGGAGTTCGTGGCCATGGGCTACCATGTCGTCACCGGCGGCACCGACAACCACCTGTTCCTGCTGGATCTGACGGACACCGGCCTTACCGGCCGGGAGGTACAGGAGGCGCTGGACGCCTGCGGCATCACCCTGAACAAGAACTGCGTCCCCGGAGACCGGCGCTCCCCGTTCCAGACCAGCGGCGTCCGTATCGGCACCGCCGCCATGACCACCAGAGGCTACACGGCGGAGGACTTCTGCCGCGTCGCCCACCGCATCGATGAGGTCATCCGAGGCATGATGGCGGAAAAGTCCGCCGCACAGCCCTGAAAACCTGCAATTGACCTGAAAAATATCTGGGAAAAACCGGAAATAAGCCGGAAATAAACAGGAAAAAACCTGAAAAAA
>ENA-OPWH01001642-OPWH01001642.1-human-gut-metagenome-genome-assembly--contig:-NODE-1642-length-13644-cov-2.000074_pt1 | contig 13644 bp, 10 predicted proteins | sample MGYA00241506_ERZ502004 | MGnify/ENA primary metagenome ERZ502004 (study PRJEB25962, sample SAMEA2043049) | human gut metagenome | biome: human gut; feature: human-associated habitat; material: faeces... | reverse complement strand
ATCTCTCCGCCGTAGGCTCCCGCGTTCATACGGACGCCGCCGCCTAAAGTTCCAGGGATTCCGGAGGCAAACTCCATACCGGAAAGACCGGCTTCTCTTGCCGCCCGGCTGATGGATACGAGCATGCTTCCGGCTTTCGCCCGGATTCTGTTTCCTTCCACTTCGATTCCCTGAAAGTTTTTGTAAACCGAAAGAATCACACCGTGGTAGCCCTCGTCACTTACAACGAGATTGCTGCCGTTTCCGGTGACGAACCACGGGATCTCTTTTTCTTCGCAGAGAGCCACGATTTTTCTAATTTCTTCTTCTGTATGAGGAGCGACGAAATAATCTGCCGGACCGCCCACACGGAAGGTCGTATGATTTTTCATCGGTTCTGCGGTCTGTACCGCATCTTCCCCTGCAATTGCATAAAGTTCTCTGACAATCTCTTCTTTGATCACGATTTTTACCCTTTGCCGCATCTGCGGCCGAACATTTCATTACGAATTACTACGAATTACAGATTATACTTTTTAGACGCGAAAGCAGCCGACATCCCTCACTTCTTCGTTCGTTCTGCCAGCCGCTGTTTTTCTTCTTCGTCTGCCCGCCTTTTTGCAGGCTCACGGGGTATTCTACCACGAACCCTCAAAAAGTGCAACGAACTTTTTCGTTCCGGCTCTTTTTTCTATCAGATCTTCCGGATTGGTATCATTTCCTACATCAGACAGTCTTTTCCATGGATTCTCGCCGGGGTGACAAGCACCATCTGATTCATGAGATTTTCTTCTGAAAGAACGGCAACGCGCAGATATTCTCTCGTGTGTCCCGTCCAGTAATGGACGCCGTCGATCTCGACTTCTTCTTCCATGAGCACTTCCAGCTCTTTTCCGAGGAAGCCTTCCATATATTCCTGTCTCCGTCTCTCGTCCAGTTCCAGCAGAACGTGGCTGCGCTTCGTCTTCTCCTGCTCCGGAATCTGGCCTGTCATCGCTGCGGCGCGGGTGCCTTCTCTTCTCGAATACTTGAAGATGTGAGTCTCGAAGAAATGAATGTCCTCGACAAAGGCGCGCGACTCTTCAAACTCCTCCTCACTCTCCTGCGGGAAACCGACAATCACATCGGTCGTCAGCGCCGGATTTCCATATACCTTACGCAGAAGATCGCATTTGTGTTTGTATTCTTCTGCGGTATATTTCCGGTTCATCCGCTTCAGTGTTCCATTGCTTCCGCTCTGCAGCGAAAGATGGAAATGCGGGCACACCTTCGGCATTGCGGCGATCGCCTCTGCAAACTCTTCGGTGATGATGCCCGGCTCCAGGGATCCGAGACGGATTCTTCTGATGCCGTCCACTGCATCAACAGCACGGATGAGGTCGAGCAGCGTCTCTTTTTCGCCCTCCGGGAAATCGAGTCCGTAGGAGGAAAGGTGGATACCCGTCAGCACTACTTCCTGATAACCGGCCTCTGCCAGACGTTTTACTTCTTCTACCACATCACTCTGGCGGCGGCTTCTGACTCTGCCGCGCGCGTACGGGATAATACAATAAGTACAGAACCGATTGCATCCATCCTGTACTTTCAGGAATGCGCGGGTGTGCTCCGCCGTTTTGCTGATCGAGAGTGTCTCGTACTCACGGTTGTGTGTCATATCCACGAGGAAGCTCTTACACTCCGCGTCGGATGGTTTTCCACCATCCTCACGTTCTGCCAGAAAGTTTTCCAGAATATCCACAAGATCTTTCTTCTTATTATTTCCGATGATCAGATCAATCGCCGTATCCTCTTCGAGTTTTTCCCCAGCCGCCTGCACATAACAGCCGCAGGCCACGACAACCGCATCGGGATTCATCTTTTTCGCTTTGTGCAGCATCTGCCGCGATTTCCGGTCCGCAATGTTCGTCACAGTACACGTATTGATAATGTAAACATCCGCTCCCGGTGCAAAAGGCACGATCTCGTACCCTCTGTCTTCGAGGAGCTGCTGGATGGCTTCCAGCTCATATGCGTTCACTTTACACCCAAGATTATGCAAAGCTACCGTTTTTTTCATGCCATACTCCTTTCTTCTTCATCTTTATTATTAAAAATCACGAAGATTCCACTTTATCTTTGTATGTTTTCGCATTGACTTTTTCCCCTCCAGACGGTAAGATAAAGCTGTTAAATGAGGGTAATAAATAATGTTAACCAAATAACAGGGAGGATTACAAACATGAAAACAGTACAGATTTCTCTTAATTCTATCGACAAAGTAAAATCTTTCGTCAACGACATTTCCAAATTCGATTTTGATTTCGATCTGGTATCCGGAAGATACGTAATCGACGCAAAATCCATCATGGGAATCTTCAGCCTCGACCTTTCCAAACCGATCGACCTGAACGTCCATGCTGATGGAGATGCTCTTCAGACCGTACTTGATGTTCTTGCTCCGTACATTGTATAATTACGATAGAACATAAGGGCCGCGCACTCGCCGCGGCTCTTTTTTTGTCTTTGTTTATCATCAGGACCGGATCTTGTTTTTCAGAACCCCCAAAACAAGATCCGGCCTTTTTGTTCTTTAAAGCAAGTTTTCCTTAGCAGACCTCGATCGTCTCTGCGGTAGAAACTGCGCGTTCCATCATCTCGTCGATCACGTCATCCAGATGGCGCTCGGAGCATTTGATGACATTCAGGTTCGGTTTTGTCACCGGATGCTTTGCAACGAAGATCGTGCAGCAGTCCTCATACGGCAGAACAGATGTCTCGTACGTACCGATTTTTTCGGAAATATCGACGATCTCCTGTTTGTCGAAACCGATCAGCGGACGGAAGACCGGCATGGTGCAGACTTCGTTGGTAACGGCGAGGGAATGCATCGTCTGGCTTGCCACCTGTCCGATACTCTCTCCGGTGATCAGGCCAAGGCATTTGTCCTGACGTGCAAACGCTTCTGCGATCTTCATCATATAACGGCGCATGATGATGGTCAGCTCGTCGTGCGGGCATTTTTCGTAGATTGCAAGCTGGATCTCGGTGAAGTTGACCACATGCAGACGGATCGGGCCGCTGTAGCGTGCAACGAGTTTTGCAAGATCCACAACCTTCTGTTTGGCTCTCTCGCTGGTGTACGGCGGAGCGTGGAAGTAAACGGCATCAATCTTAACACCGCGTTTTGCGATCATGTATCCGGCAACCGGGCTGTCGATACCGCCGGAAAGCAGCAGCATGGCCTGTCCGTTTGTGCCGACCGGCATACCGCCAGGGCCTGCGATGCTCTCGCAGTACAGATAAATCTTCTGACGCAGCTCGACGTTCAGATAGATATCCGGCTCGTGAACGTCTACTTTGAGGTTCGGGCAGACATCGAGGATGCGGCCGCCCAGCTCGCAGTTGACTTCCATTGTGTGCATCGGATAGTTTTTGTTCGCACGGCGTGCGCATACCTTAAAGGTTTTCTCCTCGGTCGGGTACAGCTCTTTCACGTAGGAAACCACTGCCTCTGCCAGATCTTCAAAGCCGGTGTCCTCTAAAATGACAACCGGGCAGATCTCGGCGATACCGAAAACTCTTGTCAGCGCATCGACAGCGCCCTCGTAATCAAAGTCTCCTTCGGTGTTGACATAGATTCGTCCCATCTCACGGGTGACCTGGAAATTTCCGTCTACCGGGGCAAGCGCGTGCTCCATCTGTACGCAGAGCGCTTTCTCGAACAGATGACGGTTCTTTCCTTTAATGCCGATCTCGGCATATTTTACCAGAAATGCTTTGTACATCATCGTTTTTTATTCTCCTTTTTTCTCAGCCAGATCGCGGAAGAACAGAGGGTATTCCTCAGAAAATTTCTTCAGGATCAGGTCAGATACCTGACGCATCTGCGGATGTGCGGCGTTGGCGCTTCGAAGCCGGATAAAGTGGCGCCACTCTCTTAAGTTCATGGTCATGACGATCTCGGTTTTCAGGGAGTTCGGAAGAATGCTTCTTGCCTCCTCCGGCTTTGCTCCGAGTTCGAGCATCTGGAAGTAATACTGCTCTGCAGCTTCCATTGCTTTCTGCCATACCTCGTATTTTTTACGGTCGTTCTCGTCGTCCAGATCATAGGAAAATCCGGTTGCCAGATCGATACAGGTGATCTGGTTTCCAAATTTATCTTTCGAATAGTTGCAGTAGCGGGTGCTCTCCTGGCTGTAGCTTGCGATACGGTGGCGGACGATCTCATGGGTCACGCCGCGGTCGCACGTTACTTTTACGGTGATGGAGCCGTGCTCAATGACGGATTCATGGCCGCGTTTGATGATGCCTGCGATGAATTTCTCTGCAGTGCCTTCTCCAATGCGCTCCTCGCTCTTGTAGCAGACTCTTCCGATTTTCTCGATCCGGCGCAGCATATCCTCGTAGGATTCGGTGCTCAGGATTTCAATTTCCGGCTGTATTGTAATCATAATTTTCCTCTTTCTATTATTTCCTGGTAAATCTGCGCAGCATCGGCAGTACCTCGCGCAGCGTATCCAGGGTGTAATCAATCTGTTCCAGTGTCGTAAATTCGCTGAAGCTGAACCGCACGGCAGACTCCATCTCGGCTTTCGATGCGCCGATGGCAGTCAGCGTCGGGCTTCCGGCTCTCTTGTGTGATGAGCAGGCGCTTCCGGCGGAAACGTAGATCTGGCGGTCCTCCAGCGTGTGCAGCAGCACTTCACTACGCACATTTAAGAACGATGCATTGACAATCTGCGGCGCACCCTCTTCTTCCGGCATGCCATGGATGACCACATCGTCCAGCTCCCGCAAGCCTTCGATCAGACGGTGTTTGCAGGCACACATCTGCGCGGTCTGCTCGTCAAAATGCTTGTAAACGATCTCAGCGGATTTCGCAAGGCCTGCGATGCCCGGCACATTGTCGGTTCCGGAACGCATGCCGTTCTGCTGGCCTCCGCCTAAGATCAGCGGACGGATTTTTACTTTCTCATCAATATATAAAAAGCCGCTTCCCTTCGGTCCGTGGATCTTGTGGCCGCTCACGGAGAGCATGTCGATGCCCATCCGTTTCGGATAAATCCGGTATTTGCCGAACGCCTGGATCGCATCGACATGAAAATACGTTTTCGGATTTTTCGCCTTGATTCTGCGTCCGATCTCCCCGATTGGCTCAACAGCACCGATCTCATTGTTGACATACATAATCGAAACGAGAATCGTCTCCGGCGTGATCGCTTCTTCGAGTTCGTTCACATCCACAAGGCCTTCTTTATTTACCGGCAGGCGCGTAATACGGAATCCCTGCTCCTCCAGAAACGCCAGCGGTGCTGACACGGCCGGGTGCTCGATCGCGCTTGTGATGATGTGGTTTCCCGTTCTCTTATTTGCCATTGCTGTTCCGACGAGCGCCCAGTTGTCGGACTCTGTGCCACCGGAGGTAAAGAAAATTTCTTTTTCTTTGACTTTCAGAATCTTTGCCAGCGTTTCCTGGGCGGTTCTGATATATTGTTCTGCTTCTACCCCTTTTTGATGCATCGCAGACGGATTTCCATAATGATTTACCATCAGATCACAGACGAGATCTGCGGTTTCCTGATAAACACAGGTGGTTGCGGAATTGTCCAGATATGCTTCCATTATCTTGTTCGTTCCCTTCCTTCTAAAAGATACACCAGAATGGAAAGCACGGTCATTCCGGCTGTTTCCGTGCGCAGAATGCGCTTTCCGAGCGTAATCGGCTCTACCTTTGCCTTCATGGCCATTTCCACTTCCGCTTCGTCGATGCCGCCCTCCGGTCCGATCAGGACCGCAATAGATTCACCCGGTTCAATGGATTCCAGAATTTTTCTCGTTCCTTCCATCCCCTCTGCGTTCTCATACGGCATCAGGCGAACGTCTGATTCTGCCATCATTGCAAGCGCCTGCTGAAATGTAACAGGCATGTGTACCGTCGGAATCTGCATCCGTTTGGACTGCTTTGCCGCACCAAGCGCGATCGTCTGCCAACGCTCTGCTTTCTTTTCCGCCTTTTTCCGGTCCAGCTTCACAACGCAGCGTTTCATCTCCACCGGAACAATTTCCGTCGCACCAAGTTCCACTGCTTTTTGGATGATCAGTTCCATTTTGTCACCTTTTGGCAGACCCTGAAACAGCACAATTCCGGACGGGAGTTCTCTGTCTGCTGCTGTGACTTCTTCTACTGCGGCAAGAACCTCCCCTTCCGGGAAATCCGAAACGGCACAATGATATTCCTTTTCGCCTCCGGTACTGACCAGTATTTTTTCGCCCGGCCGCATGCGGAGCACGTTTTTGATGTGATTAACGTCACTGCCCGTGATGTGGACAGTGCCGTCATAAATCTGACTTTCTTCTACAAAAAAACGGTACATGAATCTGTTCTCTTTCTCTTCTGGTGTTTCGCTTTTCTTAATTTACATCGGTTTTCTTGCTGTAACAGAAACCCATTCGCCCTGATGTGTAACTTCAACTACTTCAAGTCCCGCTGCAACGACTGCCTCTTTGACAACTTCCTCTTTCACATCGAGAATGCCGGATGTGATATAAACAGCGCCCGGCTTCATCTGGTGTACGATTACCGGCGTCAGCGGAACGAGAACATCTGCAAGAATATTGGCGGTAACGATATCGTATTTTCCGTATCCGACTTTGTCCTGTACTTCTTTGTCATCAATGATATTTCCGATCATCATATCAAACGCTTCTACCGGAATTCCATTGACTTCTTTGTTTTCCTCAACCGCAGGAACCGCACACGGATCGAGATCTGTTCCGACCGCATGACGCGCACCAAGCTTCAGTGCAATAATCGAAAGAATACCGCTTCCGGTTCCGACATCAAGCAGCTCGGTATCCTTTGTCACATATTTCTTTAACTGACGGATGCAAAGCTGTGTTGTCTCATGCATACCCGTTCCAAAGGCTGTGCCCGGATCGATATGGATGATCATTTTATCCCGGTCTTCCGGCTTTACTTCCTCCCAGGACGGGATGATCAGAATGTCGTCTACATAGAACTGTTTGAAATACTGTTTCCAGTTGTTGATCCAGTCCTTGTCCTCTGTCTCAGACTCTATGATGGTGCACTCTCCAAGGTCCAGGAACTCCTGCATTTCTGCAAGTGCCGCGCGGACATCTGCAAGAACCTTCTCCTTGTCCTCATCCACATCGAGGTAAAAATTCAGGTAGGCAATGCCGTCGTCATCCGGAATATCCGGCATGATATCCACGAACATCTGCTGTTTGTCGCTCTCGGTCAAAGGCTGTTTGTCCTGAATTTCCACGCCTTCGATTCCCACATCGGCCAGAGTGGAGATCACAATGTCTTCCACTTCCGATCTTGTTTTTAATGTAAATTTATTCCATTTCATTGTTTAAACTCCTTTTTGCGCTTCTCTTTTCCATACGTGCAAAGAAAGCCACATTTATCATACACGATATCGTTCCTGTTGTAAATGTTATTTTCGGCTTTTACGGCCCGTCTCAATCCGAAATCTTTGTCAGAAAGCCATCTTTTTTCGCCTTCTGATAACGCCATACCAGCCCGAGTGTGGATAAAATGCGAACCCCAAGATCTATCAGATTGAACCGGTACAGTGCCGTAAGGTCTGCCCCAAGTGCCGTATACAGACGGACACCGAGCAGCGGCAGAACACTGTTGGTCAGCGTCGTCATCATCGTAAAGAGGCTGATCAAAAGCGAACGGTTCTTTTCCGGTGCGGCATTTAAAAGAATCTGTACCGTGCAGAGTGCAACGGCACACTGTGGAGCGTTCAGAACCGTCATCAGAACAATAAAAGTAACCCCGCGGTACGCCAACGGTAAATGTGGAACCAAAATCATAATAACCGGGCAGAAGCAAAGACCGATCCCGGCGAAAATCAGTGCAAAATCCGGCGATTTTTTCCGGACAACCTTCGCGATCATTCCAACTGCCGCAAGCTGACCGATATTGAAAACACCGTTGCAGATGGAAAGTGTCATCTCCGACATTTTACAGTATTTGACCTGTCCTAAATACCACATGCTCCAGTCAAGCTGCCAGGTGATATAGAAAAAGACCACCGGCACGAAGAACCAGCGCAATGCTTTATTTTTCCCCACGCTTGTGATCGCCTCCAGCAGATCAGAAACAGAAAAACGTGAGGATGCCTTCCCCGCTTCTGCCGGAGCTTTGCCCTCCTCCTGCTGTTCCACCGGAATTTTTTTGATTGCAGCGGCCTGCAACAAAACACAGACAGCACACAGATAAAAAAAGCTTCGGAGTACCAGAAGTTTTCCATCGGCCGTGTGGCATCTTCCCATCAGAATCCCGCAGATCACCGGTGCAAGAATGCCAATCACAAACATGAACTGATTCCGAAAGGCATAGACATCGTTTCGCTGCCGCAGTGAAACCGCAGCACCGAACATTGCCTGCCACTGCGCATTGTAAATAGCAAGTGCCCCCGCAGTAAATGCCAGTGATACAAAAAACAGCTCCATACGTCTCTCGCCGAGTGCCGGTACACTTCCAAGAAATGCATAGCCGGCACACATCACAAGAAGCGTAAGCATCGGTATCGTCTTTGTCGACTTCAGACGATCCGCCAGAATTCCAAGCGGCAGAAGTGCTGCACACGCTACAATGTTCGGCACCATCTGGATAATGCCGATCTGACTGTCGGTTGCACCCATGTTTGTCGCATACAGATTCAGGCCGAAACCGTTGATCGATGTGATATATTGCAGAAATACACCCTCGACGGCAAACAGCAGCATGATCTGCGCAGATGGCGGCATCTTCTTTGCCCGGTAAAACAGACTCTTTTTCATTGCTTCATCCCCCATGCCTTCTTTTGTCATCTTCACGTTCCTGCCCCCTGCCGGATACGTAAAGATTCTGCTCTCATAATGGCAATTTCATGTTCAAATGTCAACAGAAATACCCGGATCCAATGTGAGAATTTTAACGGCATTTTCTGTCAATATTCACAAAAGAAAAAAGGGCATTCTCCCTGTTGAATGCATGGGTTTGGCATAAGAAAAAGGAGCCCCCGTTTTACCGGGAACTCCGCATATTGGAAATGTTTATAGCAATCTCAGAAACTATAGCAAGACCAGAAAATAACGCAAAAAAGGCAGTGCTGCAGGGCGCGAATTACAAGGAACGGATTTGAAGGCGTACCGGGGTACGACGAAAATCCGTGACGCAGTAATTCACGTTCTGCAGTGCTGAATTTTTTGCATTATTTTCTGGAATTGCTATAATTGTTTGAGACCATACATAGCAACGCAATAAGACCTGCGCCGTTTGAAAGCGCAGGTCTTATTGAATTTCTTACTTATTTTCTATTTCTTATTTCACCATATCCTCTTTGATAATTCCATGCTCTTTTAAGAGATCTCCAACTACATTTCCATCTACCAGTTTCAGCAGAGGTTTTTTCAGCAGGTTGAGCGGTCCAGGAAGCTCGATTTCCAGCGGGGATTTTCCATCCATCAGTTTCACGGAGCTGTCCAGCAGGTCGCGGATATCGTAAACGCTGCCCCATACTTCCGGCACGCCGCGGTCTACGCCGAGGAGTCCGTAAACAGCTTCCATAGCAGTTCTTACAGAATATTCTGTAGTGAATACAGTGTCGCGAGGTGTGTCAGCAAACTGACCTAAGAATGCGAAGTTTACGCAGCCATCCGGGATGACATCCGGGCGGTCGCCCTTTCTTCTTGGCATAAAGAATGCGGTGATGTACGGCATCATGGTCGGTACGCAGACAGCGCTGTTCTCTGCCAGCTCCGGAATCTGGTCAACCGGCACGCCGAGGTGGTACAGCCACTCTTCGGTGATCTCTTTACCAGTGCACTCTTTCATCGGTTTCTTCACATAGTCGCCAGGTACGTCGGTGAACAGGCTGTAAACCCATACGCATACCTTATCTTTATCCTGCTCTTTGAACTGTCCCTGACGGTTGATGGTCCAGCTTAAAAGCCACTTGGAATCCTGGCAGCTTACGATACCGCCGGTAACAACCTTTCCGGTTCTCGGATCACGTTTGCAGATATTGGTGATATACGGAATGATCTTATTGTCGAGAGTGGTAATTGTTGCGGATTCCCAGTTTGTCTTTGCAATATCGGAGCAGAATTTCTCCGGATGTCCAAAGGACGGATCCTGTTTTGCAATGTTTTTCCACAGGCTCCAGCAGCCGCTCGTGCGGACCTCTGCATCACCGTTCGGTGCATGGTTCTGATCGCCGTAGATCGTGCCTTCGGTACAGCTTCCGTTGGTAACGAAGACGAGGTCATTCTCGGTGAGAACGATGCCTTTCTCGACGCCGTTTACTTTGCACTCGATGGCTTTTGCTACTTTCTTTCCATCGTTGATTTCAAAGATAACGTTGGTTACTTCGGTATTGAACTGGAAGTCTACGCCGGCATCCTCGAGGTATTTCTTCATCGGAAGAATCAGGGATTCATACTGGTTGTACTTCGTGAATTTCAGTGCGGAGAAGTCCGGCAGTCCGCCGATGTGGTGAATGAACCGCTGGAAGTACAGCTTCATCTCCAGTGCACTGTGCCAGTTTTCGAATGCGAACATCGTTCTCCAGTACAGCCAGAAGGTGGAATTGAAGACTTCATCATCGAAAACATCCTCGATCGTCTTGTCGTACAGATCCTCGTCTCTTGTCATGAAGAGTTTCATGATCTCCATGCAGCCTTTCTGGCTCAGGTTGAACTTGCCGTCGGTATGGGCATCCTCGCCGCGGTTCTTCGTTGCACGGCACAGGGAGTAGTTCGGGTCTTTTTTGTTCAGCCAGTAATACTCGTCGAGAACGGATACGCCAGGTGTCTCAATTGACGGGATGCTGTGGAACAGATCCCACAGGCACTCGAAATGATTTTCCATCTCACGTCCACCGCGCATTACATAGCCTCTGGAGGGATCAAAGATACCGTCACATGCGCCGCCTGCAACGTCCATTGCTTCCAGAATGTGGATGTGGGAGCCGGGCATCTGACCGTCTCTTACAAGGAAGCACGCTGCCGCGAGAGAAGCCAGTCCGCTACCCACCAGATATGCATTTTTGTTGTCAACGCCTTCCGGTTTTTCGGGACGGGCGAATGCTTCGTAGTTACCGTTGGTGTAGTAAATGCCCTTGCTGTTTTTCTCATATTTGCCCCGCTCTGTGTTGCGGTAGCTCGGGTCAGGAGCAGGCATTTTGATGGTTTTTTCTGCGGTCTTTGCGACTGCTTCTTTAATCTCACCGGATAAGGTCTGACCTTCCTCTGCAAGATGGTCTGTATGTTTTTTGGCTGCAAATGCCGCTGCGCCGACGCCTGCTGCGAGGACGGCTGCCTTTGAAAGACCGGAATGTTTCTTTGCCATGATAAAATCCTCCATTTTTATGTCAGGTGCAACGTCTGAAACTATATATACAGGAACTGTTTTGCCTGTAATTTTTAATCTAAGGAAAGGTTTTCACCGATCAGTCCCATCGGGCTTCCTTCCGGCAGACCGCCTTCGGGATGTCCCAGCAGCCATTTGTTTTTGGCAGTCAGATGACCGTCTTCACCGCCCTGATGGTCTTTTTCCAGATCGAGGTTCGTTCCTTTCGGAAGTACAATTGTACACTGGAATCCGCCTTTTTCTGTATGGCAGGGTGCATAATGTAAGGTTGTCGCATACAGCTCTACCGCTGTCCCGGCAGGAACCCGGAATGCTTTGACTTTCGAGGTGTTATAGGTAAACTCCTCTGTGATGTCCTGCTGTTTTCCCAGCATCAGCACCAGCTCTGTTGCCGCTACGTCCACCTCAGAGCTTCTGTGGTATTCCAGCGCGTTTAATTTCCGGTTATGACCGTTGCAATAGCCGATCTGGATCGGAAGCTCTCCATAGGTTTTGTCCGTCAGCTCTTTCATGACCGCAAGCGCTTCCAGCTTCGGCTCGGAAGCCACATATACCACGTCCTCCGGCACCGGCGTGTGCTTCATCTCTGCCAGCAGCTCCGTCAGCTCCACGCTGTCGATGATTTTGCCATACTCCTTAAAAAGAGGGTCTGTCACTTCATAAATCTGCATGATCGTAAAAGTGGGACTGCTGATCGGCTCCTCAATCCCAAGACCTTTTCCAAAGCCTTTGGTAAAAACAGTTTTTCCTACACCTAAATCACCATTTAACAATATGATATCTCCGGGTTTACAGTTTTCTCCCAGTTTTTTCCCCAGATCATAGGTGTCCTGTTCCCGTAAGCTTTCTATCACCTCTGTCATAAATGTTCCTCCTGATCCTTCTCCTCATCCTGATGTGCTTCCTTCTGTGCCGGATCATAGTCTGCATATTCCTTTACCTTTGCCGCTACAAAGGCTTTGATCTCCTCAAACTCTGTTCCACATTGATTCTGCGGAAAGATAAATGCTCTGACTGGGGACATATACACATAAACAGCTTTGGCCGTACTGGTAATCTTGCGGACATCATACCATTTCACCGATGCCTCCTGCTCCCCCTGGGACACTGTAATTCCCTCTGACGACAATATATAATGAAGCTTTGCGTTGATGTCCTTATTTTGTCTTGCCTGTGCCTTGGACTTTGAATAAAGCATCACCGGCTGTACGATCGTAAACAGACATCCAATAATAAATAATGCGATCCGGGCCGTGGTATCCATCACACCGAAGCGCACTGCCAGAATGATCCAGCAGGAAAGACTGATCACCACCCCAAAGATTCCTGATATATTTCCATAGGTATGTCTCATGGAAAACGCATACAGATCTCCTGCCGTAAGCTCCACGTCAAACTCTATTTCCTTCATAAATTATCTCCTATTCTTCATCTTTGCATTTATATTAGCATTATAGCAGAATATAGCGAAAAAACAATATATACAAATTCTCCGTCATATGTTATCTTTAAAATCAGGAAATACTTTATGGGTATAATATATGTAAAAACAAGGGTTATTATATCTGCGTTTCCCATATGGCAGATATAAAAAGGGGGATTTTTATGATGGATATTACAAATATGAGCATAGACGATATCCGTGAACAGGTGGAGCAGCAGATTGACTTTGACCGGCTGGAAGAATTAAACGCCCATCTTGAGAAGGATATCCGGAGCCTTCTTGACTCCTGTGGATTATATTACCGGATCTTTTCCAGAGTAAAAACGAAAAGCTCCATCAGCAAAAAGCTTTATAACGGCAAATACGGCACCGCGGAGAATCCTAAAAAAGTACAGGATCTGATCGGTCTGCGTATCGTTTTATACTATTCGGATGATCTGAGCATCGGACGGGAAATTATGGAAAAAACATTTTTGCGTACCGGAACCTGGTCACGAAATGATTTCAATGCAGCGGAATTTCGCGCCACAAAGATCAACGGCGTATTTCGTCTGCCTTCCGACCATTTTAAATTATATACCAGCGAACTCTGGGATCTTCCCATTGATACAACCTTTGAGATCCAGTTCCGCACGGTATTCTTTGAGGGCTGGCATGAGATTGAACACGACATGCGTTATAAAAGCCTTCTGCCGGATGACAAATTCTGGGAAAACAGCGAAGATCTCTCCCGTATCCTTCACTGTATCCTTGCCAATCTTGAATTGTCTGACTGGTCTCTGGTACAGCTTTTTGAGCATCTCTCCTATAACCATTACCAGAACGGAAACTGGGATCTGATGCTTAAGAGCCA
>ENA-OPWH01001629-OPWH01001629.1-human-gut-metagenome-genome-assembly--contig:-NODE-1629-length-13757-cov-2.371479_pt1 | contig 13757 bp, 8 predicted proteins | sample MGYA00241506_ERZ502004 | MGnify/ENA primary metagenome ERZ502004 (study PRJEB25962, sample SAMEA2043049) | human gut metagenome | biome: human gut; feature: human-associated habitat; material: faeces... | reverse complement strand
CTGCCACTCGCCTGCGGCGGCATCCATGGCGTAGTTCATGGCCTTGCCGTCGGCCAGATTCTCGGCAATGATCAGGGTCTTGCCTGCGCCTGCGGTCAGGGCGGCATCACCGGTAACTTCTGCCCCAACTGCGGCAGCAAAAAGCCCGCCGAAGCGGCCGCCAAGTCCGCCTTCTGCCCCAACTGCGGCGCAAAGCTTGCGGACGGCGCAAAATTCTGCGTGGAATGCGGCACAAAGCTCGGCTAAATCAATCAGCACGCATGGGGACGGCCTCGCGCCGTCCCCTTTTCCGTTTTCCGCAATAAAATTGCATATCCGCAAAAAAACTCTTTACAAACCCGCCCGCATACGCTATAATACATCTTGCGCAACGGAAAGCGCAGCAAATATGGGGCTTTAGCGAAGTTGGCTATCGCGCTACACTGGCAGTGTAGAGATCACCGGTTCGAATCCGGTAAGCTCCACCATACTTGAGAAATCCGAACTTGATTCCGATAGGGAATGGGTTCGGATTTGTTGTTTATATGGAAGATGTTGTTGGGTAGGGTGTTGACGAGATTGTAGACATGGTTTGTTGTGCTTTGCTAAGGTTGATTACAAGTTCATCCTGGCAAAATAAAGCAAACCATGTCGATTTTTGTTTGTGCAACTTATCGCACATTATTCATGTTTTTATTTATGCTCTCTTTTTCCGCGGTTCCTTCTCCCCAGATCTCCCGCCCCAAACTCACCCTATTATTGCCTCTCCCATACCAAGCATCTTCTTTACCGTTCCACCCTCCCATCCCGGACCATACGTCCCATAATTTGCGCAATAAAACGAACATAAAAACGAGGTGCAGTTCAAGCCTGTCAACTTTTTCTATTGGTAAAAATTACCAACACCCCAAACGCATGGTAAAGATTGACAAACGAGGGATGGGGTGATAATGTCAAAGAAAAGAATAAACAGGTTCCATGTTCCGCCCGAAGGTGGGCGGCTAAGAGGGAAGCCGGGTGAAAACCCCGCACGGACGCGCCGCTGTAAAGGACGAGTCGGCTGCATATGCCACTGAAGCGATTCGGGAAGGCGCGGCAGACATATACGGCCTGAGTCAGAAGACCTGCACGGAACAGGCTTCGCCACGCGAACTGGCACAGAGAAGCGCCCGCGGATCCCTGCATGGGAGCGGTGTGTTTTTCATATATAAATTTACTGCCGTATGCATGGAAGGCTGTAATATATCCGCACAAAATATCGCGCTGCGGGGATGAGAAAGGAACCCGTATGCAGCGGAGCATAACAAGAAAGAGCATAAACGATTACAAGCAATATCTGTTGATGGCGGAAAAGGCGCATGCAACCATAACCAAATATATAAACGAAGTGGAACGGCTATCGGAATATTTGGAGCATAACGCGCTGAACAAATGCGCGCTGCTTGAATACCGCGAAACGCTTGCGGAGAATTTCAGCAGCCGCACGGTGAATACAAAGCTTGCGGCGATAAACGGCTACCTTGCTTTCATCGGCGCGGATGAATATAAAGTGCATCTGTTAAAGGTGCAGCGCAAAGCCTTCATAGCGGAAAACAGGGAATTGAGCGCGGCGGAATATAAACGGCTGGTAAATGCAGCTGATGCAAGCGGGAACGATAGGCTGAGCCTTGTCATGCAGACCATCTGCGCAACGGGGATAAGGATAAGCGAGTTGAGCTACATAACAGTAGATGCGGTAAAAGAGCGGCGTATGGAAATACGGCTGAAGGGCAAAAGCCGCACGGTCATAATACCGAGCAAGCTGTGTAAAAAACTTGTGGAATATGCGAGGCGGCAGCGTATAGACACGGGCGCAGTATTCCGCACCAAAGGCGGCAAGCCGCTCGATAGGGCGAATGTTTGCCACGACATGAAAAGGCTCTGCGATGCGGCGCATGTGGAACGGAGCAAGGTAGACAGGTTATCATACGAAGTGCAACAGTGGAAAAAAGACAGCATGGGCACCAGGGTGTAAAATGTAGTTACCACACCAACAAGAACACGGAGGTGGACATGCTGTCATACACACATTTTACACTGGATGAGCGGAAATATCTACAACAACTTTTGGCTGAAGGGAAAAGCTTCAGGGAAATTGCCCGAATCCTTGAACGAAGCCCCTCGACAATAAGCCGAGAGGTGAAAAGAAACCGCGCCAAGTACAAGCCGCGCAAGCAGCCGGACAATAAGTATTGGTACAATCACTGGCGCGCCCAGAATCTTTACATTCGGCGAAGAAGGGATTGCCTGCCGAAAGCCATTCTGCCCGGCACGAAGGAATGGGATTTCATACTTGATGGATTCGGCTGCTGCTGGTCGCCGGAAACCATTGCCGGACGCTGGCATTCGCTGTTTCCGGATGAAAAAACGCTGTGCGTTTCTACCATTTACAGGTACGTCAAGGCAGGCCGTTTTCCTGAGATAAGCGCAAAAACTCACCTTAGACGGCGCGGGAAACGCATTGTACGGCGCGATGCCAACTACAACACTATTCATCCCGACCGCGTAATACCAGAGTGGCCGAATGAAATCAGAAACAGGCTGAGAATAGGCGATTTTGAGGGAGATACGGTCTACGGCAAAACTGGGAAAGGGCTGCTGGTGACGCTCGTAGACCGAAAGAGCCGTTTCCTCTTCACATCAATAATCCGCAGCCGCAACGCGGGCGAAACAAGGGAAGCAATCGAGAAGATGCTCAAAGGTGTGAATGTAAATAGCATCTCTCTGGACAACGGCTCGGAGTTTTCTCAGTTCAGGGAGCTTGAAGCAGCCATCGGCGCTCCGATCTACTTTGCGGAGCCGCATAAGCCATGGCAGCGCGGCACCAACGAGAACACCAACGGCCTGCTTCGCTTTTTCTTCCCCAAGGGCTACAATTTTCACACCCTTTCCGAAGAGCATCTCAGGCGTGTGACGGACCTGATCAACAACCGTCCTCGCAAATGCCTCGGTTGGAAATCCCCCGCCGAAGTTTTCTTTTCTCAGGGTGTTGCACTTGCTTGACTTGGTGGCGTATTCCCACATAACCTGAGGCATCTTTTTGCCCGTGCCTTTTATTCGATTGAGAAGAATCTCTCCCATCTGGCAGATGTGCTGGGCCATAGTTCCATAGAAACCACGCGCATTTACGTTGCCGCGAGCAGCAGACAATATGAACGTATGCTTGATAAGATGAAGTTGATAACATAAGAATACCACGGAATACTGTTTCCGTGGTATATCATCGGTGAAGCGCATTGTATCGCTTATTTTATTGATGAAATACATAGAAAAAACATGCAGAGAATACAACAAAAAATGCCATAACGGGCATATTGGCGTAGAGATATTCGCCTTAGCTGTAATTGTGACAAAAAAACGAATTATTTTCTTGATTTAGACCTATTCCGGATGCTATAATTACAAGGTACAAGGAATGTTTTACTTGTATTACCACGGAAACAGTATTCTGTGGTAAATGAAAAAATAGAGGAACGTCGTGGCTCCGGACGAAAACCGGAGATGAACAAGGGAATCGGGTGGAAATCCCGAACGGCACCGCCGCTGTAAGCGCCGAGGCTCCATCATGGCATAGGCCGGTCATTGGGAAACTGAGAAGGCGATGGAGACGCAGGATAATATCCATAAGCGTGAGTCAGAAGACCTACGAGGTTTGTAGTTGGTGCGCCCGTGCGGTAAAACGGCGCATGAACAGTGCTTTGCAAAAATGCGGTTGCGGCAATTTTAGGGGAAGAACCCCGGAATTGCCGCAATTTTTTATGCTTAGGAGGGAAAAACATAATGGCACAGGCACAAATCGGAACGGATCCTCATGAAAAGACTCGTCTTGAACTGGAGCAGAAGTTTGCGAAGGAACACAGCAAGGCAAGCGATGAAGAACTGCTCGCCTACCTTAGGCGACAAGCGCAGGAGCTGGGCAGACTGCCCGAAAAAGCTGACATAACAGGCTATCAGCTAATAAAAAGTCGTTTTGGCCCATGGCCGAGGGTGCTTGAAAAGGCGGGACTGAAACCGCCCACGCAGCGCAAAACCATGCGCGAAAAGCGGGAAGCCACCCGCCGCCGCAGGAAGGAGTATAAGAAACAGGAAGAAATGAAAACAAAGGAGCAGAATGAGAATGAAGCTTAAAAGGATAACGCCGCTTATAGCCCTTGTCATCGCGGCTATACTCTGCTTTACGTCGTGCAGCGGCAGCAATAAAACGACAGTAACCGAGCTTAATAACGGCGAAAGGCTTGACCTTGACTACATAGAAAACGGCAACACCTCTCAAGCCGAACCCGAAGCCACCGAAAGACCGTGGTACGCATTCTTAACGGACGCTATCAGCTTCGGCACGACGAACAAAGGCTCGACCAAGGCGGTAGCTCAGCCCACATCCACGCCAGACAGTGTGAGGGAGCTATACGAGCAGGGCGACGCGCCGACGGAGCGGCCCGAAAAGAGCGCCAAGCCAACGGATACGTCCAACACGGAAGCGACGCCGTTCGTACCGCCGATAGAAACGCAAAAGCCGGGCGCAAACGGCACGAACGCGCCCGAACCGAGCGCAACGCCCGCTCCCACTCTCGTACCCACGGCGGAGCCGAAGAAGAACACAGTCACAATCCAGATACGCTGCGACACGGCCGTTAAAAACGGCATGCACCGCGAAGCAAAGTGGGCGGGAATAGTTCCGGCGTCCGGCTGCATATTGGATACGACCGAATTCGAAATAGAGGACGGGAATACGGTGCTGGACGTGTTGAAGATGGCGCGCGATAAGTTCCGATTGCATATGGAATACTCCGGCGGCAGCGGTAGCGGAGCATATGTGGAAGGCATAAACAACCTTTATGAGTTCGACGGCGGGCGCTGGAGCGGATGGATGTACTGCGTTAACGGCTGGTATCCTAACTACGGCTGCGGCGCGTACTACCTTAAACCGGGCGACAAGATAGAATGGAACTATACCTGCGACCTTGGGCTTGACCTTGACGGCGGCTGGTGGGACGGTGCGCAGGACTGGAAGGATTCGCATGAATAATGTAATCATATCAACGCATGGCCTGAAAAAGTATTATTTTGTCGGCGAAAGCACCGTAAAAGCGCTTGACGGAGTGGACATGACCGTGAACAAAGGGGAGTCCGTATGCATAGCCGGGCGCAGCGGCAGCGGTAAATCTACAATGCTCAATATGCTTGCCGGACTTGAACTGCCTACGGCCGGCACGGTGCAGATAGCAGGCAGGCGGATCGAACGCATGAACGAGAAGGCAAGGATACGTTTTAGAAGGGATGATATAGGGTTCGTGTTCCAAAGCTATAACCTTATGCCCCAATATTCGGCGCTTGAAAACGTTGCATTGCCGCTTGCCATACGCGGCGCACCGCTAAAGCTTAGGAACGAGATTGCGGAGGCCATGCTCGTGCGCGTTGGGCTGAAGGAGCATATACACCATAAGCCGGGCGAGCTTTCCGGCGGTCAGCAGCAAAGGGTGGGCATAGCAAGGGCCATAATTACCCGCCCGCCCATAGTGCTTGCGGACGAGCCTACGGGCAATCTGGACACGGGTACGAGCGAGGAAACGATGGAGCTTTTGACAGGGCTTTTCCGTGAAAGAGGCACCACGTTCATACTCGTATCGCACGACCCGGGAATGAGAAAATATACAGACCGAACAATAACCTTCAGCGACGGAAGGATAAGCAATACATTAGCGGAGGAATAAAACAAGTGAGCAAAAAGTTGAAGAAGATCACGGCACTTATGCTCGTTGCGGCGCTGGCGTTGGCATTCGCGCTGCCGGCATTGGCGGAAAACGGCAGCGAAACCCCTGCGCCGGGCGCGGAAAGTACCCCTGCGCCGGAAGGCACGCCCGCGCCCGAGGAGACTAAGGAGCCTGAAAGCACTCCTGTGCCTACCATACCCGTATCCGACGAAAAGCCGAATACGGACATAGTGGTGATACCCAGCAACGCTAACGCGCTGGTGCTTATGGACGTTGGCGCGCAAAGCCCCAAGGGTGAACCGGGCGACGTTGTAACGATAGTTCTGCCGGTGGCGGTAAACAGGGAATATCTGCCGAGCGAAAGGTATATGCTCCGCAACATAACCGTTTCACCTAAAATACCCAAGGATGCGTCCGTATCAAGCTGGCCGTTCGACCTTATAAACGCAAGCTATACAAGGCACCTTGACGATATGTCGTATAACTCCACCGCGGAGATATATTACGATTTCCGCATAAGCGAGTTTGCCAAAAAAGGCGTATATCCCGTGAACTTCGAAGTAAGCGCGACGGTGTGGAGGTATGACGATGTGAACGGTACCTCCATAACAGAGGACGTAACATTCAACCTTTGCGTGTATGTAACGCTTATGGGCAACGGCAGCGAATCGGGCATAACGACCAATTTCGGTCCGCTGCAAATAGCGGCCGCCAATCAATCCGGCGTGTTCGAATCCCCCATATTGAAGCCCAAGCAGAACGTTACGCTGCGCGTACCCATAGTGAATAAGGGCGGCGTGCTTAAAAACGTTACCATATCCCCTGTTATATCCAATTCACTCGATGAATTCCCGTTTATAGCGGAAAATGTGAACTACGGCAGGTACTTTGAACGCTGGGAATCCGGCGGGATGGCATACGTTGAATATAACTTCACCGTTTCGTATTATGCCACCAACGGCAATAAGCCCGTTAAGTTCCTTGCGACCTATTATGAAAACGGCGAACCGCAGCAGTGCGCGTTTTCAACATATGTATACATAACCAACGGCTACGTCGCGCCCATAGAGAAGGCAGAGACCGCCATGTCCGTAATGGTATCGGGCTATAAGCTGTTTGTAAACGGCGCCGAGGTATCCGGCCTTATGGCGGGCGACGACGCAACGATACGGCTGACACTTATAAACAACGCAAAGAAGGATACATCGCTCAAAAACGTTGCAACGCTATCGCTTGCCAATTCAAACGGGCTTACGCTTACCGTTGGCAGCAGCGATGCGGCTTATGTGAGGGCGATAAGTCCGGGCGAAACAGCTGAAGTTGAATTTAACGTTTCCGTAAAGAGGGATGCGGATGTAGGCGCATCCACCGTAGGCGTGAACCTTACATATGAAAACAGCGATTCCATAGCCGGCAAAGCGGCGCAGACAATAATGATACCCATAAGCCAGCCCATGGATATAGCGATAGACGCGCCCATAGTATACGGCACGCCAACTCAGGATTCCCCCACGTCAATAAATTTGAACATGGTGAACATGGGCCGCGGCAAGGCGCTCAACGTAAGGATACTCGCCCTTGAAGGCATATCCATGGCGGAAAGCTACTACGGTGGTGATCTGCTGCCCGGCGGTACGCTGAGCGCGGATTTTCAGGTGAACTGCACCAAACTCGGCGAGTTCACGGGCAAGCTGCTTGTGCAGTATGAGGATGCGAATGGTCAGCAGTATACACAGGAAATTCCCCTGACGCTGAACGTGGAGGAAGCTAAGCCCGCTTCAAGCGACGCGGTGATAATAGGCAGCGATGCGGACGTTGACTCCACCAACGTAAGGGGCGGCGGACTGCCCTGGTGGGCATGGCTGCTGATAGCGCTGGTGGTGATAGCGATAGTGATAATAGCGATAGTATCATCCAAGAACAAGAATAAGAAGTTTAAGGATGCTTACAACGATGATATAAGCGACATGAACGGCGGTAAAAAGGCATGACGTTCTTTGATTTATTCCGCTATGGCTGCATAAATCTGTGGCGGCGAAAATCGAGGACGGTACTTACGGCGCTATCTATGACGATAGGCGTAATGTGCATAATAGTGCTGATATCGGTAGGGCTTGGGTATGAAGCTTCGTACCGTGAAAGCATAGAGCAGTTGGGCAGCCTTACAAAGATAGACGTGACGCCCGCCGATCAAACGCTGCTGGATAAAACGGCATTGCTTAACGAAAAGGCCGTGAACGCCTTTAAGAGTATAGAAGGGGTCGAGGCCGTGACGCCGGTTGTGCAGAAGAGCGCATATATAAAGTGCGGCAACTTTGTGAACATGGTGCGCATATACGGAATGGACGTGAGCACGGCGGCAAGCTTTCAGATAGTCCCGGAACGCGGCGATGCCCCGGGTGAAGGTACGCGGCTGCATCCGGATGTTATGGTTACCGATGATGTCGCGGCAACGTTTTCCGACGCCAAAAACGATTGGGCGGCCGCTGTCGATGCGGACGGCAACGCGCTGATAGACCCGTTGGCGGCTAACATAAAGCTGACGTTTGACTATTCAAACCTTTCGGGCGAGCAGAGGGCGGACGGCGACGGCCGCGCGCTGCCGATGGGCAACTTCTATACGCTAAACGTTACCGGAGTATGCTCAACGCTCAACAACACCTATTCAACTTCCGCCTTCATGGATTTTGACCGGTTGAACGAATTGATAGACGCAAACGCGGACTATCTTGGCGCAAGGAAGGATGAAAAGCTGCTTGCGGAGGAAAAGAAAAACGGTCCGACATATGAGCTGGTATGGATAAAGGTGAAAAACGTTGAGGACGTGCAGAGGATAGCAAAGCTGATACGGAACAGCGGCTTGTCGGTATATTCGCTCAACGATATGCTTGAAACGGTCCGCACTCAGTCTCGCCAGATACAGGGCATGCTGGGCGCAATAGGTGCGGTAGCGATGCTCGTGAGCGCGATATGCGTAGCAAATACGATGATGATGTCCATAACCGAGCGCACGAAGGAGATAGGCATACTGAAGGTCATAGGCACCTCGCTTGGCAGCATCTCTGGCATGTTTTTGATAGAGGCGCTGATACTGGGCATATTGGGCGGCATATTCGGCCTTGGCCTGAGCTACGCGGCGCAGAAGCTTCTGCCCGTACTGTTTGAGAACATGCAGGTGAGGAGCATAATCCCGGCGTGGCTTGCCGTGGCGGGCGTTGCGTTTTCCGGCGTGGTTGCGCTGATAGCGGCCATACTCCCTGCCCGCCGTGCGATGCGCATAAGCCCCAACGCGGCCATACGGACGGAGTGATGCATATGAGAAAGCTTTTACCTATTATATTGGCATTCATGCTTATACTCACCGGATGCGGTAGGGGAGACACGGCGGCGGATGAGCCTGCGGTGGATGAGATTGAGCAAACTCCGCAAAGCACTGTGCAGCCCGAAGAACAGCTTATCGAGCGCCGCATAGAGATAACCGGAGATATTTCACAGCCGGGCACCATGGCCATAATGTGCAGCGAAGGATACTGGCGCACATGGCGCGTGGAAACGGCCGACCAAAACGGCGAAGTGAAAGAGTACCGATACGAAATCGAAAGCATGCTTCCGCAGGATGCGGAGCCATCCGCCGTGCCGGTAACGATAACGTTCAACGGCGATATGCTTAAGGTGGAGGGCGAGGCGATAGCGATGGAATCGCCCATGCAGCTTATGCTTAACATTGAGAATGGCAAAGAGCTGACGTTCAGTGTGGTGCATGACAGCGAAGAGGAAACCTTCACCGTGCGTCCGGCTGACGAAAAAGAGTAGATCAACATTGAGGTATACGTTTTTATCACAATAACAGGAGGAGAAAATGAAACGCACAAGAACTAATGCAAAGCTGTTGGCGCTTATATTGGCGCTGGTGTTTGCGTTTGAGCTGCTGCCCGCGCATATGGCGAGCGCGGCGGAAAACATCAGCAGATGGCCCGCGCTCGTGGGCGAAAGCGGCTGGCCGACGACGAGCAGCTATATTCAAACCAGTTCAATAACCAGCGATGAGTATCCCGGCGTCGGCAACATGATGCTGAAAAACACCGGCAGTGATGACATCAGCCCTATAAAAAAGGTGCAGATACCAGGGCTTGACCCAAGCGCACCGATAGAAAAATATAACCTTACGCTTAGCGTGACGCATCTTGTTGCTGATCGCAAAGAGGCAGGCACGGCGGAGAACGTGTATGAAACGATAAAGCTGCCGCGCGCGAATTATTATTACCCGCAGCGCGTGATGCTGCGTGCGCAAAACGGCAGGGAATGCCCCGTATACATAGTCGCAATTCCCGAACAGCACAGCTATAAGGATGAAAAGTACGATTACTCCGAAGTAATAGACCTTATGCTTGAGCTGGACGTGCGCACACAGGCCCTCCTGAGCGAGCTGAAGAGCACCAACAAGGCGGAAGTAGGCGGATACTATCCTGATATGCAGGAAGCTATCTACAGCATGAACAACCGCTTGGGTACTTCAAGCCTGTATATGTACTGGCGAGTTGCCGGAGGAATTGACTTCAAAACAAAAATGGAAGAAATGTTTGAGGTCAAGAACAGGCATACCGATCTTAGCCCCGAGCAGTGCAAATACGTCCTTACCACCATGGCCCAAGAATGGCTGGACTATTGCAGTGAACGTATTAAGCAGCCCGAAATAGCATCGCTGCGCGTGCTTGGCGCGGAAGCCGTAAAGACCGGCACTAACGAATTTACGCTGAGCCTGCCTGCGGGGACGGACTTCAGCAGCGCAGAAAGTACGCTGGAAATAGAGTTCATAGGCAGAGCGAAAGCAATAGTGGACGGCAAATGGGCCAACGGTCAAACGCTGTTCATTGAATGCACCGCGTGGGATCAGGCCACGGGCGTTGAATTCGGCAGCATAAAGAATATGTACCGCCTGAAGCTGACCACGGGCGAACCCACGATAAGCGTCAGGTACTTTGCCGTAAACGACAGGGTCGCCACTATAGACGAAGCGGCAGGCTCTATATCGCTCAACCTTGATACAGCATGGGATTGGGAACAGACTCCCGTTGTGGAATGCTCCGGCAGCGGATATGAATTCCTTGATGAAAACGGTGCAGTAGTGGCGGCGGATGCGGAAGGCAAAACAGACCTTAGCGCGGTAAAGGCGCTGCGCATCGTGCTTAACATAGCCGGCGGCGAATACACGAAGGATTATGCGCTTAACATAACCCGCGGCAATTCCGCAGAATGCGAGCTTAAAGCCTACTCCGTAGGCATAGAAAACGAAAAGGTTGAAATAAGCGGCACAAATGTGACCGTAACAATACCGTTTGACACGGATTGGAGCACGTTGAAGGCCGAATATACCGTATCCTACGACGCGACCATAAAGGCGACCGCAGAGGAAGATTTTGAAAAATCCGAAGCGAAGCCCATAGTTTACCGCGTAACGGCGCAGGACGGCAAAACATATAAAGATTACAGCGTTGTGGTCAAAAAGGAGAAGGCTTCCGGCGAATGTAAGCTGGTATCCTTTAAGTACGGCGCGGTTGCCGGCAGGATAGATCACGACAAAGGCACCGTAACTATGACCCTGCCCGCGGGCTCGAATACAACGTTCGCTCCGAATATTACAATATCCGAATTTGCGACCATAATGCCCGAAATTGGCGCGGCGCAGGATTTCTCCCGCCCCGTTACATACACCGTAAAGGCGCAGGACGGTACGGAAAAGAAATACAGCGTTACAGTTACTGTTTCCGCCCCGCAGGATAATCCGGACAGGGAAAAGCTCCAGAACCTGCTCAACGGCATAATATCCTCCTATAAGTCCAAGGCGAGCCTTAGCAGCTGGGAGCAGATGGACCTTGGCATTTATGCCAACCCCGAGCAGGGCAGCACCACGCAGTATATAGACCTGGCGGAATGGGCGAAGAACTGGAAAGTGACCGCTTCCACCATGGATACGGTAGTCGAGCGCAACATAATTGCCCTGACTGCGAACGGCTACGATTGTTCCAATCTGGCTAAGTACAATAACGGCGAACCGTTTGTGAACAGTAGCGGCGAACAGATAGACAACCTGTTTGACGACCTTGAGCGCGTGCAGACATACGGCATGATGGGCGATGCGTTTGCGCTTATAGCGCTGGACATGGGCAACTACACCGTGCCTGAAGGTTCAAGGTATTCAAGGGACAGCATACTCAGCAGGATAACAGGCAGCGGCAAGCTTATAACCGGCACAGAGGTGGACATGGGCGCAATGAACATGTATGCAATAGCGCCTTATGCCGACGACCCCGTGTATGGCGATAAGGTAAAGAGCCTTATACAGGACGGCATAGAGAGCATTGCCAAGGCCATGAATCCTGACTTTACATTCACATACAGCGGCTTTGCCAACAGCGAATCCACGTCCCAGGTAATATGCGCGCTGTGCGCATGCGGCGTTGACCCGTATACCGACCCGCGCTTTGGCGACGGAAAGACCAACATAGTTACCCAATGGGTGGATAAGTTCGCCTGGGCCGGCGGCTTCAAACACGTTGTATCCGAAACGCAGCCCAACAGTATGGCTACCGAACAGGGTTGCTACGCGCTCGAATGGTATCTCGGGTTCCTTGAACGCGGCGGTGCGGGCAAGGCATACCATATGTATTACAACCGTTATAACTTCGCAAAGACCCTCTCTGCCGAGGCAAACATACTCTCCTTTGCAATAGATGGGCAGAAAGGTGAGATAACCGAAGGCGAGCGCAGCACAATCGCCGTTACCGTGCCGGATGGCATGCCGCTTGACAGCATCACGCCCGAAATGGTTTTGTCCGCGGGTGCAAAGCTCATCGTTCCCGAACTGCCGGTAAAGCTGGTGGCGGGTACTGAGCAGCCGTTTGTGGTGCAAGCATCCAACGGAAAGACCACCAAGACATATTATGTCACCGTTACCTACGGCAACGTGGACGCCACGGGCGCGGATATACCTGCGGACGGCATAACGCTTGAGGACGCGAACAGGCGCGCTCTCAACATTGTTGAACGAAAGGTAACGAGCACCGCGGACGGCACGGACATAGTGCTGATAATAAACAACACGGTGGATCTGACCAAGCTGCGCATAAAGGGCGAAGCGTCCTACGGCGCGGAGGTAACGCCGGCGCTGGACGGCAAAAAGACAATGGATCTTTCAGATTTTGCGGAGTTTACCGTTGTGTCCGGCGACAAAAAGACCACCAATAAGGTGCGCGTAAAGGTAATGATAGCCGCGCAGGCGGAAATGCTTACATTCCGCGTACAGGCGGACGGAACATGGTACAGCGGCGTTATAGATAACGACAACAACACCATAACCGTTTCCGGCGTGGACGACAGCGCGCTCACTACCACCCTGCTTACTGCGGAAGCCACGTTCACGGCGGGCAGCAAATGCTCCCCCTCGTCCGGCGCGGCGGTGGACTTCTCCAACGTTGTTGAATATACCCTCACCGGTACAGACGCGCTTGCAGGCCGCACATATAAGGTGAAGGTGCTCAATAAAAACGGCAGCCTGATAACCGCCGGCGGCAGCACGCCCGTAAGTTCGGATGCCATGATAACCGGCTTCAACGTGCTGAGCGCGGAAGGCGTTATAAACCACGGCGCGGGCACAATCGTCATAACCCTGCCTTACGGCACAAACGTTACGGCAGTCGCGCCTATAGTCACCGTCAGCGCTGGGGCGAGCGTAACGCCCGGCTCTTACCAGATGGTGAACCTGTCCGTTCCAGTTGTATACACGGTGGTGAACGGTAAAACGACCAAGCAATACACGGTAAGCGTTGTATATCAGCGCAGCGTTGCGGATCAGCTTTGGGACAAGATGGCTGAAGAAGGCAACAACTCCGTTAAGGATCACCAGGTGAGCCACGACCCGCACGGCCTGCCGGGCGGATACGGTTCATATTGGGATTCCTCTAAGGGATATAACCAGCGGGGCGGCAGTTCCGGTTGGGGCAATCTTGGCACGGGCTGGGGCAGCACCGG
>ENA-OPWH01001624-OPWH01001624.1-human-gut-metagenome-genome-assembly--contig:-NODE-1624-length-13771-cov-5.476232_pt1 | contig 13771 bp, 10 predicted proteins | sample MGYA00241506_ERZ502004 | MGnify/ENA primary metagenome ERZ502004 (study PRJEB25962, sample SAMEA2043049) | human gut metagenome | biome: human gut; feature: human-associated habitat; material: faeces... | reverse complement strand
TCAGTTCCCCGCCGGTGACGCGGAGCCATGTCAGCCGGGCTCCCTGCTCATCCTGCGAGATTTTGAACACCTTTGCGCCGAAGGCTTCCAGCGCCGGGGCCGGGCGGGTGAAGCGGTCCAGCCCTTCCAGAAATTCGTCCACGCCCTCCAGCCTGAGGGCCGCACCGAACCAGCAGGGAAAGACATGCCGCCGGGCGATGGCGGGGATGATGTCCGCATCGGTCAGGGTGCCCCGGTCAAGGACGGCCTCCATCAGCCGCTCGTCGCAGAGGGCCAGCGCCTCGTCGCGGGCGGCTCCCTCGGCCCCGAAGTCCACAAAGCCGTCGCCAAGGCGGCGGCCGAGCTGTTCCAGCAGGGCTTCTTTTCCGGGGCCGGGCAGGTCCATCTTATTCACGAAAACAAAGGTCGGGATGCGGTAGCGCCGCAGCAGCCGCCAGAGCGTTTCGGTGTGGCTCTGGACGCCGTCGGTGCCGCTGATGACCAGCACCGCGTAGTCGAGCACTTGGAGCGTCCGCTCGGTCTCGGTGGAAAAATCCACATGGCCCGGGGTGTCCAACAGGGTGAAGTCGGTGTTCCCTGCGCTCAGCAGGGCCTGTTTGGAGAAGATGGTGATGCCGCGGGCCTTTTCCAGCGCGTCGGTGTCCAAAAAGGCATCCTTGTGGTCCACGCGGCCCAGCTTTCGGATGGCACCGGCGCGGTAGAGCATGGCTTCGGAGAGGGTGGTCTTGCCGGAGTCCACATGGGCGAGGATGCCCACCACCAGTTGTTTCCGATTCGTTTCCATGGCGCGCCCCCTTACAAAAAGCTGACGCAGAGGGCGATGAGGATCAGCGGCAGCCCCAGCACCAGATTGGAGAGCATACTGCAATAGGTGCGCTCTTCCGGCTCCAGCTCCTCGAAGGAAACGATCTTTTCATCGGCGTAGTCGATGATGGAGCGGGTGGAGTGGAACTTTTTCTGTTTGCCCTGTCCCTTGAACTCTTCCAGCAGGTGATGGATGGTCAAACCATCCAGCCGCATATAGTCGATCCACGCCCAGATCAGCAGCACCACCCCGCACAGAAAGCCCGGCGCTTCCCAGATGGTGAAGGTGCCGTCGCTGACATAGCGCTCCCACAGCAGCATCAGGACGGCTACGATGGACGTGCGGGTGACGGTCTTATATAAAACGGGGTGGAACAGATAGGGTTTGAACTTCGGGATGCGGGGGGTGTCGTTTTTCATGGTGTGCTCCTTATTTACAGACTTATTTTATTGTAACACGCTTTTGTGAAAAAAGATAGCAGAATCGTCCGCCCTGCAAAAACAGCAAACCTTTTTTCTTTTGAAGTCTGCTGTTTCAAACCAGCCGGGCAGTCTTTCGATTCTTTTGCAGTTTCGGCGCAATGCTTTTTTCACGAAAGTGGTTGTTCCCCTTTTGTTTCCAATTTGTTGCTTCATCGCATTGACTTCTTTTCAATACAGTGCTAAAATACTCGAAGTGCGGTTTTTGTCCTCTCTGTGCATTTTTTCGGCTGGGGCGGACCACACTGGATTTAGGAATAGGAAAATGTGCACGGCCGTCTGCGCCGTGCAAGATCTGGGAGGATCTATCCAATGAGCATCAATTTTGAGTCTCACAAGCTCGACCGCCGCAGCTTCCTCAAGGGTGCCGGCATGGTCGGCGCAGCCAGTCTGCTGGCTGCATGCGGCGGCAGCTCCGACAAGGGCGGCAGCGCTTCCACCAGCGGTGCCGAGGCACCCAACTCCACCGGCGCTGTCCCGCTGAAGGAGTTCATCTCTTTTGAGAGCGGCAACCGTGAGCTGGAAAGCTGGAACATGCTGTACACCCAGAAGGCTGAGGACGCCAACGTCATCACCAACATCTGGGACGGTCTGCTGAGCTTTGACTGCTACGGCAAGGTCGCGCCCGCCATCGCTTCTTCTTGGGAGCACAACGACGATTCTACCGTCTGGACCTTCCACCTGCGGGACGATGTGGACTGGGTGGATGTCAACGGCGAGGTGAAGGATCACCTGACCAGCAAGGACTTCCTCGTTGGCTTCGAGTGGGTCATGAACGCCTACAAGAACGAGGCAAACAACACCTCCATGCCCAACGATACCGTGGCGGGTGCTGCCGATTACTACGAGCAGACCAAGGCCGCTGGTGACGCTGCCGCCGACATGACCTACGAGGACATGCTGGCTGCCGGTGTGGGCATCGAAGCTCCCGATGACTACACGCTGGTCTTCACCTGCAAGGATCCCTGCCCGTACTTCGACACCGTGGCCGCTTACAACAGCTTCTACCCGGTGGCTCCCGCTCTGCTCGATGAACTGGGCATCGAGGGCTTCCGCGGCTGCGACAACACGACCATGTGGTACAATGGCCCGTACCTGATCGAGGAGTACATTCAGGGCAACACCAAGAGCTACATTCCCAACCCCAGCTACTACGACGCTGCCAACGTCAGCCGCTTTGAGCGCCTGACCATCACCATGATCTCCGACGGCACCATCAGCCTCCAGCTGTACCAGAACCGTGAGCTGGACGAGGTCGATTTGGGCGAGAGCAGCATCGCCACCATTCAGGCCGATCCCTCCAACGAATACAATCAGCAGATGTGCGAGAAACGCCCCAAGAAGTTCAGCTACTGCTTCATCTTCAACTACGACAAGCGCAAGACCGACGGCACCGCCGATGAGAACTGGAACAAGGCCATCGCCAACAAGGCATTCCGCCAGTGCTTCTCCAAGGGTCTGGAGCTGACCAAGTTCTTCTCCCGCTACAACCCCATCAACCCGCTGAAGTGCGAGAACGATTTCTTCACCATGAGCGGCCTGTGCTACACCTCCGACGGCACCGACTACACCTCTCTGGTGGCCAAGGAGATCGGCCTCGACGGTGAGAAGTACGACGGCCAGACCATGAAGCGTCTGCGCGCCAACAACGGCGACATCACCGACCTGAAGAAGCAGGCCATGGAGGAGCTCTCCGCCATCGGCGTCACCTTCCCGGTGCACTGTTCCTATTATATCTTGGCCGGTTCCACCACTGCTCTGGACAGCGCGACCGTCCTGAAGCAGTGCTTCACCGACAGCTTCGGCGATGACTTCATCGTGCTGGACATCGAGACCTTCGTCTCCTCCACCATGAAGGAGGTCGTGGCACCCAAGCTGCAGAGCTTCGTCCACATGGGCTGGGGCGCTGACTTCGGCGATCCCATCAACTTCCTGACCCAGATCATCGTCCACGACGACAATGCTTACTACAGCTGCAACATGACCAACATCGAGGGCATCGTGGAGAACGGCCCCGCTGATTATCAGCAGGAGCTGGTCAATGCTTACGAGCAGTTCACCGATCTGGTCAACGAGGGCCGCGCCATCGTCAACGACACCGACGCGCGCTATGCCGCCTTCGCAAAGGCTGAGGCCTACTTCCTTGAGGAGAACCTGATCTTCCCCACCGTCTACGATGTGACTTGGTGCCTGACCCACGCCAACGAGTACAGCAAGATCAACGCCATGTACGGCCCCTGCAACTACAAGGCGATCAACTGGGAGACCAGCGAAGAGGCTTACACCACCGAGCAGTACGAAGAGTTCGCCGCTGCCTTCGATGCTGCCACCAAGGGCTGATCTTTTCCCCGGCTCGTTTTATGAAGTGATCTTTCCCCGGCGGGAGCTGTTCGCAAAGTGGATGGCTTCCGTTCTTTTATTATGTAAAGCATTTCGTATCTGTTCGTTTATGGAGAACAATTTCGGTTGTTTTGTTTTTCAAAAACAGTGTTAAACTTTCTGCATCCTTCGTTAGACAAAGACAAATATATTTCATCATTTCCCACAGCCTGTCTTTCTTTTTTGAAGAGCTTCCTGTCCACACTCCATTGACAGCTTATTCTTTTAATGGTATAATCACCAGTGTGTTAAGGTTTTACGGGGGGAGCACAGGCACAGACAGAGGGGTCTGTATCTGCGCTCCTTTGTATTCCCCAGCAGTACAGAGAATGCAGAACCCCCCGTGAAGGAGTGGGAAATAAGCAGGACAACCTGTCCTGCACCATGCACCGAAGCACGGAAATTATTTAGGGAGGATAACACAATGAACATCAATCACGAGTCTCATGCAATCAGCCGCCGCAGCTTTCTGAAGGCTTCCGGCGTCGTTGGTGCCGCCGGCATTCTGGCAGCCTGTGGCGGCAGCTCCAGCAGCTCCACCGCTGCTTCCTCTGGTGCAACCAGCGCCCCCAACACCACCGGCGCTGCCCCGCTGAAGGAGTTCATCTCTTGGGAGGCCACCAACCGTGAGCTGGAGAGCTGGAACATGCTGTACACCCAGATGGCTTCCGACATGAATGTCACCACGAACCTGTGGGAGGGTCTGCTGAGCTTTGACTGCTACGGCAAGGCTGTGCCCTCCGTGGCAAAGGAGTGGAGCCACAACGACGACTCCTCCGTCTGGACCTTCAACCTGCGCGACGATGTGGATTGGGTGGACGTCAACGGCGAGGTCAAGGCTCACCTGACCAGCAAGGACTTCCTCGTGGGTCTGGAGTGGGTGCTGAACGCTGCCAAGAATCAGGCCAACAACACCTCCATGCCCAACGAGACTCTGGTGGGCGCTGCTGACTACTACCAGAAGACCAGCGACATGGGCGACGCTGCTGCCGACCTGACCTACGAAGATATGCTGGCTGCCGGTGTGGGCGTCGAGGCTCCCGATGATTACACCCTCGTCTTCACCTGCAAGGCTCCCTGCCCGTACTTTGATACCGTGGCGGCCTACACCAGCTTCTACCCCGTCTCTGAGGACCTGATCACCGAGCTGGGCATCGAGGGCTTCCGTGCCTGCGACTACACCAACATGTGGTACAACGGCCCGTATGTGGTGGAAGAGTTCATCAGCCAGAACACCAAGAGCTACATCCCCAACCCCAACTACTATGGTGCAGACGATGTGTCCCGCTTCGACCGCTTCACCGTCACCATGATCAGCGACGGCACCGTCACCTTCCAGCTGTACCAGAACCGTGAGCTGGACGAGATGGATGTGGGCGAGAGCACCCTGACCACCATCCAGGCCGATCCCAACAGCGAGTACAACGATCAGCTCTGCGAGAAGCGCCCCAAGAAGTACAGCTACCAGATGCACTTCAACTATCAGAAGAACAACGATGACGGCACCCCCGACGACAACTGGAACAAGGCTATCGCCAACACCGCCTTCCGTCAGTGCTTCTACAAGGGTCTGGAGCTGACCAACTGGTATGCACGTACCAACAAGATCAACCCCCTGAAGTGCGAGAACGACTACTACACCATGCCGGGTGTCTGCTACAATACCAAGGGCGAGGAGTACAGCACTCTGGTGGCCAAGGAGATGGGCTTCGACAAGGAGTCTTATGACGGTAAGACCATGATCCGTCTGCGCGCCAACAACGGCGACATTGCGGACCTGAAGAAGCAGGCTATGGACGAGCTGAGCGCCATCGGCGTCACCTTCCCCGTCCACGCTGCTTACCACATCATCGCCGGCAACTCCACCGCTCTGGACAACGCAACCGTGCTGAAGCAGTGCTTCACCGAAAGCTTCGGCGATGACTTCATCGTGCTGGACGTCAAGACCTACGTTTCCTCCATCACCCAGGAAGTCCGTAATCCTCAGCTGCAGAGCTTCGTCATCAACGGCTGGGGCGCTGACTTCGGCGACCCCGTCAACTTCCTTGGTCAGGAGATCCTGCACGACGACAACGCTTATTACAGCTGGTACTACTCCAACATCGCCAAGGTCGTGGAGGCCGGCCCCGCTGACTGGCAGAAGGATCTGGTCGCTGCTTACGAGGAGTTCACCGATCTGGTCAACACCGCAAAGGCCATCGTTGATGATACCGATGCCCGTTACGCCGCCTTCGCAAAGGCTGAGGCCTGCATGCTGAACAACGTTCTGGCCTGCCCCTGCTACTTCGATGTGGCCTGGACTCTGACCCACGCCAACGAGTACAGCAAGATCAACGCCATGTACGGCCCCTGCAACTACAAGGCTGTCAACTGGGAGACCAGCGAAGAGCCTTACACCACCGAGCAGTACGAGGAGTTCGCTGCTGCCTTCGATGCTGCCACCAAGGCCTGAGTTTTCCACCGCACCCCAAAATAAAAGTTAAAGGTTCGATAACATGTTAAAATACACGGTTAAGCGGCTGCTCCAGTCGCTTGTCACAATCTTTTTGATCGCAACAGCCGTCTTTTTGATGATGCGCTGTCTGCCGACGGACTACTACTTCACTGAGGAACAGCTCATGAAGTTCACCGATCAGCAGAAGACCGCCGCTCTGGAAGCGGCCGGCCTGACCGACCCCATCCCCACCCAGCTGATCAAATTCTACAACGATCTGCTGCATCTGGACTTCGGCACGTCCCGCCGTATCCAAAACGGTGCACCGGTGGTCAAGGTCATCGGCAAAAAGTTCGGCGTCTCGATGCGTCTGGGCCTCACGGCGTCCGCCATCTCTCTGGTGCTGGGCGTTCTGATGGGCATCCTTCAGGCGGCATTCAAGGACAAGGTATTTGACTGGATCGGCACGGCTTACACCGTGTTCGTCAATGCGGTCCCCTCGCTGGTGTCCTATTCTCTGGTGCTGGTGCTGGGCTCCAAGTATCTGGGCTTCCCCACGCTGTACTCCACCCGCAATGTGAGCGCGTCCAGCGTGCTGCCCATCACCTGCTTGTCGCTGGCATCCATCGCGGGCTACGCCCTGTGGACCCGCCGCTACATGGTGGATGAGCTGACCCGCGACTACATCAAGCTGGCGCGTGTCAAGGGCCTGAGCTCCCGCGAGATCATGTTCAAGCACGTTCTGCGCAACGCCATGGTCCCCATGGTGCAGTATATCCCCCAGTCCATCCTGCTGACGGTGGGCGGCTCCCTGCTGATGGAGCGCTTCTTCTCCGTCCCCGGCATGGGCCCCCTGCTGACCGACGCCATCCAGCGTTATGACCTGAACGTCGTGCAGACGCTGGTCATCCTGTATGCCGTTCTGGGCATCGTGGGCGTTTTCTTGGGCGATGTGCTGATGATGGTCGTTGACCCCCGTATCACTCTGACTGGAAAGGAGGAAGCTCGCTGATGGCTAAGGCATCTGATTTTGAGGGTAAGAAGCAGGACGAACTGTTCTACTTCGTGGAATACTCTCCGGAAGAGGCTGAGCGCATCGGCTATTCCAACTATTCCTACTGGGGTTCTGTCATCCAGAACTTCCTCAAGCAGAAGGTCGCTGTCTTCTGCCTGATCCTGTTCTTGGCGCTGACGGTCTTTTCCTTCATCGCACTGGCCATCGGCAAGTACGATTACACGGGCCTGATCTCGGATACGAGCAAGGCGTTCATCAAGCCGAACAGCGAATACTGGTTCGGCACCGACAACCTCGGCCGCGACTACTGGTGCCAAGTGTGGTACGCCACGCAGGTGTCCATCCGTCTGGCTCTGGTCGTCGCCGTTGGCGAGAGCATCGTCGGCGTCATCTTTGGCCTGATCTGGGGCTATGTCCGCAGCTTGGACCGCTTCTTCACGGAGCTGTACAACCTGATCGATAACGTGCCCTACATCATCTATATGACCCTGATCGCCCTGATGGTCGGTCAGAGCTTCTGGATCATGGCGATTTCGATGATCGCGATCAACTGGCTGTCCATGGCACGCCGTGTCCGCAACATGGTCTTCATGTTCCGTGACCGCGAGTACAACCTCGCGTCCCGCTGCCTCGGCACCCCGTTGTGGCGTGTTCTGACCAAGAACATCCTGCCGTATCTGGTCTCTGTCATCATCCTGCGCATGGCGCTTTCCATCCCCGGCACCATCAATCTGGAGTCTACGCTGTCCTACCTCGGCCTCGGCCTTGGCATCGATACTCCGTCTCTGGGCTTGATCCTGAGCAAGGTGCGCGGCTTCTTCCTCGATTACCCGTACCTGCTGGTCTTCCCTGCATCCATCGTGTCCATCATCTCGATCTCGTTCTACATCATGGGCAACGCTTTGTCGGATGCGGCAGACCCGCGCAACCACGTTTGATAGATTGGAGAGAGAAACGTAAATGGATAGACAACCGATTATCTCTGCCAAAGACGTGGAGATCACTTTTAGTCTGCGCGGACGCAAGCTGAACGCTATCCGCAAGTGCTCGCTGGATCTGTACGACGGCGAGACCCTTGCCATCGTGGGCGAGTCCGGTTCGGGCAAGTCCGTATTCACCAAGACCTTCGTGGGCATGCTGGACGCCAATGGTTCCATCACCGGCGGCTCCATCCTGTTCGAGGGCCGCGACATGACCAAGTTCACCGAAAAGGATTGGCTGGGCGTGCGCGGCAAGAAGATCGCCATGGTCATGCAGGACCCGATGACCAGCCTGAACCCGCTGAAGAAGATCGGCAAGCAGATTCAGGAGAGCATCGAGCACCATCAGGGCCTGAAGGGTGAGGCCGCCAAGAAGGCAGCCATCGAGATGCTGGCCAAGGTCGGCATCCCTGACCCGGAGCGCCGCTATGACCAGTACCCCCACGAGTTTTCCGGCGGTATGCGCCAGCGTGTCGTCATCGCCATTGCAGCGGCTTGCCGCCCGCAGGTGCTGATCTGCGACGAGCCCACCACTGCGCTGGACGTGACCATTCAGGCACAGATCCTGCAGCTGATCCGTGATCTGCAGAAGGAGCTGGGCATGTCGGTCATCTACATCACCCACGACCTTGGCGTTGTGGCGAATGTGGCCGACCGTGTGGCTGTTATGTACGCCGGTCAGATCGTGGAGTACGGCACCGTGGAGGAGATCTTCTACGACGCTTGGCACCCCTACACTTGGGCACTGCTTCAGGCGCTGCCCCAGCTGGGCACGAAGGGTGAGAGCCTCCCCACCGTGGACGGCACTCCCCCGAACCTGTTCAACGAGATCAAGGGCGATGCCTTCGCCCCCCGCAACAAGCATGCGCTGGCCATCGACTTCGTGGCAGAACCTCCGTTCTTCCAAGTGTCCGAGACCCACGCAGCAAAGACTTGGTATCTGGACCCGCGCGCGCCCAAGATCGAGCGTCCGCACTCCATCCAGAACCTTCGTGAGAAAATGGGAAAGATGGGAGGTTCCAACTTAAATGGCTGAACGTGAAAAGCTGATTGAGCTGAAAGACCTTCAGATCACCTTTGGCTCCGGCAAAAAGAAATTCGTCGCAGTGGATCATGTCAATTTCGACATCTACAAGGGCGAGACCTTCTCGTTGGTCGGCGAGTCCGGCTCCGGCAAGACCACCATTGGCCGTGCCATCTGCCGCATCAACCCGACTTCCGGCGGCGACATCTTCTTCAAGGGCCAGAAGATCAATGGCCATATCTCCAAGGAGCTGGACAAGGAAGTTATCCGCAAGATCCAGATGATCTTCCAAGACCCCATGGCTTCCCTGAACGAGCGCGCCAAGGTCGAGTACATCGTGGCCGAGGGTCTGCTGAACCACCACCTGTACAAAGATCAGGAGGACCTGCACAACAAGGTCATGGATGCGCTGCACGAAGTCGGCTTGCTGCCGGAGTTCGCTTCCCGCTTCCCCCACGAATTCTCCGGCGGCCAGCGCCAGCGTATCGGCATTGCACGCGCTCTGGTCATGCAGCCGGAGTTCATCGTGGCCGATGAGCCCATCTCGGCTCTGGACGTCTCCATCCGCGCACAGGTGCTGAACCTGCTGAACACGATGAAGAAGAGCCGCGGCCTGACTTACCTGTTCATCGCCCACGACCTGTCGGTGGTCCGGTTCATCTCGGACCGCATCGCCGTCATCAGCAAGGGCCGCATCGTGGAGCTGGCTGAGGCGGAGGAGCTGTTCCTCCATCCGCTGCACCCCTACACCAAAGCCCTGCTGAGCGCTGTTCCCATCCCCGACCCCGCACTGGAGAAGAACAAGAAGCTGCTTGTTTATGATCCGTCCGTGCACGATTACAGCGTGGATAAGCCGGTCTGGGAAGAGATCGCCAACGGACACTTCGTCTATGGCAACCAGCGTGAGCTGGAAGGCTACCGCAAGGAATACGAAAGCCAGCTCTAAGCTGAACCGCTTTCCGGTATTTTAACACAAATGCCCCGCCGCTTGAGGGAACCCTCAGCGGCGGGGTTTTGTGTTGTAACAGAAGCGGGGAGATTTTGTAAATTGTGTTTCATCTGCTTGCAAATTGCACACAATAGCATTATAATAAAGGCAGATAGAACACAGAAAGGAGCTGTACTCTATGGCACAAGCAACACTGACCGCCCGCGTGGACGCAGCGGATAAGATCAATTTTGATGCGTTCTGCTCCAACGTCGGCCTCAATACCTCCACTGCGATCAATCTATTCGTGAAAGCTGTCCTTCGTGAAAACCGCATTCCCTTCGAGATTACCCAGAACCAAGACCCCTTCTACTCAGACGCCAACATGGCACATGTAAAAAAATCGGTTCAGGAGCTCCGCTCCGGAAAAGGAACGGCCCATGAGCTGATCGAGGTTGAGGATGAGTGAAAAGATCTGGTCCGATGAAGCATGGGAAGACTATCTCTATTGGCAGCTTCAGGACAAGAAAACACTGAAGCGGATCAACCAGTGCCGCGGCCACTATGGTGACAAATAAACATATCCCTGCCAACACAAAAGCGCCCCGCAGACCTTCGGAGAAGGCCCTGCGGGGCGCTTTACGCTTACTTTTGGATTTAGGCGGGAGAAATTCTTACTCCACGATGATGCTCTTACCGCTCATCTCTGCGGGGACAGGGAGGCCGATATAGGGCAGCATGGTGGGGGCGATGTCGGCGAGGCAGCCGCCCAGCTTCACATCGCCGCAGCCGATGGCCACAAAGGGCACCACGTTGGTGGTGTGGGCGGTGAAGGGCGTGCCGTCCGGGTTCTTCATCTTCTCAGCATTGCCGTGATCGGCGGTCAGGAAGGCGCAGCCGCCCGCATCCAGCACAGCGGTGACAACTTCCTTGACGGCGGCATCCACGGCCTCTACGGCCTTCACAGCGGCCTCAAAGACGCCGGTATGGCCGACCATGTCGCAGTTGGCGAAGTTCAGGATGATGACGTCATACTTGCCGCTCTCGATCCGCTTCTTGCACTCGGCTGCGACCTCCGGAGCGCTCATCTCCGGCTTCAGGTCGTAGGTGGCCACCTTCGGGCTGGGGATCACGCAGCGATCCTCGCCCTCGTAGGGAGCCTCCACGCCGCCGTTGAAGAAGAAGGTGACGTGGGCATACTTCTCGGTCTCGGCGATGCGGAGCTGGGTCTTGCCGTTCTCGGACAGGTACTGGCCCAGAACGTTCTTCAGCTCCACGGGCGGATAGGCGACCTCGCAGTTGGGCATGGTGGCGTCGTACTCGGCCATGCAGACGTAGTTCACCTGCTTGCGGCCGCCGCGGCGCTCAAAGCCGGTGAAGGCGTCGTCGCAGAAGATGCGGGTCATCTGGCGGGCACGGTCGGGGCGGAAGTTCATGAAGATGACGGTGTCGCCATCCTGCACGCGGCCGCCCTCGCAGGTGACGCAGGGCAGAACGAACTCGTCGGTCTTGTCGTTGGCGTAGGAAGCCTCTATGGCTTCGGCAGCGCTGGCATAGTGCTCACCCTCGCCGTAAACGAAGGCAGCGTAGGCCTTCTCCTCGCGGTCCCAGTTGTTGTCACGGTCCATGGCGTAGTAACGGCCGGAGACGCTGGCGATCTTGCCGATGCCCAGCGCATCGAGCTTGGCCTGCAGGTCGGCGAGGAAGCCCTTGCCGGAGTGCGGGTCGGTATCGCGGCCATCGGTGATGCAGTGGAGGTAGACCTCCTTGGCGCCCATGTGCTTGGCCATCTCCAGCACGCCGAACCAGTGGTCTGCGTGGCTGTGGACACCGCCGGTGCCGACCAGACCCATCAGGTGAATGGCCTTGCCCGCGTCGATGGCGGCCTTCATGTTCTTGACCAGAACCGGGTTCTTGAGCATCTCACCGTCCTTGATGGACTTGGTGATGAGGGTGAGCTGCTGGTAGACGATGCGGCCGGCGCCCATATTGGTGTGGCCGACCTCGGAGTTGCCCATCTGGCCATCGGGCAGACCAACGGCCATGCCGGAGGCGTCGATGGTGGTCATGGGGTACTTTGCCATCAGAGAATCGATGAAGGGCTTGTTGGCGGCGGCCACAGCGTTACCGTAGGTCTCGTTGGGGGTCCAGCCGAAGCCATCCATGATGCAGAGCATTACGGGTTTCTTGGACATAGGTATTCTCCTTTATATTGAACGATCGGACTCAAAAGCGCCCGGCTTCAGCGCTGAAAACGGCGCAGCCGGGCGCTGGGATGATTCAGGAAATCAGGATTCAGCCGTTGGAAGCAGCGTTGACGATCACGGCGAAGTCCGGAGCCTTCAGGGATGCGCCGCCGATCAGGCCGCCATCGACGTTCTTCTTGCTCAGCAGCTCCTCGCAGTTCTTGGCATTCATGCTGCCGCCGTACTGCACGGTGGTCGCCTCGGCCACGGCCTCGCCGTAGACCTCGCCGATGACCTTGCGGATCTGGCCGCAGACTTCCTCTGCCTGATCGGCAGTGGCGGTCTTGCCGGTACCGATGGCCCAGATGGGCTCATAGGCGATGACGACATTGGCCATCTGCTCTGCGGTGACATCGCGCAGGGCGATCTTGGTCTGCATCCGGACCAGCTCCTCGGTCACGCCCTCTTCGCGCTGCTCAAGGCTCTCGCCCACGCAGATGATGACCTTCAGGCCCGCATTCAGCGCGGCCAGAGCACGCTTGTTGACGGTCTGATCGGTCTCCGCGAAGTACTGGCGGCGCTCGGAGTGGCCGACGATGACGTACTCGACGCCCAGATCGACCAGCATATCGGCGCTGATCTCACCGGTGAACGCACCGGACTTCTCGAAGTGGACGTTCTCGGCACCCACATGGATATTGGTGCCCTTGGTCTTTTCCACGGCGGTCACCAGATCGGTGAACGGGGTGCAGATGACGACCTCGCAGGAAGCATCCTTGACGGCGGGGATCAGTTCATCCACCAGCTTGGCTGCCTCAGAGGCGGTCTTGTTCATTTTCCAGTTGCCTGCAATGATTGCCTTACGCTTTGCCTTATCCATGATGTCTATCTCCTTCTAATTACCTTCAAAACAAAAGAGGCGCAGCGGCGCATGGCCGCCGCACCTCAGTGATGCTGTTACGAGCGCAGATCAAGCGTTCTGGATGACAGCGATGCCGGGCAGCTCCTTGCCCTCCAGATACTCCAGAGAAGCGCCGCCGCCGGTGGAGATGTGGGTCATCTTATCGCCCAGACCCATCTGCTGCACAGCTGCTGCGCTGTCGCCGCCGCCGATGACGGTGGTAGCGCCGCTCTCAGCCATAGCCTGTGCCACTGCCAGCGTACCGGCAGCCAGAGTCGGGTTCTCAAACACGCCCATGGGGCCGTTCCACACAACGGTCTTGGAAGCCTTGACAGCCTCTGCAAACAGCTTGGTGGTCTCCGGGCCGATGTCGCAGCCTTCCATGTCGGCGGGCATTGCGGTCACAGGCACAACGGTGGTCTCGACGGGTGCGTCGATGGGATCGGGGAAGTCCTTGATGCAGACGGCATCGACGGGCAGGAGCAGCTTGACGCCCTTCTCCTGAGCCTTTGCCATCATCTCCTTGCAGTAATCCAGCTTGGAGTCGTCGCACAGGCTCTTGCCGACCTCATAGCCCTGCGCCTTGATGAAGGTGTAGGCCATGCCGCCGCCGATGATCAGGGTATCGACCTTCTCCAGC
>ENA-OPWH01001613-OPWH01001613.1-human-gut-metagenome-genome-assembly--contig:-NODE-1613-length-13815-cov-1.807631_pt1 | contig 13815 bp, 8 predicted proteins | sample MGYA00241506_ERZ502004 | MGnify/ENA primary metagenome ERZ502004 (study PRJEB25962, sample SAMEA2043049) | human gut metagenome | biome: human gut; feature: human-associated habitat; material: faeces... | reverse complement strand
CTGGCGCATGCGCACCTCAAGTGCCTGGATATCATAGCACAGGGGGCGCAAAAAAGCAAGCCTTTTTTTGTATTTATTTAAAAACAATATAATTTTTTTTATTATTTTTAATAATATTTAACTATTATGGGGTTTTTTTAACCGCTTATATGGAGTACAATATTCTTGATATATCCTTAATTAAATAAGATTGCGAGGATTTGTATGGATAAAGACAATAATAACGATACAAGCTATTTTAATTCACCTGATAATAATAACTCCGCTGGTGACAACCACATTGTATACAAGAATAAGTTCCAGCCCAACAGCAGATATTTTACTATTGTAATATACGGACTCTTATTTGTCCTTGGTGCAATACTTATATTCAAGCTTATTGGTGGGTTTAATAACACACTTAATATTATCAAATACATTTTTAATGTTATATCACCATTTGTAATTGGTGCGTTCATAGCATTTATATTATACCCACTTGTAAGATTTTTCTACAGACATTTGTTCAAGGAAAAATGCCATTTGAAGTCGGACAAGCTTTCTAAATATCTTTCGATACTTATAACTTACATTATTGCAATCGGAATTATTACAATCCTTATGGTATTTATAATTCCTCAATTGTATACAAGCATTACCGATATCGTGGACAAGCTTCCAGTGTGGTACAACAATATCACTGGCCTTGTTAATTCATTTGAAGATAAACACGCTGACCTGGGATTTATTGATTATGCAGTCATTAATGAACAATTAAACAACCTTTACCCTAAGGTTATATCATATCTTACAGATATGCTTACCAATCTGCTCCCATATGTAGTTAATACATCTATGGCTATTGTTAAGGGACTGGTCAACCTCATAATTGCAATTATGGTTTCTGTGTATATGATATCTGACCACAAGAATATATTCTACAATTTTAAGCGTGTGCTTTATGCTGTATTTCCGAAAAATGCGGCTGATACTACAAGAAAGATATGCAGGGAAAGTGGTACTATTTTCTTAAAATTTATGTATGGCAAGGCACTTGACTCATTAATAATCGGTATCATCTGCTTTATATGTATGACTATATTCAAGTTCCCTTACACGGTGCTTATAAGCGTTATCGTTGGAATTACTAATATGATTCCTTACTTTGGACCTTACATCGGTGGTGTTATGGGTGGTATCATAATTGTTATTGTAAATCCTATCCAGGTTATATTCTTTGCAATCCTGATACTTGTTATACAACAGTTTGACGGACTTTTCCTTGGTCCTAAGATACTTGGCGAAAGCACAGGACTTAAGCCTCTGTGGGTTATATTCGCAATTGTTGTGGGTGGAGCACTTTTCGGCGTATTAGGAATGTTCCTCGGTGTTCCTGTTATGGCAGTTATATGCTATATTACGAACCTTGTAGTTGAACATTTCCTCAAAAAACGTAATATCAGTGTCCAGCCTTACGACTCACCCGATGAAATGTAGAATCAAAAAATTATGGCTGCTGACCTTGATATGTACCTTTATTACTGATTTTTTCAGTATTACCAGTACATATATCTTAAGGTCAGCAGCCATTTATTATTTTATATATTTCATCCCACGACCTCTTAAAACGCACAATCCTGCGGTTTAATCTATTGTGGTAATAAATGTACTCATTAAGTCTGTTAATCGGATTACACCTGTTACAATGTCTGTGATATCCCATACCATTTCCTTTCATGAATATAATATATTCTTAAAATATTAGTTAAAAACGTTTCTACTATATAATATTCAACAAAGTCATATGTGATACTAATACATTTAATTATCTTACAATAACATTTTAATCTATTTTATTAACGGCCTGATATGTATTAATAATTCAATCTATCTTATCTGTCTGCAATAAGCTTGCATATAGGATTTCCCATATCTGAGAATTTCTTCTCATATTCTGTCATAACATTTCCTTCATTAAGCCTTTCGTCACTGTGAAGGTCATAAGTACACTCTACAAGATTCCAGCCAGCTTCCTTTACTTCCTCAACTGAAAAGTCAAACAACACCCTATTGTCTGTCTTGAATTCAACCCTGCCCTCTTTTTTAAGCATTTTGTCATATCTTGCAAAGAACTGTCTTGATGTAAGTCTTCTCTTAGCATGTCTGTCCTTTGGCCATGGGTCTGAGAAATTAAGATATATTCTATCCACTTCATCAACACCAAACACTTCATTAATATTCTCTGCATCCATTCTTATAAATCTTAAGTTAGGAAGCTGTAATTCGTCCTGCTTCTCAACTGCTCTTAATAGTACGCTTGAATACTTCTCTATTCCAACATAATTAATATCTGGATTCATCCCTGCAAGAGTTGTTATAAATGTTCCCTTTCCCATTCCAATCTCTATATGTATAGGGTTATCATTTCCAAATACCTCTTTCCAGGTTCCGCACATTCCCTCTGGTTCCGTGAATACATATTCGTTCTCAACCATAACTTCTCTTGCACCCGGTACATTTCTTAATCTCATAATAATCTCCATTCATTCTTTATACTGTATAAGCTTACAACCATTTTTATAACATCAAACCAAGATATTTTACTTTAATATAATAAGTATGTCAAAGGTAAATTAAAACATCACCAAAATCCCATTCCACACAGCTTTAAATATTCGCCTGCAAATTTAGTTTCATAATCTTAATAAATATGTTAATATTACAAGCAAATATGTATAATATGAACATATCAGTATAATAAATGGCATTTTGTGCCTTTAACACTTACTTCATAATATCATTAACGATGGGAGATTGTAATGTTTAATAATTCTAATAAAACAACGAAACACTCTGTTAATAAGTGTTCAGTTCTATTTAATAAATTCAGAAAATGCCTTGTAAGAACTGCAAGCATTATTACCTGTACAGCAATTGTGGCAACATCTGTAACACCAGCTTTTGCAGCTGGAATAACAAGCGGAACAACTGCCGCCAGCAGCTATGTTATATCTAATGGAACAACTGCTGCCAAGAGTTCTGTTATATCTAACGAGGTATCAACAGACACTTCTGTTTCGTGGCCACAGGCTCCGGATATTACCTGTGAGAGTGCAATATTAGTCGATGCAGATACAGGCTCTATACTATACGAAAAAGATGCACACCGTAAGTGCTATCCAGCTTCAACAACTAAAATCCTTACAGGACTTCTTACTATTGAGAACTGTAATCTCAGTGATACACTTACATTTTCTACTGCCGCAGCTAATTCAATTAATCCGATTGAAGATGCCAACCTTGGTATGAAGGCCGGGGAAGAACTTACTGTTGAACAGGCCTTATATGCACTTCTTCTGTATTCAGCCAATGAAGTTGCATATGCACTTGCTGAGAAAGTCGCTGGCTCAATAGATGCGTTTGTGGATATGATGAATAATAAAGCTCGTGAGCTTGGTGCAATTGAAACACATTTTGCTAATGCCAGTGGCCTTTACAATCCTAACCACTACACAAGTGCTTACGATATGGCTATGATTGCACGAGGCTGTTATAACAACGCTTCGTTTGTAAACATTGACTCAACTTCCTCAAGCTATACAATTCCTGCCACTAATGTAACATCTACACCCAGAACAATAAAACACCGTCATAAGATGCTTAAAGGACGCGAGTTCTACTATGAATACTGCAAAGGTGGAAAGACCGGATTTACTGATGAATCTTTAATGACTCTGGTAACATTTGCTGAAAAAGATGGAATGAGGCTTATATGCGTTGTATTCCGTTCACCAGATGACTCTACAAGATTTATAGATACACGTTCATTATTTGACTGGGGATTTAATAACTTTAAGAAATCGACTACATCTGACACACAGATAAGCTCGTTATTCTCTACTGATAACTACTACTCATCAGATGTATTTAATAAGTCAAAACTTAACTTTAATATGAATGCCTCATTTATAACAATTCCTAACAGCGGTTCAACTTCAAGCGTTACAATGAGCCTTGATAAGAATTACGATATAACTAATGAGCAGGGCAGGCTTGCCGCTAAGCTTAATTATCTTTATGGTGATAATGTTGTTGGTTCTACCACACTCTCCATAACAGGCGGTGATAATTCCAATGAAAGCCTTCTGCCATACCTTAGTGCCAAGAACAACTCAACACAGTTATCACCAAAACGCTGTATTAAGATTAATATATGGGTTATAGCTGGAATTGTAGCTGTAATACTTATTATATTTACAATTATTAACAATGCTTCACTTTCTAAGAAACGTAGTAAATACTCTAAGCGCAAGCTCCGTTTCTAGAAAATCACCAAAATACTACAAAAGGGTTACTGCCCTAACCAGACAATCATTATCTGAATGTCTTTTGGTCAAAGCAGTAACCCTTTTTATTTTAATTAATTATATTATTTGTGCAGCTTTTCAGCACATATAAAGTTCCGTAAGGAACTTTTAAGATGAGCACTTTTGTGCTCATTATACCATAATTTTCGTGCTTCTTTTCAGCACATACAAAGTTCCGTTAGGAACTTTTAAGATGAGCACTTTTGTGCTCATTATACCATATATCCTCTGTTAATAAGCGTATCACTTGCTGTTTCATTGCCTGCACCATATTTAGAATATGTAAGTCCGGAATACACCTTTTCTGTATTCTTCATAAGAGGTGCTGAATTATCCTGTCTGCTTACTTCATAAAATGACTGTCTTAGCTGTCCAAGCATATCGTATATTGAATTGACAACATTTTTATCATATGAAACCTGTGCACCGATAAGAGTTCTTTTCATATAGTTATAGAGTACATAAAGATTACCTGAAAGCTCATACTGCATATCAAGACCTGTTATAAGCTGGTCTATACCTCTCATAGCCATGTGTAGTTTCTCTTTAAATACTGCATTATCTGATGTTGACACTGCATCTTTAAGATAATCTCTTATTATGTCGTACACTATTACTACAAGCTCTGAACGTGTCGCCTGCGATATTCTATATGAATATGTCTTAATAGCTTCTCTATCCATACTTCACATCTCCAATCAATTCACCCTGACAGATTAGTTCTGAAGAAGCTGTAATACTTCTGATGGTCTTTGGTTAGCCTGTGAAAGTATTGATGTAGCTGCCTGTGTAAGAACTGTCTGTGATGTATACTCTGTCATCTCCTCAGCCATATCTGTATCAATCTTAGCTGATAAAGCCTTAGTAACATTCTCACTTGAAACCTCAAGGTTCTTAGTAGTATGGTCAAATCTGTTCTCATATGCACCAAGCTTTGAACGTGCAGAGTTGACATAATTAATAGCTTCGTCTACATACCCTATTGAAAGCTGTGCTGTGTAGCTTGTCATTACATTGATATTATCTGTACCTATTGTGTAAGTAGTTATCTTAGGAATATCCAGAACGATAACCTGATTTTCATTAGCACCAACGTGGATACTCATAGTTCCGACATCAGTCACTTCCTGATTAATATCCGTAGCTGTTCCACCTGCTGCCTGTGACTTTCCGTTCTGCTTAGCTGCTGTTGTATCATTAAATGTTGTTCCTGCAACATTACCTGGAACATCCATAACGAATTCCTTATTATTAACGTCCTTAACTGTAATCTTAGTACCCTTGGTTGAGATAATAGCTGAATCTTCAAATCCAACTCTCTTACCTGTTGGGTTGCCTGCATCATCAACTTCATTAGCGAATTCAGCTACAACATCACTACCTTCTGCGTGTATGCCTGAACCATCTTCATTGTAAGCATCTGATATACCAAGCATAGCAGCAAGGTCTTTATTACTGCATGTTACATCTAGCTGCTGATCTCTTCCATACTGCTCTGTCATTATAACAAGTCTGTTGCCTGTGTAAGATGTATCTGGCTTATATCCTGCATAATCACTTCCGTTAGTCTTCGTATCATTAGCAAGGCTTGATACAGCAAATGCTCTTCCACCCGCCATATTAGCACCATCCATAACCTTATCCATAATTGTATCAAGTGTATCACCTTCTACAATATCAATGTTATATCCATTAATAGATATTGTTCCTGCCTGATCAGCAGTTACCTTAGCTGTGCCTGACATTGTAATAGTATCACCTACTGCTATTGCCTGTCTTGCATCCTGTGTTACTGTAACTCCATATATTCCAGCAGTAAAACTGTCAGATATCTTAAGCTGGTTCACACCCTGATAATCTGAATATACTCTTCTTGAAAGATTACCATTAATAAGTGGCTGTGTATTGAATTCTGTCTGCTCAGATATTCTGTCTATTTCCTGATTAACATTATCAATCTCCTGCTGGATAGCTTCACGCTCATCATCAGAGTTAACATCGTTAGCCGCCTGAACTGTAAGTTCCTTAAGACGTGTAAGCATAGACTGTATCTCTACTATAGCACCTTCTGCTGTATTGATAACAGAGATACCATCTGTTGTATTATTCTTAGCCTGATCAAGACCTCTTATCTGAACTCTCATCTTCTCTGAAATAGCACAGCCTGCCGGGTCATCAGCTGAACTGTTAATCTTATATCCTGATGAAAGTCTTTGTATAGAGCTTGAAAGTGCATCCTGTGCCTTCTGTAACGCATTGTTAGATACAATGGCTGATACGTTAGTATTAATTCTCATACTTTTATTCTCCTGATTTTATATTCCCGCCACATCTACTGGCGTTATCCTTTGAATTCGTCAAATCATACATTTTATATATCGGACATATCCTGTAATTCTTTAACCGCTCTTATGCCCCAAAGAATACTCCTGTTATTGCTGAAGCGATCTTATAAAGACGATCTGATGGAATCTTTGCTCCTGAGTCCTCGTATGTAGTATATTTAACATCTGGAACTCTTACACAATTAATTCTTACATTGTCATAACCGAACTGTTCTTTAAGATCTCCCTCAATCTGCTGGAAATACTTATAAATGCTTCTGTCTTCGGAAAGCACAATTCTTGAATCCTGCTTTACATACATACTTACGTCTGACTGTGTAACCTTTGCCTCTACTGACAATTCACCCCACGAAGCTGTATTCATCTTAATAGATATCTTTCCCTTGTCATTATCATCTGCAACAAATGTAAGATTGATAAGACCTGCCTGTCCATTTTTAACATAAGGGACACGGTAATCATTTCTTCTTGCAAGATTGCTTATATATCTAATCTGTCTGTTGCTTATTCTTAATTCTTCAAATGTATCATAATCAACAGGGTCTTCAGCAGTTCCTGTAAGTGAGCTCTCTATAGCTTCTTCAAGTTCATCACCAGCAGCTTCTTCAAGGTTAGTATACATAGCCTCAAGCTTATCCCTGCTGTCTAACACTTCCTTAAGCTTGTCATTGCTATCAATTATGTTCTCTCCATATATTGACTTACTGCCCTGGTTTCCGTGCTTTCTTGTGTAAGCCATAAGCTGTCCTGTAGCCATAAGTTCATTAACCGCATTAATGTTACCAATGTTCTCATTAATTCCAGCTCTTCTTAACTCCCTTACAACCTCAGCATCAGCCTGTTCTGCTTTCTTAGTTACTTCTTCTATGTAACTGCTGTCAAGTTCATTTTCCACTGCTTCATCATAATGTTCAGCAAGTTCGTTAGCAAATGCTTCAACATTCTGATGTTCAATTGGTGACTCATTGTCCGAATTCTTCAATGTATTAGGAGTGATAAACTTCTGTGACTTTGCAAATAATGACTCAAAGTAACTGATAGTTTCCTTATCTCCAAGACCTACTGAATCATCAATAGTTACATCTATTCCAGAGTGCTTGCGGCTTGTGTAGGCACTGATAAGATTACCCATAGTAATCTCTTTGCCCTGCTTCATAAGAGCACCCGCACACACACCAGCATCTCTTGTAAATATATTCATCATCTGGTATATACCGATGAACTGCTTTTTCTTAGTTTCGTTAATTCCACCTGTCTTGTCAAGCTTGTAGAGGAACTTTGAATATTTCTCCTCATTATCCTTAGTAGCACCCTGATTCATACTGCTAAGATAATCATTAACTGTCCATATATCAGTATTCATTGGGTTGATTCCGTCATCTATCATCTTAACAACAGTTTCCGGCTTCATATTATCAACAAGATTATTAAGGGTTGTATATATTCTTCTTGCCCTCTCAACATTTTCCTTATTGATATCTATGTTATTAGAAGCAAGAAGCTTAATAACATCTCTGTTCTCCTGAGTATTCTCAAGATTGAGTTCGTCCATTATACCCTCTGCACTGTTATTAACAGCCTTAATAATAGAGTCATCTAAGTCTTCTCTTACCTTAGTACCTGTTGTTTCATATGTATCTATTGCCTTGGCATAACGGCTTGTCATTCCACTCGCAATGCCTGATACCATAGAAATACTCAACTTATATGGGTCACTCTTCATCAGCTTTTCATACATCTGTGCTGGTGCAGTCTCAATATCATAAAGTGCCTTTCTTACATCAAGGACATCATTATACATCTGTGTATTGCCAGCATATAATGTTCCATTAGCTTCAAGAGCTTTAATCTGCTCGTTAATCTGTTCAAGAGGCGTGTAGAGAAGTGATGTATTACTCTTTTCAAGAATTACACCTGTACCTGCTGTAAGTAAAAGCCTTGCCTCAACAAGTGTGTTATAAGCTTTCTGTGCATTGTAACCATATGGCTGCTGGTATGCATAATTACCGCCCATCTGATTATTATATACACCCTGATTATAGCCCGTATCCTGCACATAACCATACTGGTTATTAACATTGCCCTGCCAGCCGCCTGACATCTGACTGTTTACATTACCCTGCCAGTCACCTGACATCTGGTTACTAACAGTCATCTGATTGTTAACAGCCTGCTGGCTTTCTGCTGTTTCACTCCAGCCTACCTGCATTACGACCTTCAGACTTGATATTGTAAATGCTTTTCCAGATGAAACAACATTTACAATATCATCATAGCTTGCATTAGCCAGTGTTACTATTGCGTTCTTTACATTATCCCATATAGATGGATCGTTTGTAAGTGGAGTATCTTTAGGGTCTTCACCAATAGCAAGCTGGTCAGCAATCTTTGATAATACACTATCCTGTCCATCCTGTGTATCAAGACCATTTAAATTAAGTCCGTCAAGAACAGCTTTATATTTTAAAGTCTTTTCTGTGACTGGTATATTATTATTAATCAAATCCTGTGCATTATTAAGGTTTCTTAAGTTCACTTCAAGCCCAGCTTTATTCATAAGCGACTCAATCTGTGGACGCATAGCATTAAATTCCTTAAATGAAATCTCATATCCGCTGTTAGCCGGTCTTGTACTGACAGCATTTTCTGCCTTATATATTCCGTCAATAGTTGGTGCAATATCATTGGCAATCATATAATACTTAGCACTCTCTGAAAGCTCTGTTATTGAAGCCGCCTCATCAAGTGCTGATTGTACCTGCTGCACAGTATCGTCATCAACGCTTATTCCAGCACCGCTTAATCTCTGCTTTAATTCATTAGCTGCACCTGCCCCTGCAACACTCTCAATTGCATCAGAGCTTACGCCAGTTCCATATGCAACATAGCTGTCTGAGTGCATTGCAAGCTCAATTCTAATCTTATCAATAATTGATACCATATCATCCTTAGAGGCATCTGTTATATTAAATCCATCACCTGCTATATCGACTGCTTCCATACCAGAAAGCTTTTTAACAAGTGCCTTGAAGCTTATCTGTGCTGTACTTGCAGAATTCATAATCTGCTGTTTTACATCATCAGCTTCCTTTAATAACGACTCATATGTGTTATCTGCCAGCCTGCTGTTATCCTGTCCCTCTGACATAACAACACCATTAAATATCCCATTGACACCATTAGTCCTGTTGCTTACATTTTCCTTATAATTAATAGATGTTTCTTTAACATTATTATCCTTGTTAAAATTACCTGCGTATATTGATACAGACATATTTATCCTCCATACATTATCTGCGGCTAATCTACAGCCGGTTATTCCATTTCCTAATAACAGCCTATATATCCTGCTTAGATAATTCTATCGCCTGATTATAAAATAACCTGTATTATATTTCGGTTACTTCCACCAAAAAAATAAGCAAAATGAAGCAGATTACAGCATAAATGTAATCAACCACATTAATAATTACATCAATACTATATACCTGCTTCACTTAAATCCTGCCAACCTGATATCTGACTTATATATCAGACTGCTATTTAAACTGCTCTTATATATCTCTTATATTATTATTATATTATTGTAGGCTTGTGTGCTTCCACATCACCATTGAACTCATACACAGCTATTCCATACCTATGTAAATCCACAAGAAGTGACTCACCATAGCCATCACACTCACCCTTCTTACTTGCAATTATCTTCTGCTGGTTCTTCATATCATCACCTAATACAAGCTTATATTTGCCCTTAATTGGCACTCCAATTCTATGACTTGGTCTTTCAACAGGTGTGAAATTAAGAACGAATAACAAATGCTTCTTCTTATCCGGACTTATTCTTATAAATGAGAATACACTGTTGTCCTTGTCATTGGCATTAATCCATCTAAAGCCTTCTGAATTATAATCAGTTTCATATAAACATCTGTAATTCTTATTAAGCTTAAGGCACGCACTTGTAAAATCCTTTAATTCCTTGTGGCTCTCATCCTCAAGAAGATACCAGTCAAGAGAACGCTTCTCACTCCACTCGTTCCACTGTCCGAATTCCTGTCCCATAAATAAAAGCTTCTTGCCCGGATGTCCACACATATAAGCATATGCAAGCTTAAGATTAGCGAACTTGTCCTCTCTGTCACCAGGCATCTTGCCTAACATAGAACATTTCAGGTGGACAACTTCATCGTGCGATAATACAAGTATAAAATTCTCGCTGTAAGCATACATAAGAGAAAATGTCATCTTACCATGATTAAACTTTCTAAAATAAGGGTCAAGCTTCATATATTCAAGAAAATCGTGCATCCAGCCCATATTCCACTTGAATGTAAATCCAAGACATTCTCCGTTATCAGGGTCACCACTTACCATTGGCCATGCTGTAGACTCTTCTGCAATTGTAACAGCCTGTGGAAATCTCTTTCTCATCATACTGTTAAAATGCTTAAGGAAACTCATAGCTTCAAGATTACCATTACCGCCATACTGGTTAGGAACCCAGTTGCCTTCTGTCCTTCCGTAGTCAAGATAAAGCATAGAAGCAACTGCATCTACTCTTAATCCATCAATATGGAACTTATCAACCCAGAACATTCCATTGGCAATAAGGAAATTCGATACCTCATTCTTGCTGTAATCAAATACCTTAGTTCCCCAATCAGGGTGTTCGCCCTTTCTTGGATCTGCATATTCATATACACAGCTTCCGTCAAAGTTCGCAAGCCCATGTGCATCTTTTGGAAAATGTGCTGGTACCCAGTCAAGTATTACACCAATATTCTTGCTGTGCATATAATCCACAAAATACATAAAATCCTTAGGACTTCCGTATCTTGCTGTTGGTGCATAATATCCTGTAACCTGATAACCCCATGAACCATCAAAAGGATACTCGGCAATTCCCATAAGTTCTACATGTGTATAACCCATTTTCTTTACATAGGCAGCAAGTTCATGTGCCAGTTCACGGTAATTATAAAATCCCGGATCATCTTCATCTTTTGCTTCATGTTTCTTCCAGGAACCGGGGTGTACCTCATAAATGGCCATAGGATCTCTGATTTCATCAAATTCCGGACGTCTTTTCATCCAGGTAGTATCTTTCCATTTATAATCAGAAATGTCCGCAATTCTGGATGCAGTACCAGGTCTCAGTTCTGCTTCATTGCCATATGGATCAGCTTTGTATAATTCTTCACCATGATAGCCGATAATATAGAATTTATAGAGATCTCCAACCTTTGCTCCGGGTATAAATGTCTCATATACCCCAATTGGTCCGACTTTCTTCATTGGATTTGCCTGTGTATTCCAGTTATTAAACTCTCCAACAACAGAAACTGATCTGGCATTTGGTGCCCACACAGCAAAATATACACCTTTCTTACGCCTCTGTATCGTCGGATGGGCTCCTAATTTCCTGTAAATGTCATAATGGGTTCCCTGTCCGAACAGATATTGATCCAGCTCTGTAAACTGCAACTTCTCTCCCATTCAAACGTACCTCCCTTAACAGCTATTTTATTCCGGCACTCTTTACAACTCTGCGCCTCCCATCAGCATTATGCACATTTATCATGCTGATATTTTGCATTTTTATAGACATATTATACCAATCCATAATGTTCCCGTCAATTAAAATAAGAAATTACAAGTACACAAAAAAGAGGACTTGTCCGATTGCGCTTTCGAACTTGTCCTCTTTTGTGGATTCTTATTTTATATAGAATTAATATCCTGTATCATACCCATCTCCGGAGTCCTCATCTGCATAATCACTTCCGTCTCCGGAACTGTCATCATAAGATCCATCGTCTGAGCTGTTATCTCCGGAACTGTCATCTGATGAACTTCCATCCCCGGAAGAGTCATCGCCTCCTGAGCTGTCATCTCCGGAAGAACTGTCGGAACTCTCATCACTTCCATCACTGACATCACTGCTGTCCGAAGAGCCTGTATCACTTACATCAGAACTATCTGTTGAGCCGTCATCTGAGGTAGTACCATCTGATACCGCTGTACCATCACTGCTTCCGTCAGAAGAACCACTGTTATATCCTGCAACGATACCCTTCTGAAGTGAACTGTCCCAGAAATCAGAATAGTTTGCATTCTGTAAAGTAACTCCCTTGGCTGCTGCAAGCTCACTGACTGTCATCAGTTTATAGCCTTTGGCTACCAGTTCCGGGATCATCTTGATTGCTGCCTGTACAGATGGCTCATGAATATCATGCATCAGAATGATAGAACCGTCTGTAAGATCCCCATTCATAACAGCATCATAGTCCTTGTTGACATCAAGATAGCTCCAGTCCAGAGAGTCCAGTGACCATGTAAAGAATGGCTTATTGACTGTAGAAATGATATCATCACTCCAGTTTCCATATGGTGCTCTGGCGACACTTGCCTTCTGTCCACATGCCTTCTCCAAAGCTGCATCTGTATCTGAAAACTCTTTGGCAACTGCATCCATATCAAGATCATACAGATTCGGATGATCCCAGGAATGAGATCCGATCTCACATCCAATGTCTGCCATTCGCTGAACTTCTGACTCCCAGCTGCCTACATTCTGACCTAACATAAAGAAAGTTGCATGTGCATTGTTCTGTTCCAGACAGTCCAGAAGTTCATCGGTATACTCTCCCGGGCCATCATCAAAGGTAAATGCGATTCTGGTTTTATGCTGGCTCGGATCATAAGTTCCATCATCATTGAAATAGTAATCGTCAAATCCAACGCTCACCCATCCGGTCTGTGCATAACCATTGTCTCCAAAATAATATGTAGAACCATCTATTTCCTGCAGGCCGCCTGCATAATATGTACCATCCGCGTTCTGATACCATTTGCCGTTCTCATCCTCATGCCAGCCAGCAGTCAGCTGAGAAGCCTTTGTCAGATCACTCGCACCCTTCAGCGGTTTACGGATTGCTGCATTTGTGTCTTTTTCTATCTGTGTCTCAGTTCCTGAATCTCCTGTATTGGTATTCGCATTCGTATCTGTTTCTGCCTGTACCTGTGCCGGTTTATCTGTATTTTTCCCTCCGACCCGATTAATGACCGGAAGAATAATTCCCCGTATTACAAATATGAATACGAGTATCACAGCCACAACA
>ENA-OPWH01001601-OPWH01001601.1-human-gut-metagenome-genome-assembly--contig:-NODE-1601-length-13888-cov-1.606304_pt1 | contig 13888 bp, 17 predicted proteins | sample MGYA00241506_ERZ502004 | MGnify/ENA primary metagenome ERZ502004 (study PRJEB25962, sample SAMEA2043049) | human gut metagenome | biome: human gut; feature: human-associated habitat; material: faeces... | reverse complement strand
GGTCCGTGGGTTCGAATCCCACCGTCTCCGCCAGAAATCACGCCGGCCTAATGCTTAACAGTCATAAGTATTAAGGTTGGGCAAAAAAACGGTGCGACCTTCACGGTCACGCCGTTTTTCTGCATACAAGGGTATATTCTGCAATCATGGATTATGATGACACGGGGTTCCAACCTCGTTCATACATCAAATATGTTTATAACAATGGCTGTGCGGTCGTCCATGTATCCTTCGGGCATCATGTAGGCCATGGCCTGAGAAATTAAAGTATCGGCATCCATGGCGGCTAAGGCTGCATCAGACAGCGATGCGAGGAACGGGTCGATTCCGTCAGTACATAAAAGGACCCTGTCGCCTGCGGATAAAGGCAGTTCGCCCACGCGCAGAAACTCTGCGGCGGACGGCATGCCGTTCCATACGCCGTAGCCGCAGGGGTGGGAAGGATTGTTGCATATAACGGCGCGTATCTCGTCGGACGTAAACTCCTTGCGGCGGCGATGCACCTCTGCGGTTTGAGGTGTTGTAAAATACGATAGCGTTCCGTTTGAAATCAATATGCCGTTAGAATCGCCTATATATGCGTAATGTAACTTGTGTTCGGCAAAAAGCGCAAGCACGCCGACCGTGCCCGGGAGGAATGGGAAGAGGAAGCCTTCGTTGGCGGCGGCAACGGCCATGTTCCCGGCATATACTGCCGCTTTAAGGCGGTCCGCCGGTGCGGCACCGTTTTTTTTCAAAAGTACGGCCTGCGCGGCATCGGCAAAGGCGTTGTCGGCGCGGCAGGCGGGGCTGGGGTTGGGGTATATGCCGTTTTCTCTGTCGCGGCTTACGCCGTCAAGTATCATGGCGAAGCCTGATGCCTCGTCAAAGAAAAAAAGATCCTCATTCGGTTTATCCGCATAGCGGGTGTTTTTTTCGGTGGCGCCTTTCATGGTTAAACGCATAGGTAAGCTCCTTTGCTACATATATAATTTACTTCGCGGGCAAGACTTTATATCATATATTTTAATACCACATCGATAGCATGGCAAGCCTTATCGACGAATTAAGACGGAATTGTATACATAGAAACAATGTATTGACAAAGTGACGTTTATATGGTTAAATACCATATAATTTGAGTGCTCTTATACTTACTATTTGATATATATGTATGCATGTACATAATATATTACCGAATGGATTCAACGAATGAATCCAAACCTTATACATGAAAACCGGATGGAGGAAACATCGGTGAGTTATCCTCAACAGACTATGTTGAACAAATTTAAGCAATCGTGGCCTAAATTGGCGTTTGTTTGCGTGCTGGGGATTGTGGTTTCCTACGTTATAGGCAGGGAAAGGGAACAAACGGCTTTCGTATGGATAATAAATGCGGTCTTTTCGGCCGGAATGGCGCTTTTGCTCGTCGGCATAGCGCACCAGCTGACAAATATGCACATGTTTACAAGCCTTTCTTACGGCGTAAAGCTTCTTAAAATGATTTTCCGCAACGAACATAAATCGGCAGACGACTTGAAAAATGATTATATTGAATATCGCGACAGCCGCAAGCATCATAATGATGTATCCTTATATATGGTATGCGCGGCAATACTCATTGTGATATCGGCGCTGCTTTCGTTACTATATATGCTTTAATTAAGGCAGGCAAAATCCAACAAACTTGACTTTAAATTTGAAGCCGCTAAGGGCTTCTGCAAAAAATAAAAAAGAACAAAAGGAGAGAAAACCGACATGAAGAAAACCATTGCACTGCTTCTGGCCATGATATTCGTAATTGGCCTGCTGGCTGCATGCACTCCCTCCAACACCGCGCAGGATCCTGTGCAGACCGACGACCCCAACGCCGGCACACCTGCGGAGACCACGACCCCGACCGACGCTCCTGTAACAGAGCCCACGGCAGAGGGTAAGAAGGTCTATTATTCCGTGCTCAGCTCCGACCATTCGAGCCTCAACTTCCTTGACAATGTTGATAGCCCCGTTGGCAACGTTGCCACCTATTGCATGAGCTATCTGTATCGTCAGTATCCCAACGAAGAAGGCAACGGATACATCTGGATCTGCGACATCGCCGCTGAAGAGCCCATTCAGATCGACGATTACAACTGGCAGATAAAGATCCGTGAGGATGCAAAGTGGAACAATGGCGATCCCATCAATGCGGACACCTTTATGTTCACCTTTAAGCAGCAGCTTGACCCCGTGATGATGCCCCGTATGAGCACCTTCCTGGCCAGCAACGCCATCACCATCGTGAATGCCGAGCAGTATTCCATGCAGAATTCTGAAGGCGGCATCCCCACCGATTGGGAAGACGTCGGTATCAAGAAGATCGACGATTACACCATTCAGATAACCACCGTTGACGTAAACACCGCTACTCAGGTTATGAACCACTTCTTCAACAGGAATAACGTACCCTGCTACGAACCCCTGTGGAACGAATGCCTCAGCGCCGACGGCCTGACCACTTCCTACGGTTCCGACCTTGACCACTTCATGGGCTGCGGTCCTTACATCTTCTCTGATTGGACCTATGACTCCGTGCAGACCTATGTTAAGAACCCCGACCATTGGCTGGCTGATTACTTCAACTATGACGAGGTACAGTATCGCGTAGTTCCCGAGCAGAATGCCCGCGTTGAGCTTTGGGAGCAGGGGCAGCTGGATATATTCGCGCCCAACTCCGATACCCTCGAAACCTACATCGACGATCCTCGCCTTGTGGAATACGGCTCCAACTCTGTGTTCCATCTGGACATCAACTGCAAGAACCCCAATAACCCCATCAGCGGCAGCGACAACTACCGCAAGGCTATCTATCACGCCATCGACCGCGAGACCATAGCCAAGAACCTGTTTGGCCATATGGAACCTGCCGGTTGGTACGTAAGCGCCCAGGCCGGTATACTCAGCGAGGGTGCCCGCGTCTACCGCGAATCTAAGTACGGCAAGGCCGTGGAAGAAATGGTTGCCTCCTGGAGCGCAGAAGGCCACACCACCGGCTACAACCCCGAGCTTGCGCTTGATTACCTGAACAAGGCCTATGAAGAGTGCGGCGTTCCCGCTGACACCGTTATCAACATCATCATTGCTTACGACCCCAGCGAGGTACACTGGAACAAGACCGCTCAGTTCCTCCAGGAGGAGTTCCCCAAGGTCTTTAACAACCGCGTGACCGTGGAAATAAAGAACTACAGCGGCATCTCCACCACCGAGTACAAGAAGCAGGGCGACGACGGCTGGGATCTTTCCCCCAACGATTGGGCCCGTGCCGTTGCGCGTACCTATCCTTACGAAGGCTTCTACTACTTCACCAGCGGCTATTCCGGAGCGCCCAACAACTACTTCAACGACGAGTTTGACGCCCAGTTCGCATATTGCCGCGAAATCCAGAACGGCGATTACGAGACCCTGCTGCAGGAAACTCAGAAGCTTGAGGAGATCTACCTTGAGCATGTGGTGCAGTGCCCCGTTGTACAGGATGTTGTTTACGAGCTCCATTCCGACCGTCTGGTTCTGCCCGTTTACACCTATATTCCCGGCTTCGGTTGGGGCGAACCTTACGGCGATATCGTCACCGACTAAGCGCCTGAACAGCCGAACGTTAACTTAACACACATCTTCCGGGGGCATGCTACCTAATGTGGCGGCATGCCCCCGATTCGGATAATAGCGAAGGCTTTATCCGGGGAAGTCCCATGCAGTTAGGAGAATCCTATGTTTAGATACATTATGTCCCGCATCGCTGCAATGCTCATCACGCTTTTCCTTATCATGTCGCTTTCTTTTATCGTGGTGCGCCTGATGCCGATGTCGCTTTTTGAAAATCCGGAGGTGCCGCTTGAAATCCAGAAACAGCTGGAAGATAAGTTCCATCTCAACGATCCTTTGCCGGTTCAGTATTTTTATTTTATTTCGGATATAGTTACCGATCTTGATTTCGGTGTTTCCGTAAAGCTTCGTCCCGGCCTGCCGGTATTCGGCATATTGATCAACCGACTTCCGCCCACGATTTTGGTCAATTTCCTGTCTCTTTTCATATCAATACCGTTGGGGCTTATTGCCGGAACGGTAGCCGCGCTTAAGCGCAACACATGGGTGGACCACGTGATCATTCTTCGTGGTAATATTCATATCAGTACCGTCGTTTGTTTTTGCATCGGCCCTTCAGTATTTCTTAGCATTTAAGCTGGAATGGTTCCCGACACTTTACGACACGAACGCCGCCACGCTTGCGCAGCAGCTCCACTCTTTGGTGCTGCCCATCATTGCGCTGGCTCTCAGCCCTATAGCTACAATAGCAAGGTATCTGCGCGGTGAACTGATAGAAAATATTTCTTCGGAATATCTGCTGCTTGCGCGCACCAAGGGCCTGACCAAGGTTCAATCCATAGTGCGCCATGCCTTCCGTAATTCGCTTATTCCCATTTCCAATACCCTTATCGCAATGATAACGGGCATAATGGGTGGTTCTCTTGTTATAGAAAACATCTTCGCAATACCAGGGCAGGGCGGCTTGACGGTAAAGTCCATCATGGCCGGCGACCATTTCCTTACCGTTGCATGCCTGATATTCTATTCGGTGACGTCATTGGTCACTATATTGCTGGTGGATCTGTCCTACGGCCTGATCGATCCCCGTGTGCGCGTGGGAGGTAAGAAAGCATGATTTATGATAGAAATAATCTGCCGGACGACATTAAAAATTTGCCCGATGCCGATTTTGAACCCCTGCATCAGGAAGATATAAAGGACGAAAAGTTTAAAACTAAACCCGTCGGCTTCTTCAAGGATGCAATGATAAGGCTCAGCAAGAACAGAGTATCCATGATCTCCGGCGCAATAATACTGTTGATCGTGTTGATGGCCATAATAGTGCCTAATATTACAGGGTATTCCTATACTGAGCAGAATGTTGCGCAGCAAAATCTGCCCCCCAAAATACCCGGGCTTGAAAAGCTTGGCATATTCGATGGTTCCCGCGTGCTTACAGACCGCCGCAAGGATAAGCTTGACGATACCGACAGATATCCTGAAGGCTGCATTATCGAGATTTTTAACGAGCATGACGTTAAGAACGTTACCATGTGCGACGTAAAGGTTGACTATTATAAGTACAGCGGCGTGGCAGACGGCGAATATCATTGGCTCGGCACGGACTATTTGGGACGCGACTTGCTTACAAGGCTTTTCCGCGGCGCGCGCATATCGCTTATAATCGCCGCGGTATCCGTTGCGGTAAACCTTGTGATAGGCGTTGTATACGGCGCTATATCCGGCTATTGCGGAGGCAAGATAGATATATTCCTTACGCATTTGGCAGAGGTTTTGGACGGCATGCCGTACGTGGTCGTTACCATTCTGTTCATGTTGGTGTTCGGCGCAGGTATGTTCTCCATAATACTTGCAATGACGGTAACGGGCTGGATAGGCACATCTCGCCTTATCCGCGCCCAGTTCTATCGCTTCAAGGGCCGTGAATACGTGCTGGCTGCCCGCACAATGGGCGTGCCGGACAAGACGCTTATATTCCGCCACATTCTGCCCAACTGCGTAGGCCCCCTGATCATTCGTGCCATGATCGCCGTTCCCGGCGCCATTTTCTCGGAAGCGTTCCTGGCCTATATCGGCCTTGGCATAGCGCCTCCGGAGCCTTCCATAGGCATTCTGCTTTCCAACGGACAGAGCGTGCTGCTGCAGTATCCGTATCAGGTCATATTCCCGGCCGTATTGATTTCGCTGCTGATGGTTGCATTCAACCTGTTCGCCAATGGTCTTAGGGACGCCCTTGACCCGACAAAACGCGGAGAGGAATAAAGCTATGGGTAATGAATATATGAACAAAGAAGTAATTCTCAGCGTGAAGGACCTTCGCATCAACTTCCGCGCTTACGGCGGATTGGTGCAGGCTGTGCGCGGCATAGATTTCAACCTTCACAGGGGCGAAACGCTGGCGATAGTCGGCGAGTCCGGTTCGGGCAAGTCCGTCAGCATCAAGGCCATTATGGGTATATTGGCGAACAACGCCATAATAGAATCCGGCGAGATTCTTTATGACGGAATGGACCTTACAAAGGTGCATGAGGATGAATTCCACCGCATCCGCGGCAAGAGGATAGGCCTCATATTCCAGGATCCGCTGTCCGCATTGAACCCCATAATGAAAATAGGCCACCAGATAACGGAGGTGCTGCGGCTTAACGACAAGATGAACAAGCACGACGCCCGCGCAAAGGCGCTTGAGCTTATGAAAGCCGTGGGTATCCCTGATGCGGAGCGCCGCTTTGAGCAGTATCCGTTCCAGTTCTCCGGCGGTATGCGCCAGCGTATAGTTATAGCTATTGCGCTTGCCGGCAATCCGGAAATACTGATTTGTGACGAGCCCACCACCGCGCTGGACGTTACGGTTCAGGCAAAGATACTGGAGCTTATTAACAATATCAAGAAGGAGCGCAACCTGTCCGTTATATTTATAACTCACGATTTGGGCGTTGTAGCAAATATGGCGGATCGTGTGAATGTTATGTATGCGGGCAAGATAGTGGAAACGGGCACCAGCGAGGAGATATTCTTCGAACCTGCCCATCCGTACACATGGGCGCTGCTCAGCTCCATGCCGGATCTTCATACCAAGGAACGTCTTTTGGCGATTCCCGGTACGCCGCCAAACATGATATTCCCGCCCAAGGGCGATGCTTTTGCCGCCAGAAATCAGTTCGCCATGCGAATCGATTATGAGCAGGAGCCGCCTATGTTCAGAATAAGCGATACACATGCTGCGGCAACATGGCTGCTGCATCCCAAGGCCAAGGCAAACGGCATAGAGATGCCCGAAGTGCTTAGGGCCAGAATAGAAAGAATGAAAGGGAGTGGAGTGCAAAATGGCTGAAAACGGATATATTCTTGAAGTAAAAAACCTTTGTCAGCACTTCAGCTCCGGTCACGGCAAAAACAAAATGGTCGTCAAGGCTGTTGATGACGTAAGCTTTGCCGTGCGCAGGGCGGAAACCTTTGGCCTGGTGGGCGAATCCGGCTGCGGAAAAACCACAACGGGCCGCACCATAATCCGTCTGTATGATCCCACGGGCGGCGAGGTTCTGTTTGACGGCAGGGATATCTCCGGCAAGATGACAAAAGATTTGCGGAGCTATCTTACATCGAATATCTCCATGATATTCCAGGACCCCATAGAATCACTTAACCCAAAGATGACCATAGAGGAAATCGTGGGCGAAGGTCTTAAGGTGCGCGGACAGAAGGATCGCGATGAAATTCACCGTCAGGTGGTTGAGATGCTGGAAAAGGTTGGTCTTGTGGAAGAACACGCCACCCGCTATCCGCACGAATTTTCGGGTGGTCAGCGCCAGCGCATAGGCATAGCCCGCGCGATAATCACCAAACCCAAGCTTGTAATTGCAGACGAGCCTGTTTCCGCGCTGGACGTTTCCGTGCAGGCGCAGGTTATAAATCTGCTGAACGATTTGAAGGACGAGATGGGTCTCAGCATACTTTTCATAGCCCATAACCTTTCCGTTGTCAAGTATTTCTCCGACCGTATCGGCGTTATGTACTATGGCCATCTGGTTGAGGTTGCAAATGGCGACGACCTGTATAAGAACCCGCTGCATCCGTATACAAAGGCTTTGCTTTCCGCAATACCCGAACCCAATCCCATTACGGAGCGTACGCGCAAGCGCGTGGATTACGATCCTGAGAGGGACCATGATTATTCCGTTGAGAAGCCCTCGATGGTGGAGGTTGAGCCGGAGCACTTCGTATATTGCTCCCCGTCCGAGCTTGAAGCATACCGCAAGCAGCTCAAGGACTAAAACCAATATACGCATAAAATCATCATAACAATAAAAGGCCGTTATCAATGCGATAGCGGCCTTTTGTTCAGTATTAAGCTTGAATTATTAGCAGCCAATAACCGTTCGGCCTTTATACTTGGATACTGCACGTAGATTGAGTTTCTATGCCAGCGATTTGATATGCTCCTTTGCTTTTGCGTAGTACTTTTGAAACCGTTCGGAGTCTGTTTCATTATACTTCACGCCAAGCATAATCCATTCGCAATACTCATAGAGCAGAAAATAATCCAGCGTCCTGCGGTAATCATTGTAATCGATGCCATTTTCTTTTAACAAATGCTCAAAGTAATATTCTATGGCATAGTCTTTGTCTGCCTGCGTCATATAGAAAAAGGCCGATTCGTCTTCTTCGCCGTGGGCGATAAGGCGGGCAAGCGATGTCGGATAGGGCAGTATTGCGGCATATTCCCAATCAATTATAGTTGCATGACCGTTTGCACACAGTACATTAAACGGCAAAAGATCGTCATGGCATAGCGTCCGAGGGACGATTGAATACAGCTTCAGATACTCTGCATAGGCATGCTCTAAATCCGCATCATTCAAATACTTGCCTCGGTTTTGCTGCCTTGGCAGGCTTGCCTCAAAAGAGAGACCGGCAGCTTGACATTCACGCCTTTCCCAATACATATTCTGTAAATAAATCAAGGCGTCAAGAACTGCGGTCAGCGATTCGCGGTCGCATTTCCGCAGGTCGTGTCCTTCTATGTATTCCATAAGCAGAAATAACTCGCCGCAATAGTTAAGGCTTTTGTAAAGGTGCGGAACAGCGCGCTCGGCGGACGCCAAAAAAGTATTGTAAACAGACAGTTCTTGCTCGCTTGCCTTTTTCAGAACGTATGCGGTATTGCCGTCGTTTATTTTCCATACGGCGTAATCCGTGCCGTCCTCCGCGCTTTTGAACGGCGTTGCCTCAGCCTGTTCGCTGAGGCACATTTGTGCAAGTATTTCTTTTATGTTCATAATAGGCCCGTTCCTTCCTGCCGATGATTATCCTACATAAACTTATAATACCACATGCAGCTCTCCGCGTCCATTTAACAATAAAAAAGCTGATAAATGTGAGGAGCACTGAGAACGACTGGTTATAGCGATGCTTTTACGGATGAGAATGACTTTTTCCTTGACAACCTATCGGTCGGTAGGTATAATCTTAGCGGTATTATTTCATGCAGGAGGGCAGCAGAATGGTTGAGCAGGGCAGCACCAAGAAAGCGATTTTGGACAAGGCATTGGATTTATTCTCAGTGCAGGGATATGAAGCCACTTCCATTGCGCAGATAGCAAACGCGGTGGGCATACGTAAGGCATCCATGTACAGCCACTTTAAAAGCAAGCAGGAAATACTGGATGCACTTGTGCGGCATAGCTTAGAGCAGTATGAAAAACGCTCCATATTTGCGCGGGCGAATTGGGACGATCCTGCCTTTACAAAGGATAAGCAGGACGTTACGCCGGACGCAGCGCTGCAGATGGTTCTTGGACATGTGCGCTATATTTTGCATGACCCGCAAATAAGTAAATCCCGCAAAATGCTGACGATAGAGCAGTTCCAAAACGCTGAGCTGAGCGCGCTGCAAACAAAGCAAAATTATGCTGATGTGGTGCGCTATTTTACGGGGCTTGTGAAATTCCTGATTAAGAGCGGGAGACTTATTGATGACGATCCAGAGATAATGGCGGCGCAGCTATGCCTGCCCATATCGGTTTGGATAAACCTTTGCGACCGCGAGCCGGAACGCGAGGACGAAGTGGTTGGGCTGATAGAGCGGCATATAAGGCAGTTTTATAAGGTGTATGGCGTGCCTCGGGAAGATTGAGGGGATAAATGCATGAAATACGGCTGGCTTGATGAATATTTGCTGGCGAAAAAAGGCGTTAGGAAGGACTTTAAAGCGGAGTGGAACTGGCTACGGTACATGGTTGGCGATAAAATGTTTGCTGCGGTGTGCTACGATGATAATTACAACCAGCCGTCGCTTATCACGCTGAAGTTAGATCCTATGGAAGGAGACTTCCTCCGCAGGCACTATGATGATATAATTCCCGGGTATTATATGAACAAGACCCATTGGAATTCGGTCAAGGTGGATGGCGATATATCGGACGATATGCTGAATGACTTGCTCGATAAGTCATATTCTTTGGTGCTTGGCGGGTTGAGTAAGAAAAAACAGGCGGAGATTTTGCAGTAAAGAATAAAACTGTAAATAGGCGTAACAAACATGAAAGAACGAATCATAGATAAAGAAATCAGATTTATACCCTATTACCGCAACGATGCCGCATCGCTTCCATGGTATCAGGATTTGGATGTATGTAAGCAGGTGGACAATAGGGACAAGCCATACGATACGGAACTGCTGCACAGCATGTATGATTATCTCTGCGCACATGGCGATTGCTATTATATAGAATACAACGGTGTGCTGGTAGGGGATGTTTCCCTGCGGGACAGCGGGGAAATAGCCATTGTGATTTGCAAAGAATACCAGAACAAGCATATCGGCCGGCGCTGCGTTATTGATATGCTGAAGCTTGCAAAGGAAAAGGAAATGGCGAAGGTTACGGCAAATATCTATTCCTTTAATGCGCAAAGCCGCCGCATGTTCCTGTCAGTAGGATTTAGGCAGACTGATGAGGAATGGTATGAATATGCGCTTTAGGAAGCGGGAATAGAGGCCGATTGAGCGCGAGCTGCTTTTATTTTGACCGTTTGGCTACCGAACGACAGGTTGCTGCGGAATGAGGAGGATAATATGAAAAAACGCACGGCAAAGCGTGCTTTGAAGTGGATAGGCATAACGATAGGGGTATTGCTGATTATTATTGCCGCCGGAGCGGCGGTGATGTTCGGGCCGTTCGTAAAGGCTGCAAACAGCATAGAAAACTTGAAGATGGGCTTTATGCAATGGAGTTTGCGGGGGACTACGGGTTTGATGATTTCCTTGCTAATGGCGGCGCCGCAAGCGACGGCGAAGTTGCGGAATATTTGGTTTCGTTCCTGTCGCATGGCTTTTACAAGGCGGATGGAAATGTGACGACTGGAAGTTTCGGCTGCTCCACGATATATACGCAGGATGAAAACGGCACTTACTTCTTTGGACGCAACTATGACTGGGCAGAATGTGAAACCATGATAGTGCATACCAAGCCCGAAAACGGATATGAGTCGGTATCTACCTGCTGCCTAGATTTTTTAGGTTTTGGCGATAAGTATGCGCCGGACGGATCGATGACGGAACGGATGCAGAGCATAGCGGCGATTTATGTTCCGCTGGACGGCATGAATGCCAAAGGGCTTGTTGTGGCCGACTTGACGGCGGGGGATGACGAGGAAACGTACCAGCGGACAGGCAAGGTGAACCTGACCACCACCACGGCCATTCGCCTGCTGCTGGATAAAGCGGCAGACGTGGACGAAGCCGTTGCGCTGCTGAAGCAGTATGACATGAATTCATCCATAGGCATTTCTCATCATCTGTCCATTGCGGATGCGCACGGCAAAAGCATTGTTGTGGAGTATGTTAACGGAGAAATGCTGGTTAGCGAAACAAAAGTGGTCACAAACCATTATCTTACCGACTGCGAAAAGAGGGGCATTGGCTCGGCGCAGCCGCTGCGCGGATTTTTATTTTGCGGAGAACTATGACCATGAATATAGGCTGATACTGCTGGGGAAAAACGGCATTAAGGATGGCAGGCAGTATAAGCTTCAAACAAAGGACTTGTGTGCTCAGGCGCGGGAGGCGGGCATAGACTATAAGCCCGCGCGGGAATAGACGGTGAAGTCGCTTGCAAAAGGCTGCCGATTACGGCGATAAGTGTGTTGAGGTATTATAATACAGGAGGAGATAAAATGAAAAAGTTATATGAGAAAAACGAGCTGACATTTGCAATTGTATGGATAGTTATTTATTGTGTTTTGCAGTCCCTGGCGAATCCACTGAACGAAATAATAGGAATCGAATACTCCGCAAGCGCAGTTTTCTGCATATTGCAGGCGATCGTTCTTCTCGGCTTTATACGAAAGAACGGATTGCAGAAGCGCTATGGACTTTGCAGATCGCAGGTTCCTGCATGGCGGTTCCTTTACTATGTGCCGCTTTTGGTATTGGCGTCGGGAAATCTTTGGAACGGTTTTGCCGTAAACTATTCGCTGACAGAAACGGTTTGTCGCATCGTGTGCATGCTCTGCGTTGGATTTCTGGAGGAAGTGATTTTCAGGGGGCTTCTGTTTGCTTCTATTGCAAAGGATAATGTGAAATCCGCAATAATTATTTCAAGCGTAACTTTCGGCATAGGGCACATTATCAACCTTTTCAACAGCAGCGGCATGGGCTTGGCAAGCAATCTGTGCCAGATCGGTTTTGCGGTTGCGGTAGGCTTTATGCTTGTAACTATTTTTTATCGCGGCGGAAGCATGCTCCCCTGCATCATCGTTCACTCTGCTATTAACACGCTTGGTACGTTTGCTAATGATGCTGATGTCGCCATGCAAGGGCAGCTGATCCATATAGCCGTTCTGATAGCTATAACAGTCGCATATACGCTGATTCTTATAAAAACGCTTCCGAAGAAGCAATTGGCAAATGCTGCGGAGAACAAGTGAAGCACCGTGAAAGAAGCTAAGGTTGTTCGGAATCCGATAAATACTTTCAAAATGACCAAGAAATTGATTTGATTAAAGAAAGGAACGAAATACAAATGGAACACACAAACTTTGAAATAGTCCGCGCACAGGCGGAGGATGCGGCTGCGCTGCTGGATTATCTGAAAATAGTGGGTGGGGAGACGGACAATCTCAGCTTCGGCGCGGAGGGCGTGCAGCTTGATGTTGAAGCAGAACAAGCCTATCTTGGCATGCAGGCGCAGTCGCAAGACAATATTCAGCTGCTTGCCAAGGCGAACGGGGAGATAATAGGCACCGCCAGTCTTAACCGCAAGCAAAGACGCATGGGACACCGCGCAGAGTTCGGGATAAGCCTGAAAAAGGCATGGTGGGGTTGCGGCGCTGCGTTCGCCCTTATGGAGCGCATACTTGCTTTTGCAAGGGAAAACGGAGTGGAACAGGTCAATCTTGAGGTGCGCAGCGATAATAAGCGCGCTATAGCGCTGTATGAAAGGTTTGGCTTTCGCAAGCTATGCACATTTCCGGGCTTTTTCAAAATTAATGGTGAACTGATAGATTTTGACTTCATGAATCTATCCATTTGCCCCGGCGAAAACGAAATACACTAAATGCGGCGTAAGGAGGGATATATATGAACAAACTGATTGGCTGCTGCGGGCTGGACTGCGAAAAGTGCGACGCCAGAATAACAACGATAGCAAACGACAATGCCTTGCGCGAAAAAACCGCCGCCCTGTGGACAAAGCTGAACGGCGTAACGATAACGCCTGAAATGATAAACTGCACCGGCTGCCGCATAGAGGGCGCAAAAACGCCGTTCTGCGACAAGTTATGCCCAGTACATAACTGCGTTAGGGAGAAGGGAATGGATACCTGCGCCGATTGCCCGGAGATGGACGGATGCAGCACGCTTGGGCACATTGCCGCAAACAATCCGGCGGTGCTTGAAAGGCTGAAGAGGCTTCGTGAGTCGAAATAAGGAGGATATAACCATGTCAAAACGGGCGAGACAATATATATGGATACTGGCGGCAGTTGTCGTGTATTATCTTGTTCACGAAGGGGCGCATCTTTTGTATGCGCTTTTCGCGGGCGTGTTTAAGCAAATCAACTTCATGGGCATAGGCGTGCAGATAGATGTTTATGCCGGGCGCATGAGCGAAGCACAGCTTGGCGCATTCTGCCTTGCTGGTGCTGTGGCAACGTTCTGCGGCGGATATGCTTTGGTTGCACTTGCGGGCAAAATATGCTGCGCAAAGAGCAAACTGCTCCGCGCAACGCTTTACTTATATAACGATTGCATTTTTACTGCTTGATCCGCTGTATCTCAGCATTCTCTGCGGCTTTTTCGGCGGCGGGGATATGAACGGCA